>Ga0247722_10002051_pt1 | contig 10665 bp, 8 predicted proteins | sample MSEWelMarce3H_FC_FD_189094 | JGI IMG/M metagenome (GOLD analysis project Ga0247722, IMG submission 189094) | Subsurface sediment microbial communities from gas well in West Virginia, United States - MSEEL Well Study Marcellus 3H_FC | ecosystem: Environmental > Terrestrial > Deep subsurface >...
AATTTGGTGAAACGACACAAAAAAATTATGAAAATTATAGATTCGTGTATAAAACAAATGAAAGAGGGTATGAAGCGCAGGGTTGTTTTATCAAAATTTATATGCAAGCGAATGATCAAACTCCTGGACAAGTTTTATAACGATAAGAGTTATGTGATGAAAGAAGTGCCGGAAGAATATGCCGGCATATTTAAACAATACGGGCGTAAATTGAAAGAGTTGATTGCGTTTATTAAAACCAAGTATTTGAAAAAGTGCATCAATGGTCACGGACTCTGCTACTTGCCGAATGGAAAAAATATGTATAAATTCTTTGTTTCACAAAAAACGACAACGGACAAAACTCCGAGCGAGATTCATCAAATTGGACTAAAAGAAGTTGCTCGTCTCAAAGGCGAACTTGAATTATTAAAAACGAAGATGGGATATGACAGTTTGACGCTTCTAGAATTTTATGATAAAATGAGAAATGATCCGAATAATTACTACACGACGAGTACGGGCGTTATTAACGGATATGAAAATGCAAAAGCGAAAATAGAACAACTAATTATGCCAAAATACTTTAGAACTCAAGTAATACCTTTTGAAATTAAGGCGGTTCCTAAAGAAAAAGAAGAAGGAAGTGCAGGAGCTTATTATTCTCCTGGAAACAGTGGTGGAAGGGCAGGAATATTCTATGCAAACATGCGTGGCGTGAGTAAAATACCAAATGGAAACCCGAAATATAATATGGTGGCGCTAACGCTGCATGAAGGCAATCCCGGCCACCACTATCAATATCAGTACGCATTAGATAAAAACATTCCGGATTATAGAGTATATGCAACTGACGGAACTGCTTACTCAGAAGGATGGGGGCTATATGCGGAGTCGCTGGGAGACACGTTGTACGACCAGACCACTGCAGAAGGAAGATTCAATTATTACGGAAGGTTGAACTATGAAATGTTTCGCGCGTTGCGACTAGTGGTTGATACTGGAATTCACTATTACGGATGGTCTCATAAAAAAGCGCTGGACTACATGTTGAAATACAGTTCATTAGAAAAGAGCGAGCTGGACACAGAAGTGGAGCGCTACATTTGCTTGCCGGGACAAGCGCTTGCATACAAAATTGGTCAAATGTTTATATCCGATTTGAAGACCGAGTATATGAAGAAGGCGGGTGCGGACATAAAAGATTTTCACGACAAGGTGCTGGAAAATGGGGTGCTTCCATTAACACTATTGGGAAAACAATTTGCTTAAGAATACAAAAATGCGACAAACGATGACGACGACGACAACGAGGATAACGACGACAACGAGGATAACGACGACGACGAAAAATAAAAATAATAAAGTAAATAATAATAAATTAAACTATAAAAATTAATTATAAATATAAAAATATAAAATAAATAAAAGTTTATCTATCTCTCTAAAATTTATTTTATATGATTATATTACAAACAAACCAATAAAAAAAGAAAACAATGTCTCCTGGACTTTATTTGCTTGGCGGGTCTCAAGGCCGCGGATGTCGGGGCACCAAGTGCCTTGTTGCACTGGAATACACGCACAACGTGATGTGGAAGAGCAATGACTTTTATTATAAGCCGCACAGCGCGCCGGGTACCACGTGGTCGAAAAGTGGGGTAATGAGTCGTGCCATAAAACGACGAACGTAGTAGCAGCAGCTAAAATTCATACAAGTGCGTCGAAATCAAGGAAAACGACCAGTCGGCGCCATTTAGGTTGACGATGTTGCCCTTGTCGTCGCGCAATACAACGCGCATTCTACTAATGTTGACCGGGCCAAAGTAGACGCGCTCGTTTTGTAGCAAGGAGCTGCCAAATTCAATGTACTTGTCGCCGAATGACAAGCCGCCCACTTTTAGCGGAATGACAGCCAAAACGTCGGTTGTGGTAGGGCCTGGGGTGCGAATATTTGTGGTGTTTCGGCGATTTTCCGCGATTTGATTTGCAGAGTAGAGCTGCGCCTGAGTTAAACGGGCTGGTGCGTTCGGAATATAAACCGGATACGGTGAATTGAACCCCTCGTCCGTGTTAAAACAGGTATAGTTGATGTCGGCGTTAATGTAAGACGGCGGACTAAGCGTGGTGTCGGTGTCGTCAATATTAACGAGTCCCTGGTTCAAATGGTTCTGGTTAAAGTCGTCGACGACGAGCAAAAAATAATTGGGGCCAATGTTGCAGTACGGGACGCTGGCTTTAACGCTGTCTCCTGCGGATCCGCTTGGTGCAAGATCGTACGCTATCGCCAGCTCGACCCCGGGAATATTTGAGCTCCTGAACCCCAAGTTCCAGCCCAAGTTGTTATCGAGTTTGGAAGGAAAGCGGCAGCCACTTAAGCCGCAGCTCATTGTCGGGTTATTCCCGTTGTAAAACACGATTCGGACATAATCGCCGGTATGATTTGTTACTGTAAAATAATTGTTTACAACGGCAAATGTGAACGTAGCGGGCATAACCAAATTAAGTGCGGCCAAAAGCGTGCTCGAACTAGTGTAGCTCCCGTTTGGTATAATGAACTGCAGCATTCCATCCATGTTCAAATCGTTATTTGAAAACGGGCTACCACCAGTGCCAACCTTGTACATGAAGCACGTGTTCCCCAGGTAGTCGGCGTAGTTGTACCAGGTGAACGGAATTTGCACGGACGACAGCTTAATGCTGAGCGTTTTATTGAGCGTGTCCGACAAGTCGAGCGTGTAATCCGTGGACGCAGAAACCGGTGAATTGTACGGCACGATGTTCTGACGGTACGTGCTGTCCAGCATGACGATTCGCGAAGTGATATTTTTCAATACGGGATTTAAAGAGCCCTGGCTAACTGGGACGTTGATTGCGTTGACGGCGCCCAGCCGTTCCTGTTTCATTTGCTGATGATTATTCGCGTCTTCAAAAATTTGAACCTTGTTGTCGCGGGAAGTGTACTGTTTGAACTCTTTTGCACCGTCCTGGCGCAAATACTGATTTTTCAGCCAAACGTTTGCTTCGTCTTCTTCGTCTTGTTGCGCCTCTTCATAAGCGACGTCATTGTCGTAACCAGCATCCGCATCAGCGACATCGTCGTCGTCACCGGCATCATCTGCGTATTCGGATTCGGACTGCAAGCGTTCGCCGACTTGTGCAAAAAAGAAAGCGATGGACGGGTACTGGCGCATCATGAGTTGCACTCTGTCTTGAATGTCTTCTGCAGTGAAAGACCCTGACGCTGACCCTGGCCCTAATTCCAATATTTCCAACAGTTCGTCGTTTGTGTAGCTGTCGACGTTTGTGTCGATGTCGAATGTGTTGTTGTTGTTATTTTTATTATTTTTATTTGAAGCGGACATATAAACTATGTATAGAATGAATTGAATTAAAGTTTACTATATAACATATAAAATTAATACTAATATGATTTATAATAATAATAATAATAATAATAAAATAATAATTTAGAACAACTTAGATATTATTTTATATATATAATATTAAAAAGAGTCAATAACAAGAACAACAACCGATGCAACCAGAACAAATGAAGCAAAGAAATGGACTAGGTTTTCTAGTGGAAAATTTACTAAATGACCATGACCATGACCATGACAATGAAAAAGAAGAAGGACAAGGACAAGGACAAGAACGAGAACGAGAGCGCAATAATGAATGCGATAAAAAGTATGATGAAATCAAGCAAAGTATACTTCAAATCTATAAGAAATTAAAGCAGCGAAAAAACTATGACAATAAAACAGATAAAAATATTCATAATAAAAACGATGCTGCATTTTCGTATATAAATTATTCCAAGGTGAGAGAACAGTATCGAGAACTTCTGAAAATGTTGTATTTGGAAAAAGAGAATGCTGAAACAAAATATCGCGCAAAGTGGCACATTGTCATGTTGCATCGCCTGCTGGGGTATACGCGCGACATTAGCGCCGGATGCGGCGAACGTGAGCTGGCTTATATGCAAATATTTGAACTGGCGCGAGTGGATCCGGCCGCTGCAAATCATGCTCTAAAAACCATTGTTTCTTCAAAGCTCGAAAAAAGCCCCATGGGATCGTGGAAAGATGTGAAGGGGCTTGTGGCGTACATGCGCCGCTCAATGAACATGCGCGATGAGCGGGATATGGCGGCGTACCTTGATCTAACCAAATATGCGGTGAGTATGGTAAACGGGCGCCTCGCCAAAGACGTGCTAGCGTTTTATAAAGACGATGATGAAATTATCGGCCATGGCAATAAAGACGATGATGAAATTATCGGCCATGGCAATAAAGACGACCAATGGGGAGGAAGCTGCGATAAAGACGACCAATGGGGAGGAAGCTGCGATAAAGACGACCAATGGAAAGGAAGCTGCGATAAAGACGACGACCAAGTATCATTTGTTTCAAAGTGGATTCCGAGAGAAAACAAGTCAAAAAAATACGGCAATTTTTATGAGCGACTTGCGTGCGATTATTATAAAGATTGGCTTCCGAAAGACCGGAATGCGAATCCCGTTTCGTATGAGAAGGCCGTTGTAAAGTGTAAAATACACTACCGGAAGCTTGTTTCTTTATTGAATCAATATCTGGACACGCCGCAAATCAAAATGTGCCAGCAGCGGTGGTCAGAAATTGCGTTTTCGAAAACGACGCGTCTTACGCGAGACCTGCAAGACCGCGCGCTTCTCAATTTGAAATCGGGTGACTGGCGAATGAAGCGACACGTTCAAAATCCCGACCGGGAATTATGTGCCGAAAAATACAAGGAGTGGAAATGCGACACGATCAACCGAGTGAACGGGATAAAAACCGACCTGGAAACGCATGTTCGGGTTGCCGAATATTATAGTTCGTGCAGTTCTTTGGCGTTCAATAGGAACGCGGAGTGGGCGGCATTTGCGTCGCAAGAAGCGCTAAAAAATAAACTTTCGCACGTTATACCGATTTTAGCGGGGGATTCGCAAAAAGCAATTGGACTTGCGCTGGCGAGTGCTGAGAATGCGGCGACAGGCAAAACGATAATTTTAAAAGAGTGTAACGCGGTTAACCTGCACGACCTGGATGCGTCATTTGTGAAGAACGTAAAATATTTGAGAACTATTGCACAAGTGCGCGGCGATTCGTCCATGTATTCGGTATACAGTCATCCAATGTACAAGTGTTTAATTTCGGCGTTAAAGCTGTTAATTGAATCAAATATTGCGGCGAAGCAAACTAGACATTCGGGAACCCCTGGTGGATTCAGCGTGATAATTTTTACAGATGATGATTCCGGTGTTTTTTTTAAGGACGACGACGGCGTGTCTTTTGGAGAAATGTTGAATGAAGCGTCTCTTTTATACCGCGAATTTGGATACGGTGTTCCGAATGTTGTTGTGTGGGCGATGAAATCGCGGGTTCATGACGAAGCATCTTACAGCAGCGTGAGCCACGGCGGAGCGTTAACCATTCGGGTTGGGTGCGATTCGAGCGACATTTGTGCGTATTTGGGGACTAGTGCAATGAAACCGAACGGCGGTAACATGAAACCGGATAAAATGAAAATGGATGAAATCCTGAATGGTGGCACGAATGAATGGCATAATGAATGGCATAATGAATGGCATAATGAATGGCATAATGAATGGCATAATGAATGGCATAATGAATGGCATAATGAATGGAACAATCTGGTGGAAATATTATATAACCGACGATACTATGAGTTTGAAGATTTTTTCTGGAAAAATTAATAATTCATTCGCGATCGTGGAATTGCCTTTTTATTTTATTTTTATTTTATCCTTTATTTTATCTTTTATTTTACCTTTATTCTTTTGTATAAAAGATAAAATAAAAGATAAAATAAAACAAACAACCAAAAAAACGAATTAAAAAAATAAAGTAAAAAACATTAAATATAAAAATATATTTATTATATAAAACGTAAAGCCGTAAAGCAAAAAAACGATAATAAAACGATAATAAAAATGAAACTAATTCACAAGGTTGAAGAGTGTGCGGTATATGAATCGAATAAACATTCGTACGTGTCAGTATCGACATCGTTGAATCCGCCCGTAAAAACATTTTTGCTGAAAATATCATCGTCTGGTAATCCCGAAACTGCAAGTGCGCTTTTATCGAATATAGCGAAATCGGTAAAACCGGCGGCATACGCTTACACATCGACCTCAATTAAATGTAAAGCGCTGCAAGTGGTTCCTTTAAACGCGTTTATTGAAGGCGTGCATTCTGATTCTAATTTGGAGTTGCGCGGAATGGCGTATACGCTAACCTTGAAGCTGCTTGCCGACATTGGAACTCAGCTTGAACAACTTCGGGCAGAGCACGACCTGATTATCCCGTTTCTCAGTTTAGAAGACATTATTGTGATTCAAACGACGCGAGACGAGGGCCGAATGAAAGACGATAAACAAAAAGAAGGCGCTGCTGCTAATTCAGGGGGGGCATTTGATTATACATTTATTTTCATCAATGCCGAGAAATTGATGCGACAACACGAACATCGAGAATCCGGTAAGTCGGATAAGAGAGAGCTCGTTGTGGATGTGCCGTTAAAAGTGAACAAGCACACGTCATTTTTGCCGGCGGAACTGCCGGAGTCCGCGTTGAAGCGGCTCCCGATGCGGCTAACCACAACGTCGTGGTACTACAGTTTGTCCGCGCTTTGCATTTACGCGCTGCTGAAACACAAATTTAAAAATGGCGAAGACGACATTGAGCGTGTGGGGCGCCCCTTTTTGCACACGTCTTTATATTTTTGTTTGAAGCGGTGCTTAAAATCCGATCCTGAAGAACGGGTTCTGCTTTACGTATAAAAATTATTTAGTTAACAACCATGTTACCATTACCGTGTTAACGGCGAATTAAAATATGTCAAACCATTTTTTATTCTTATTTTTATTTTTTTTCATCTTGTTCATTTTCTTTTTATTCGTCTTCCCTTTTTTATTTACAGTTGCTGCTCTTCTTGTTGTTGCTGCTCTTCTTGTTGTTGCTGCTCTTCTTGTTGTTGCTGCTCTTCTTGTTGTTGTTGTTGATTGCGTTGGCGTATTTGTTGGAGCGGAGTCATACTTGTAATTATGATAGCGATTTGAATTTGTTTTCATTGTAACCGTTCGTTTAGCAGTTTTCTGCGTTTTCGGAGTTTTTGTTCTCGCGGTGATTGTGACAGTTTTACTATGAGTTGTAGTGGGGCTGGCAGTTGTGGCGGTTGTAGCGGTTGTAGCAGTTGTAGCGGTTGTAGCGGTTGTAGCAGTTGTAGCGGTTGTAGCGGTTCTTATTCCCTTTTTTAATTTTTGAACAATGTCATCTTCATTTTCCAAAATGACGTCGACAACGTTTCTGTAATAGGAACGAAACGAGCTTCTTTCATTTCGCAGGTCATCAAACGTCATCCATTTGATGACCGATTTTTCGAACAAGCCGTTTGTGGCATGGCGAACCAGCTTGTTCACGTGACTCTTCAAAAACTTGTAGTTGTTATTGAAATAATAAGGCAAATTTTCGTCGTATTCGATTTCGAACAGGAATGTGGTATACCGGTCATGATTCAAACTTGTTACTAAATTTTCTTTGATTAAGCGTTTAATCTCTCCTTCGCATCCAAAGAACCCGTTTAATTCTTCGCAACCTTCGCGCAGTGCCGTGTCCAGCGCGCTCTCGCCCGCCTTCTCACCTCCGCCGAAATCGCTGAACCCTGGGGAATCCTTGTTCAAGTATTCATTTTCTTTTCCGAAAAGTAGGTAGACCTTTTTATTTTTTTTATTGAACGCAATCGGTAGTGCGCCGCCTCCCATATTAATTAATCAATTTGGTTCTATATAATTATAATATTTAAAATTAAAATTAAAATTAAAATAATAAATAAAATGAAATGAAATATAATATATATTATATTATTATTTTATTAAAAATAGAATAATAAAATAATATAATATATATATTATAAAAAAATAATACCAAATGCGGAAAATGTCGAGGAGATTAAAAATAAAAAGATCAAAAAGAACGATGACAAAACGAGCAAGAAAGTCGAGGTCATACAAAAAAAGAGGAGGAGGAGCGCCGGCATCCTATGTTGGTTCTATTCAAGGCGAGTTTATAAATGACAGAGGACAGCAGCTATTTAGAAATCCGGTCGGCGGCATTGCATAAAAAATTATATATAAAAGATGAATAATGGAGAGATACAAGTAAAAATATTCTAAAAAAATATTAATATTAATTATTATTATTTAAAAAAAAGATATTTTTTATTTTTATTTTAGGTGCAACATTGTAACTAAAATCAAATCAATCACATCAAAACAATTTATTCCAACATCGACTCTGGAACTTCTGGCAACACAATTCTTTTATTTTTGGACTCATCGTCATTGGATTCTGATTCTAATTCCGACGACTCGGAGTCGGAATCATCTTGAACTGTAGAGTCACTGGACTCGTCATCGTCATTGGAGTCGTCATCGTCATTGGAGTCGTCGTCAGAGTCGTCATCATTATACATTTGGATAATCCATTCCTGGTCCATGTTTTGTTCGCTACCGCTTGAATGCAATGCGGCATCATAGAGCAAGTTGAAACCAAAGTTGGTGACCATGGTCACGAGGTCGCCAACGATTTCTTCCACATTCTGACCGTCTGTTTGAGAATTAGCAGAAACCTCGATTGCGTTTTGAACAAACTGTTCAATGTCTTCCACAATTCGAAGGGCGTTGAGCTCGTGACTCAACAATCCAATGCCTTCAGAATAGGACAGTGGTTTCAAAACATGTTTCACATTTTTTTCAATTGGAGCTCGACAAAGGGGGCAAAGATTTGAGTTATGCAAATTTGTTAAAAGACAAGACAAGCAAAAGGTGTGACCACATTCCGTGGTTGCGATATTTTTCTGAGGAGCGTATCCCGAGTCAAAAGATTCCAAACAAACTGCACATGTGTTACCTCCATTATCACAGTCGTCACAAGTTGAAGTGCCTACCCCAATTTCTGCTGTTTCTGTTTCAACAAAAGAAGCGTTTAAAGGAGTTGGGTTTGCAGTTTCATACCCTATGCACCCAATCACACTATCGCGTCTTGTTTTTGAACCCAACCTGAAATATTTTCCGCAAGAGTTGGGAGACATTGGCGTAGACATTGACATTGACATTGACATTGACAATGATACAAATGAAGAAGATGTTGAAAACGAATGAAAAGTGTTGAGTGTAAAAATATAAAAAAAGTTTTCAATTTATATTATTTCAAATGTGATTTTTATCCGATCCCCGATGAAAAAAATGCAATGAATAATGAATAATGAATAATGAATAATGAATAATAAATAATGAATAATGAATAATGAATAATAAATAATGAATAATATAAAAATATAAAATTGATTTTTATATTTTTATATATTAAATGTATAATCACATCAAATAATATATAGTATATATATGTACATGTAGTGAGAATTGACTTCAATGATTCAAGAAACCGCCGGGTCAGATCAAAATTTCATTTCTAATCCTAAACCGAAGCAACTGTATTCAATCGAATGGAAGTATGGAGAAAAAGCGCGCGATGACTGCATTGAGGTGACAAAGTCGGACAACAGCATAATAAAAATAAAACGATGGATGACGTTTACGAGTTATCATTTTCCAAAAGGTGCAATTGTTACCGGATTTAGAGGACGGAGAGATTATAAAGACGGAAAATGTGAAGGAATTATGTGTTGTGGGTGGTGTCCTGAAAAAAAAATATTTATATCTTGCATATTTACCATTTCAAACGGGTACAATGGAAAATTTAGTGAAAAAGATTTTGAAACAATTGAGTTGGTGAATCAAAGCGAATTTACTCTCCACAATTCTCGCGCTGTAAAAAATATTAAAGATGAGTTAAGGTGATAGACGACGACGGGATAACCGATGGGATAACCGACGGGATAACCGACGGGATAACCGATGGGATAACCGACGGGATAACCGACGGGATAACCGACGGGATAACCGACGGGATAACAAATGGTAATAGAACGGATGGATGGTAATAGAGAGATTTCATTTTATTAGATTGTAGTAAAATGAAATGCGATCAAATTATGAAAAAAGCAGTGAAAAAAAGGCAGTGAAAAAAGGCAGTGAAAAAAAGGCAGTGAAAAAAAGGCAGTGAAGTGAAATTCATTGAAGATGTTTTTTTTTATTTTTTTTACATTTCCTTTTTTTCAAATTCTTTTTACAAATGGTGTCATTGTAATTATATTTATTAAAATCGATTTGCGAAATATTATTATTTTTGTCTTGATTATTGGTGTCAAGTTCAATAGACGCTGGTTTTTTTTCATGATCGTTCAAAACATTGCATTGACTGTCTTGATTGCATTGATTGTCTTGACTGTCTTGAACTGTTTGATTATTTACAGCACCACCACAACTTTCATTTTTTTTATCAGAATTTGATACGATAACGTGAACATGATCAATTTCGTTAATAATTTCTATTGATTCATTATTTTGTCTGCTAAAATAACCCCCCATACTATTTTTATTTTTATAACTTAAATATATAAAATAAAATTTAAGAAAAATAATAATATTATTATTATTATTATTTTTATTACAATATTTTTGTAAGTATTTAGATAATTTGAAACTTGAATTTAATTTATACATAAAATAAAAAA
>Ga0247722_10002052_pt1 | contig 10664 bp, 9 predicted proteins | sample MSEWelMarce3H_FC_FD_189094 | JGI IMG/M metagenome (GOLD analysis project Ga0247722, IMG submission 189094) | Subsurface sediment microbial communities from gas well in West Virginia, United States - MSEEL Well Study Marcellus 3H_FC | ecosystem: Environmental > Terrestrial > Deep subsurface >...
TTTCCACACAGTTCACGACTTATCTGACTTCTCAATTTATCTATATCAACTTCATTTTTCTCACTATCACTATAACTAGAACACGTACTAACAGTCTCATCACTATCTAGGCGATTGTGATGAAAATAACCATTACTCATTAATTCTATTTTTCTCTCTAATTCTTCAACTTTTGACTCAATGTGATCTCCTTGACGCGTTGTTGGCCAAAACCCCCATTTACACATAGACTCTTTTCCATAATCATACGATATCTCAAACTTATCTCTTCCTTCTTCTATTTGTCCCCATAAACGATTCATCTGAACTAACTGAGTTTCTTCACTGTAAATACCTCCAACTATCTCAAATAGTGCACTATGAAAACCAATCATCTTTTTGTTTAACAAGTTTATAGTTTTAGACTGTTCAGTTAATTGTTCTGACTGCTCTTTTAACTGTTTACCTTGAGATTCAACTTGTTTCTCCAAATAACGACAGTTATCCACAATTTGAGCATTATTCATCATTGTAAACGGCACTGGAGCCTTGTTTGGTAATACAATCCAATATCCTTTTTCTAGTCCATTCAAATAAATTCTATGTCCATTAGCTTCTAAAACTTTATTCTTAAAACTTACTGATTCATCCGTATTGTAAAGGAATAAATAAACAAATGCTGATTTTATTACATCGTCTGTCTTTTCTACGAAACCAGGTTTCTGTCCTACAGAAGTAAAATCCACTCTCACAATACTACCAATTTTTTCCTGACAAAATACATAATTAATATATTCATCGGTTATGGTACTTTTCATACGAGGAACATAGATACTGAAAATAGAACTCATCTTTTAATTTCTTTGTTTTTAAAACTTTGAACTGTTAAGTATTTACCTTATTGTTATGAGTAATAAAAGTATTTCAATTTTTTTCACGTAAAATAAAAATTATAGAAAAAAAGAGGGTAGGCATAAAGGCATCACCTATCTCTTTTTTCTTTTAATTTAACAACATTGCGCGTAATTTATATATTCCATCGGACACTCCCTTGAACGTTTTTCAGTATTGTTACCTGATATATAGTATGGTGAATAAGTGATAAATTGTTTTACCTCAAATTCATTTTGAGTTACCTTTATGGTTAACCCACCAGGTTCAAAACTAAACCCCACCCATATCATGTTATCAGTGTCAGGAGACACTAATATATTTCTCATATTTTCATACTTTAATTTTAAATATTGAGCATACTCAATACGCCTTCCAGATATATTTTTTTTGGTTTTTAACATACAGTCTTTATGAAATGACTCTAGTTCCATTTTTAACTGGATTACCGCATTCTCTATAATTCCTGCACTCTTGCTGTCATTTGAAGGGGCCTTAAATAACTTTTTAATAAGGTTAAACATTTTCTCTCTCTCTTTTCTCACTTGCTTTTAAAACTTTGATTACTGTTAAGTATTTGCATATGGATTTAAGTAGCGAAAAAAGTTCAATTTTTTTGATTTTATAAGTAAATAAACAGTATCTAAAAAAAGTAATTTAATGTGCATCACTCATTTACGCGTACACGCACCCTAGAGATACTCTTTAGGGTTTGGCTCCACCTTTACAAAGGTGGAAAAAAATAAAATATTAAGTAGAGGTAAAAAAAAGGGTAAAAAAAAAAAAATTGAAAAAGCGTAAGGGGTAGTAGAAGGTAGGTAAAAAAGTAATCAAAAGTAAAGCTAGTAAAGTAAAAGTAATAAGAATGTCTGTAGTAAGTTTTAACGCAAGAGTGGAAGTGACAGAGTTGTTGACAAAAACATTGGAGAATGTGTCAAAGGAGCTGGCAAGCAGATGCATAGAGGAATGCGGTAAAAAATACGGTTTTAATGCAGAAGAGGCAATCAGGGAACTGGGACTGGAGAACTTAAGCCTACTGAAGAAAAAGATGAGTAGAAAATCAGTATCTTCGGGTGTTCCTAAGGAAAAGAAAGCCAAAGAAGCAAAGAAACCAGTATTCCCATTACCATTCGTGAGTGCAGTGGTAAATAAGTCAGGATGCCAGGGATTAGCTTTTAACCGAGGTCTATTCACTCAATGCTTAAAGTCTCGTATGGAAAACGGGGGGTTCTGCAAAGGATGCCAAAGCGAAGCGGATAAAAATGCTTCTGGATGCCCTGATTGCGGAACTGTGGAAACCCGTTTAAACGCTGGTTTATACGATTTCAAAGACCCCAAGGGACGCAGTCCAGTATCTTATCTGAAGGTCCTAACTAAACTTCAATTAACTCAGGAACAAGCAATTGATGAAGCGGAAAAACAAGGGTTAGAAATCCCAGCTGAACACTTGGTTGTAATCGAGAAAGCAAAGAAAACTCCTATTAATCGCGGTCGCCCTAAGAAAATCGCGGGAGCAGTTGAAGCCGAAAATGTGAATGACCTGTTCCAAAAACTCTCTTCCGAGAGTGACGAGGAAATAACTGAGGAACCAGAGGAATCCGAGGAGTCTTCAATCAGTGATAAGAAAGCATCTAAGAAAGCAAAACTGTCTGAGGAAGAAAAGACCGCGAAAAAAGAGGCTTTGGAAAAGGAACGTCAGGAGAAAAAGGAAGCACGTGAAGCTCAACGCAAAGCCGAGGCAGAACAGAAAAAGATAGAACGTGAAGCCAAACTAGAGGCTGAGAAGGAAGCGAAAAAAGCCAAAATTGCCGCTGAAAAGGAGGAACGTGAGTTAAAGCGCCAGGCTGAAAAAGCTGAAAAAGCCGCTTCTAAAGAACCAAAGAAAAGCAAGAAATCAGTACCAGTTGCTGAGAAGGAACCTGCAGTTGATCCTACTCCTACTCCTGTTGCTGAGAAGGAACCTGCAGTTGCTCCAGTAGAAGAAGCTCCTAAGAAAACCACTGTCACTCGTATCCAAATCTCTGGTAAATCATATCTGAAATCAAGCGCGAATATCCTCTATGACCCCAACACTAAAGAAGAAGTGGGACTTTGGAACCCAATAACCAAGAAAATCGAGGAGCTTCCAGAAGAAGAAGAGGAAGAAGAAGAAGAGGAAGAATATGCGTAAAAATAAAAAATAGTTGTGTTGTGTTGTTGTGTTGTGTTGTTGTGTTGTGTTGTTGTGTTGTTTTAATAAATAAATAAGTAGTTATTTTAAAAAGGGTAGACATCCCTTTTTTTCCCATGTATGAAATTCGAATACTTTTTTTAACGGTTATTTGACGGTTATTAGTAACGGCTTTTCAACGGAACTATTCTAATGGCTTTGTAACGGAACTATTCTAATGGCTTTGTAACGGAACTATTCAACGGAACTATTCAACGGAACTATCCAACGGAACTATTCTAACGGCTAGTTTTGTACATGGTCGTTTAAACCCATTCACCCATTTTGTCACTCATTTCTTTATATTGTCACTCATTTCTCGATTTCATCACTCATTTATTTGATGCCCTATACGTTATATATGGTATCAAAGTTACCCATTAGTTACAGTATACTTATTACACACAGTATCAAAGTAATTACAGTATACTTGATACACACAGTATACAGTACTTATACTTCACACAGTGCATCCTTATCAATGATAGTCTCCTTAACAATATTCTTAATTATTTTATTGTAATTTTTGTTAGTTTCTTCTTGTGATGAACCAGACATAGATTCACAAACAATCTTTAAATATTTGTCATTCTGTTTAGACGTAGAGTCATTAAATTCAGGATGAGTTTTAGTCCATTCAGTAATCTGTTTCATATTTTTATGAGCCACATGTTTAATGGCATTTGTTAAAATAGATTTATCTTCAGTCTCTTTATTCCATTGGTCCTTATCTTTGATATAAACAACTTCTCTTTTAGAATCAGAACAATGAATAGGTCTGTCACTAATATCGATTTGTTTTAATCCATTAATAAATATTTTTGAAATACCTTCTGAAAAACCAAGCCTCCCAGTATCTTCAAGGTCCTTAATCCCAACCTGTAACTGTGCAACAAAATCCATAATATTCATTGCATTTTTACACTGTTCGTTTAAAAAGAAATTAAGATTAAAATTGTTGTTATTGTTAGTTGTGTTATGACTATTGTTTGTATTATGATGATTGTTACCGGAATTCTTAGCTATTTCAAAAATTTGTTTATTCTGGTCTATCATTAGATGTTTAAACTCAGAATTCTCCTTTAACAAATATTCAATTAATTTCTGTTGTTTTGCTGAATCATTTAAGTCTTCTTTACAGGAAATAATGCAGCAAGTCTTTTTATGTTTCCATAAACTTTGTCTGTGTTGATATTTTTTGCCACAAGAGCATATAAAGGTCTCAGATGTATCGGGCTGAATTTCGGCTGATTTTTGTCGCATTTGTAACCTTTTTGTAAGTCGTTTATGCTTATCACTTGCCATATGTGTATCATAGTTACATTTCTTAGACGTTCCATAGTCACAATTTTCGCAGTAAAATTTGGGAGCTGAATTTAGCTGAATTTTGTCGTCGTTTGTCGCCATATATTGTTACAAGAAATAATTTCTAAATGCTTTTTTCAGAAAAAGATGAAAAATTAGCATCACAGTTTGAAACTCATTATTTTTGTAAATGAGACCATTATGGTCTAAAATACCAAAAAAAACAACCTTTTTCAAGACTTTTCTCAGCTTTTCGTTTTTGGACATTTTTAAAATGTCCATTTTCCAAAACCCCTGGGACTTTTGAATCTACTTTCTCCAAAATATATATATTATTCTTAAGGGTACTTAAAGAGCTTTAAGTCCTTTTTTAAATATAATTCAATAACTTTTTGTTAGTTCATTGAGTTTAAAAGAGAGAAAAATATAGACCTATAATTAGTAACAAATAATTTTTAGATATAGGTCTAGACTATATATAATTAAAAAAAATTGAAAAGTATTTGAATTAACTAGTAATAAGTAAATCTTATACGTAATCAATTGTTTAAATCAAAATGTCTACTATTACCAGTTTAGTTATTCCCTGTGTTGAAATGTGTTATACCGCTGAGTATATTGCTAATGTGTTTTGGACTCAGGGTATCGCTCAAGTGAGCAATATTACCTTAATTCCGTATCCCACAAATACGGACTATCTCCAAGTGGCTTACATTTACATCGGGACTTGGTGTGATACAGAAGTCGCATATAACTTCCTTCAGAGGCTCAAAGATATGAACAAGGAGACCCGTTTGGTACATACCAGTGAAAATTGGTGGCCAGTTGCAGTCAATACTAACAACACGTTTATGTTTAATTATAGCACTTCGTTTACTTCTGCCTATTATGAAGAGAAAATCGTTGAACCTAAATCCGATTTAAAAGAGCTTCAGGACATCATTCTTGCTGATATGGATGCCGAGGAAGCTATGTACGCCAATGCATATAATAACAGTCAGTATGTTACTTTGCGTCCTTACCAATTAGAGTTTTGCAGTTATTAAAAAATTAAAAAATTAAAAAAATAAAAAATTAAAAAAATAAAAATATAGTTGTATTGTGTTTGTTGTATTGTGTTGTGTGTTGTTTTATAATTAATTAAAGTGTATTTTTTTTGCTACTCGTTTCCCCGGTTTGTTACTCATTTCTTTGGACTCCTTATTTGGACGCCGTTGGACGCCGGTTGGTCCCACTATTAACCCGGTATTAACCCGGTATTAACTCGGTATGACGCCGTTGGACGCCGGTATAACACCATTATACACTACTTCATTTTGTCACTCATTTACCCGGTTTGTCACTCATTTCTTTTTACCCTTTGACACTATATAGAACCCTATATTTTACCCACTTTGAAACCAAGTTATTAGTATAACTTACGTGCAACGCGTTAAACCGCGCTGGGTGTCACTCTGTGACACAGTGCCAACAAAGTATCCACCAATAGCACCAAACTCTAAAACAATATTAACACCAATATTAACACCAATTAACACCAATAGCAACAAACTCTAAAACAAACTAACAAAAAAAGAAAAGGTAATCTTTAATTATTTTTATAATGAAACACACAACACACAATTAAAACACAACACATTAAACCTATTGAATATCTAACATTTGTCTACTGATATCTCTTTTAATATCTTGAATTTTATTAACATATTTTTCCAACGTAATAGGGTCTGTATCTGTGCCAGCATCCCTAGCAAACCCGCGCATCTCAAACTTGAAAACATATACTTGTTTTGTTTGGCCAATTCGATGACACCTAGCAATCGCTTGATCTTCTACGCAGGGGTTCCAATGAGGTGAAACAAAGTATATTTCAGAGAAGTTATGTTGAAGATTAAGACCTTCACAACCGGTCTGGATTTGAATGACTAAAGCATCCGCGGGTTCAGCTAATGTAGCCAAGTTTTTGCCACCAGAATTGCGACCATCATATTTAACAACCTTTTGAAACCCCCCATCCAAAAGTTTCTGCGCAATGGCATCAATTTCGCTCTGAAAATGACAGAACACAATCTTGCCATTACCATTATCTTTACGCTCCAACATCAAGGCAATAACCGCATCTACTTTGCTACTGTAGTCAATTGCTTCTAAATATTCATTATCAAATTCCTGTTTTAAATCATTTTGAATTAACCCAAATTTTTTGCGCATCATATTAGGTAACACACAGCTTTGTCTGGCTCTCAAAATAGCAACTAATGCGCCTCCGGGTCCAAAGATTTGAGCGAGTTGACGTCGTTTATAGAAGGAGACGCCAGTTTGATTAGGGAGAAGAGAATGAATTTCCTCAGACAGCATCATTTCTTTTTGGTTCTTCCAATCGACAACGCATTGTTGTTTATTAATGGGTGGCAAATCAATGCCGACTAGAGCCTTGGTTCTGCGTAACACAAAGTTGCGACCAATGATGCGTAAATTAGCAGGGTCTGTATAGAAGGATGGTTTCATTCCGGCAGCACAACACAAATTATAGAAGTCCTGTTTTTTATTTTGCACGGGGGTGCCGGTGACAAGCCAGCGAACACGAGCCTTAATTTGTTTACAAGATCTAAAACGACGGGTTTTAGAGTTACGTAGGTGATGCGCTTCATCAAATATAACGCGGTTCCATAACACATTTTTCAGAATGCATTCATCGGGAAGCAATGTGTTATAAGTGGTTAAAACAATAGGAGATACATTGATATCTGCTTGGGTGATAGTTTTCTTAGCAGTACCGTAATATAATAGAGCTCGATGACCAGATGCATTATATATTTCGTTAAACCATTGTTGAATTAAGACGGGAGGTACAACAATGATGGTTCTGGGTAGAAAGTTAACAAACATAGTACCAATCATCATAATAGTTTTGCCGAGACCCATTTCATCAGCGATGAAACCACCTCGTGCATTACCAACAGGGTTAGGTCTAAGTTCATTTTTGACACACCATTGGACGCCGTCGTATTGGTATTGTTTAAAGTCAAACTTAGCTTTTTCTAATAAATAATTAAATCGGGGCATACGTTGAGCAACGAGGGATTCGAATTGAGTAATAAGTTGGTTAGACATTTTATTTAGTTAAACGTTTTTAAAGTTGATAAGTTATTAAAGTTACTAGTGTCAAATATGTAAAAAAAGAATTCAATTTTTTAATTACTTATAAAGCAACACAACACATAACAACACATAACAACACATAGCAACACATAGCAACACATAACAACACATAACAACACATAGCAACACATAGCAACACATAGCAACACATAGCAACACATAACAACACATAACAACACATTAAAACCCATATGATAAATTAAAATGACCGTTTTTTTCGTCTTTTTCTTTTTCTTTTCTAATGGCTTCTTCCATTCGTGCTCTTACTTCTGGAGTAGGTATTGCGCGAAGCTCATACCAGTCATAGTTGTAATAATCTGAATCCGAACACGCTACCCAATAATAACCAGGAGGGGCTATGGCCCATTTATCTGTTGGGTCATCAAACCCTATTCCTAATTTGTAATATGGCATAACGATTTCATAATTTCCAGTGGGGTCTAGTGAATCAGGCGTAAGACCAAGTGTTGCTAATCTTTTTGTTTTAACAACCTTATATTTGGGAGTTGATGCATTTAATGCTCTAATTTCTTCTCTACTAGCAGCAGCCTCGTCATATTCTTTACCGGCAAATGGTTTCTCAACTTCATTAGGGTCTACAGCAACCCACTCATAAAACTTCTTAGGCTTTAAAGATTTGGTCTGGGAGCGAGTTTTAATTGGCATTTTTAAATTAATTAATCTTTTACTTTAATATGGGTTTTACATTTTACCTTTCTTTTAAAAAGTATTTCAATTTTTTAATTTTAAACAGAAATAAAATAGTAACTAAAATTTTTATAAGCGAGTATTAATAGCAGTTAACATTCATTAGGGATAGGTTCAGGTACATACCAATCGAGCCAATAGTAGCTATTCTGAGAATAGAGTTTCCAATAGTATCCTGGAGGGGTAAGACCCCACATACCTGTCCCAACAACATCATATCCCTGAGATGAACGACCTACATCCAACATACGAATTACAGTGGGATATTTAATAGAGAGAACATAATTAGTAGGAACAAGATTTCTTTCAACCAATTGTTCAGTTGTTAAACGAGTAACAATCGGTCTTAAATATTTAGGAGGAGTACTAACAACCTCTCTTATAATATGAGGTTTAAATTCAAAATAATTTACTGGATAATTTAAGGGGGTATTTATGGCATTACTTAAAGCCTTAGTTTGAGAGCGAGTTTGAACGGGCATTTTTATAAAGTGGGGCGAATAGAATTGAGTTATAAAAGTTAACATATAAAGAAAAAATTTCAATTTTTAGTTACTAAAAATGAATGAAAAAATGAATGAATAAAATAAATTTTTAGGTGAATAAAAATTCAATGCAAAATTAAAAAAAATTGAAATACTTTTATAGAATAATGGGTAATCAAATAAAATCATATCAAATTGTTCTAGAAACTAATACAGTAAAAATGAATGCTAACCAGGTTATTAATGTTGAATGCCCTATTTGTATGGACGCAATTGAGGGACTTTGCAACAGAGTGGTAACTGAGTGTGGTCACGCATTCCATTGCGCTTGTTTAATGCAAAATGCAGCTCACAACGGATTCGGTTGTCCTTATTGTCGTGCAGTAATGGCGACAGAGCCAAAAGAAGATGAGGATGATGAGGATGACGATGGTTGGTCAGTGGATGAGACGGTATTTGAGGAAGATGCTTTAACAAGTTTCCGATTATTTCATCAGAGAACCAATGGTGAGGAATTGGAGGAAGAGGAGTTGGAAGAAGAGGAAGAAGATGATTGGGGTACAGATGATGAAGATGAAGAAGCTGAAGAACCAGTTACAGCTGTTGAACCAGTTACAGCTGTTGAACCAGTTACAGCTGTTGAACCAGTTACAGCTGTTGAACCAGTAGCTGTTGAACCAGTAAGAACAGCAGTCCCAGATTCAAATTACATGAGTAATAAATTAATAGATAGGGGAATAACATTTGAGGACTTGGTTAAGCATATTTTAAATACTGAGCACGATGAATGGGGAGAGCATTATAACGAATATACTCGTAGGTCGGATGAGGTCTATGGAAAGTTTAGAGCAGTTATGAGTCATTATGCTCGTAACAGAATTCCAAACCAAAGGGTCCAAAGGAGCCAAGTAACTACAACGACACAACCCCCAGTTCCAACTCTAACTCTTCCCGAAGTCGCAGAAACCAAAACGCCAGTTATAACAGCATCAAGAGCTCGTGAAGTTTTGGCACACGCGTAAATAAAAATATAAAAAGGAATAAAAAGGAATAAAAAGGAAAATAAAAATATAAAAGAAACAAGTGGCAAACTCTTTTTTTTTTATAAAAAATTGAAATGCTTTTTAAAAGAAAGGGAAACGATAAAGATAAGATAAACAAGTAATTTTAAAAAATGTTAAACCCAGAATTTAGATTTGTAATTGAACAAGAACACGGTGAAGTGGGGTTAATGCAATTAATAGACCATCAGTTATTCACAAAAGTATTCAATACAATTATGAATGTGTTTATAACATTTTGCGTTATGATATTTGCGTCTAAAACAACTATATCCATAGTTATGTTAATGTTTGATTTCTTAAACTATACATTAACAAGAGGTTGGAACTTATTGACACCGGGAAATCAGTTATTAGAAGCAGTAATGATTGTATCAACCATCATTATGTTCATAACAATGATGCTGGCTATGAACGAGATGACAAATCAGTTGGATATTTCCTTTACAATTTTGAGGGAGCAATGCAGAGAAAAAGATAAGCGTATTTCGGAGCTAGAATCATATGTAAAATTATTGATTAACGACCCAACTTTAAAGAATGACCCAACTTTAAAGAATGACCCAAAGAATGAGAAACCAAAAGTATTATAAAATAAAAAAGGTAAAAAAATAAAGAGGGGTTATATGTACATATTTTTTTAGTGACTTCAATTTTTAACTAATAAAATAAAAAATTGAAATACTTATTTACATTATGTTAGAAGGTAACCAAAGCAATAAGTGAATAACTATAAGTAATTAAAGATAAGTAATTAAAGAATGCCAGTCCAAACCCGTTCTCAGATTAAGATTAATACCCTAAAAAATATTGAAGCTGTAAAAAATGTTGAAGCTGTAAAAAATGTTGAAGCTGTAAAAGAAT
>Ga0247722_10002053_pt1 | contig 10661 bp, 11 predicted proteins | sample MSEWelMarce3H_FC_FD_189094 | JGI IMG/M metagenome (GOLD analysis project Ga0247722, IMG submission 189094) | Subsurface sediment microbial communities from gas well in West Virginia, United States - MSEEL Well Study Marcellus 3H_FC | ecosystem: Environmental > Terrestrial > Deep subsurface >...
CTTCAAGGCCCGTTCCTATGCGGCGGCGATCAAGGCCATTCAGGCGCTTCCGCCTATCTACACGGCGGCCGACATTCCGGCTCCCCAAAAGGGCGACGGGCTGGGTAAGGAGATCCGCATCAAAATGGAAAAGATCATTACAACGGGTTCCCTAAACATTTCTGCTGAGACCCGTGGGACTGTGGATAGTCTGGAGGCGTTCCAGAATATCTATGGAGTGGGTCCGAAGAAGGCCATGGATCTCATCAAGGGCGGATATCGCACGATTGCGGATCTTCGTGCTGCCCTTGCCAAGGATGCGAAGTTCCTGAACAAGAATCAGACGGTGGGTCTGAAGTATTACGAGGAGCTTCTGGAGCGCATTCCCCGTGCCGAAATGGACGAACATGCCGCGATGCTCATGGCCTGCAAGCCGGCTGCGCTAGAGGGAGTAATCGTCGGCAGTTACCGTCGGGGTCAGCCCAACAGTGGCGATATCGACATGCTCCTGACGTGTAAGCAGGGTGCGGATGCGGGGAAGTGGCTCCAGGATTTCATTGCCGCGCTGAAGGCGAAGGGCTACATGAAGGAGATTCTGGCGCAGGGAGATACGAAGTGTCTGGCAATCAGTCAGCTTCCTGGTTGCAAGGCGCGTCGCCTGGATCTCTTGATCACGCCGCCCGATGAGTTCGGATGTGCAGTGGTCTATTTCACGGGCAGCGATGGATTCAATGTTCGTATGCGCCAGCACGCTCTGGATCGCGGATTCACTCTGAACGAACATGCTCTCACGCAGGTCAGTACGGGTAAGAAGGTGGGCGGTATCAAGACGGAGCGTGATGTCTTCACGGTGCTGAAGCTCCAGTGGAAGGAGCCAACGGAGCGGACTGGACCAGAGGCTGTGTTGATAAAGTAAAATATAAAATAGTATCGCGCACCATATCCTGCAAAGAAAAACGTGGAGCCCATCCTAACTGACGGGAAGCCGCCTCCGTATTGGCATATGCCATTGCGGCATCTCCTTTTCGGCGCTCAACGATTTCCGTTGCCACACTGAATCCTTGTGCCTCAAATTCCTGAACAATTTCCTTGACGGACACACCCTTACCCAGTCCGATATTAAAACAGGCGATACCACCTCCCTTTCCAGAGGACCATTCGGCTGCATCCACGTGAGCGGCGGCCACATCACATACATGGATATAGTCCCGAATAGCTGTACCGTCTGGTGTAGGATAGGTGTCGCCGAATATTTTGATAGGAACGCCGTTAGCTTTCGCCCGTAGAATAGCAGGAAACAGGTTCATGTGTTTCCGGTTTGAATAGAACGGGTCGCCGATGAGCCCGCTTGCATGGGATCCTGCAGGATTGAAGTACCGTAGAATCACTATGTTCCATGCTGGATCAGCTGCACAGAGGTCATGCAGAATCTGCTCTCCCATAATTTTGGATGTGCCATAGGGATGATTCCCACTAATGATCGTATTGTAACGCACATTCCCTGCACCGGCCATACCATCTTCTCTATAGGGTACGGTACATACATCGGAATAGACCGTACAGGAAGAACTGAAGATGAGATTTTTGCATCCAATCGTCTCCGCAAACCGTACGATATTGAGGAGACCACTCACGTTTGTCTGATAGTAGTCGAAAGGGCGATCGTTACTTTCTCCCACATCCTTGAGAGCGGCAAAATGGATGATATGATCAATCATAGAAAAGAATGGATCAATAATCCCGTGGAGTGCAGAGTAATCGGAGATATCTACTTCATAGAACGGTAGAGTACAACCGGTAATAGATCTCAACGTATGGAGGGTTTGAATGCTGGAATTGCAACAGTTGTCGATGATCACCACATCGTATCCCTTTTCACATAGTTCTACAACTGTATGGGAACCGATATAACCCAGCCCACCAGTAACTAGAATTGTCATTACACTATATATTTCCATGGAAGCACTCTTTATTACCAGAATAAACGCCAAACTTGACCCTACAGCACATCTAGTATAACGCACATACACAACGACGATGTCCCGTGCCAAGAAGTTAGGTCAATATTTTACGGTGAGCCCGATGCTCCAACAGACGGTGTTCGATCTAGTCCAAAATAAGGGTGCCCCTCTTCTGGAACCGTCCTTTGGAGCGGGTCATCTGCTGCTCCCATTTCTAGCCGCTAATCCAGCGTATCCAATGACCTGTTATGAGCTGGATACGACGGTCAAGCCGATCTTCACACCCACCGGCCATCAGCAATTGATCTATGGTGATTTCACCCAACAGACACCACCCACTCTCTTCCGCACAATCATCGGCAATCCACCGTATGTGCAGCGCCGTGGTGCCGTCAATCTCTATCTGGAGTTCATCGATCGATGTCTGCCGCTCCTGGATGGTGCAGGGGCGGAGATGATCTTCATTGTGCCATCGGACTTCATTAAGTTGAGTCGGGCGGCCCCACTCCTGCAGAGAATGATGGCGACCGGTTCTTTCACGCATTTTCTATTTCCGAACAATGAGGGGCTATTCAGCGGAGCGGCAATCGATGTGTTGGTCTTTCGTTATGAGGTAGGTAGGGGATCCGCGGAAGGTACGCTGGTAAATGGAGAACCCAAATTCTGCAATCTGACAAACGGAATCATCACATTTACGGATCATCCAACCACTCCGACCGGAACACTCCTGGCAGATCTCTTCACGGTTCATGTCGGCCTGGTATCGGGAAAGGACGAGGTCTATAAGGTTCCGTTTGGAAACATCGAGGTCTTGGCGGATAAGGACAAACGGGATCGATTCATCTTGGTGACAGAGTTCCCAACGCCCGATGCACAGATCAACGCGCATCTTGCAGCCAACAAAACGGCACTATTGGAACGTCGGATCAAGAAATTCACGGAGGAGAACTGGTTTGAGTGGGGTGCTCCGCGAAACCGGCAGACAATGGAGGCCAAAAAGGGTCAGTCCTGCATCTATGTCCGAACACTGACCCGCAAGTCGGAGGTCGCATTTATCGGCACGGTGGAACCCTTTGGCGGAGCACTGCTCTGTATGATTCCGAAGGAGCCGATGGCGGCAGAGAGACTAACAGAAATCACCGCACATCTGAATGATCCGAACACCCAAAAAGAGTATTTGTATTCTGGTCGTTTCAAGATGGGGCAGAAGCAGCTCTGCAATGTTCGACTCTAAATCGCTAAGCCAGATCGGCGGCCATGGCGAATTCGATCTTGCTCATGACGTCCTGTTTGATGGAAGTCTGGATGGCCTTGAGGAGGACCAGACCCTGATTTTTGAAGTCGGCGTCGGCGATCTGGTGTGCAGCGTGGGCGAATTCGTGTGCCCAGTTGATCTGGAGGATGTTGCAGGGGTTCGTTTTGTATGCGTGGATATCCAGGATGGATTTGAGGAGGAAGGCGCCGGTATCCTTATTGACGGCCAGATAGTGATATTCCGTTTCGGGGGCGCGTGCGGGCTTGCGACCGGCCTTCTTGAGGAGAGAGAACCACTCATCGTAGTTCATGTTGTGTTTGGCGAGCTCCACACCGGTGATCGTGTAGAAGACCGCGACCTTGTTGAATGCGTTGTCGGTTCCACCGGTAGTGAGCTTGAGGTTGATAGGAATATCATTGATGCGGATGTCGTACCAATGGCGGTCCTTGGGAATCTCAACAGTGAAGTCGGCGTGGGCGGTCTTGATGCGACTCTCAAGGGCGGTGAGGTATTCGGTCTCCTTGACAGCACTCACTATCCGACCATCTCCCTGTTTGGAGTAGGTGAGGCGGATAGTGGCGCAGATTGCCTTAATGGCGTCGATTGTCGTCTTGTAGGGAGTCATTCTGTTCGTTCGTCGTCGTCGTTGTCAAGTCGTTCGGGATGAATGGTACCTGTCAATTTTTCGGCCTGTACCAAAAAGGAGTTTTGTGGTTGTTTTTGATGTTTGTATGAAAGAGGGGTGTCACTTACCAATCCCACCGGCTCATCCGATAGTCCCTGTAGCGCTCATACGCCTCATACCGGCGCTCCTCTTCCTCCGCCAATGCGCGCCACTCCTCATCCGTCAAGAAGTCTCGGGCGTCGGCGATGACCACTGGCTCCTCCACCGCGGGCTCCTCCACTACTGCGACCCGCTCATCCTCAACGGGCGGGAGGCGCAGGTTCTGGCGATCCCACTTGCGCTTGTTGCGCTCATAGGTCCGACTCTTGAGATTGCGATCTCTGGCGGGCTTACCGGAGCGGTTGGGATTCCTGCACGGGTTATCGAAGCGGTGATGTTCGGAGGTGTGTTCATAGGAGGCCGGCGGGGCAGGATTGGTGACAATGCGCACGGTGACAACGATTGTCTGGATGGGGATGGATGGCCGCGCAGGGGTCCAAGTAGAAGCAACATCCTTGTAAGAGCGATTCATGTTCATCTTGTTCGTAGGTCGTCGTTCGTCGTTGATGGCGGCCTGTTTGCCAGACAGCAGGTCAAACCCAATTTCAACTTTTTCAAGGCCCAAACCACCGCTTGTGGATGGTCTTGGATCTGAACTTGTGTGTGGCTCCCTGCATCACCTTAATGCGTTCCTGTTCGGTGTCTCCTAGTTTCCCAAATCGTCCAGGGAAATAGTACTGTTCGTAGATAGGTTCCGACATATCGAAGACTTTCTTATCAACGGCTATCCGATCCAACATGATATAGATGTGTGTCTTTCCCACTGCATACGGATAGGGGACATCACTGTTTCCAATGTCGGAGTAGTATCGGAGAATGGTATCTCCGCGAACGGGTTCGAAGGTATAGATGTAATCTCCAATGTACATGAATTTGTCATCTGGCAATTGGAGGAGAAGAGAGTTGCCTTCTGCTTCGCTGGGATTCAGCCCATCGTATCCACCACCAGGCGATGCCTTCCCCACGAACACCTTCTCCACCTGGGCATCAAAAATGTGTTTGTGAGGAGCGACGATATCCACGAACTTCCCATTGACTCTCTTGAAGGTATTCATGCTCTTCTCAACACTGACCTCCTTCCCACGATCTCTAACGGTCACGCGAAAGGGGCGTCCTCCGTTGTCGTGGATTTCATAGACAACCATTCTGTTATAGACGAACAACAAAATCCCAATCATGATCCGCATCCAAAATGTTTTTTTGGTTTTTCAGTGTCTTGCAAGACCTCTTCTTTAGTAGCAGCAGTAGCAGCGAATTCCGGCTGCATAGTACGGGTTGTCTAGGTAGTCGTCGATATCATCTTCCTCTTCAAAGGAATCGATGAATGTGATGATGGGGGTCTGTGTAGGAATGATAGCCATCTCAATCTCAACGGGCTTTGGTGGGACAAAGAGGAACTTGACGATGTCGTATTCATTCGCCGTCAGTTCTGGGGCACGGTAATTGTAGAGCCCATGTCTGTTCCGCTTGGAGCTGTCGTAGAACCGCGACAACAACTGACGGCGAATGGAACCAGGAATGCGTTTGGCAGTAGTCTTAGTCTTCATCTTCGTCATCGTCGTCGTGCAGGGGCCTTTCTGTGACCCATCCAGCTTCAACTTTTTGAGGCGGGTTATAGTCATCTTCATCGTCTTGGAATTCGTCATAGTATCCTTCATACCAGTATTCCTCTTCGTCTTCCTCCCACCCTCCGTCGTAGTCTTCTTCGTCGTCGTAATCCATCTTGTCACAGGGACCCGTACCTGTCGCACGAGGTTTCACGTTTTCACCGTGACAAACTCACCCGTTGGATGGCGGTTTGTTGAAAGTTTTCACCATGGCCACGAAAAAGGTGACGTGGGGTATTGATAACTCAATACAGGGTGTGAAACAAGAATGGCCGAGCGGTTAAGGCGATCGCCTCAAGAGCGATTGGAGCAATCCTCAGGGGTTCGAATCCCCTTTCTTGTAATCCAATTCGGTTCTATAGTCTAATGGTTAGGACGTGAGATTCTGACTCTCAAGATCCAGGTTCGATTCCTGGTAGAATCACCATCTGCTTTCTTAGCTCAGAGGTAGAGCGATTCCTTCACACGAAAAAGCCGTAAGGCATAAGTCGAAGACGGAATAGGTCATGGGTTCGATTCCCATAGAGAGTACTTCTGCAGAGATAGCCAAGTGGTTACGGCGCTAGTTTCAGGTACTAGTGGAGCAATCCTCATGGGTTCGAATCCCATTCCCTGCATTTGTGTTGATGAACACGTAACAAAATCATCATCCGCAGAGATAGCCAAGTGGTTACGGCGCTAGTTTCAGGTACTAGTGGAGCAATCCTCATGGGTTCGAATCCCATTCCCTGCATTTTTGATACAACCAAAAAAGACACTAACCAAAAATGTCTTTTTTAGTTTTTGTTTGACTATCCCTCTCCCTCTCACACCCTCACCCTATCGGGTAACCGTCGTTCCGACTCACCCACACACTCAATAACGTTCATTCCAATCCCGCATTCCACACCGTCCCCTACACATATCGATACATCCACAATCCAGAACCCCACAATCATGCTTACAATCATAATGTCCGCAATAGCAACTGGGATCTTCGACTTTCCATCCCTTTGCACGGAACCAGGGAATGATGTGAGGACTATACCAAGTCTCATGTCCCTCACAGATACGGGAGAGAATATACATCTGGAAGTAACGGAGATAGGGCACAATCGTCACACACACCTCAAGTGCCTCCAGATCCTCCACGGTTCCACCCCGTACCAGATCAGCAAACCATGTCCGTCGAATGGGATTCACTACTCCATCAGCATCCAGTTCGTAGTGGCCTTCGAAGTCACCGAGATTGACGACCTCCCAGAACTCAGGAGGCTGGAACATCCACCGACGGCGGAAGGTCTCACACCACTCAGTGAGTTCCACCTTCACGGCATCGTTGATGATAGGGTTCGGAGTGTCAGTCATGTCAGTCATTCTGTATTTGCTTTCAACGTCGTCGTACTTCTGAAAGAAGGATGACTTATCAACTGTGTTGATTCGTCGTATGAGTAGAGAGCAAGTATTGAATCCGTCTGTTAGATGTAAGTGGTTTCACCTTTTTCACCCTAGCGTCAGGAGGCCACCTGAGAGACCCACGTATCCCATACAAAACGGACCGTAAGGGCGCAAAACGCCGTGAGAAGTCCGACCGGTACCAAAAATGTTTGTTTATTTTGGATTTTTCGCGCAAGACACCCACTACCACCCTCCTCCACATTCGGAATCGTACCCATCACGCCCATCATGTTCCTCACACGCGCCACAGCCGCAGGACTCAGATCCATCCTCATCATCAGACGGATATCCACCATACCGATCTGCCTCATCCTCATCCTGACGACACAATCCACAGCAGTAGGGGTTTCCGCAGTTCTCACACCGCATATCATCCTCTTCACACTCCTGACACACCTGAGTGGAAGCACACACACCCTCAGCGGAGTAACACTGTTTGCAGTTGAGACCAGCGGCAACACGACGTGCAGTGGTACAGTTCTCACAGGGGCAATCGCACAGCCTGCAATCGGGACAGTCCCGCTTATGGAAGCAAGTGTTAGACATTTTAGACAGAGAGAACAATCGTCGTAGTGGTGTTTCTCTCTTGCGCCTGTGACGATGAGATAGTGTCTGTCGGATGTTCAACTTTTTCGGCTCTTAACAGGTGGCGTCCTGAGAGGGGGTCTGATGCGACGTGATTCCGCCTAGTCATCGGCGAATTCGTGGTGGGGTCGTGACGTCTGCCAAAAATTGTGTTGTTTTTCGGGTTTTTGGACCATTTTTCTGTTTTGGCGGTCTAGGCACGATAGTGAGGATGAGAAGAGATCCCGTCGATCATCAGACGAACGTGCTTGACGACGGTGTGGAAGCAATCCACGCGGTAGGGGCTCACGGACTTCACCTTCACCTGCTCTTCAAGCTCCACAATCTTGGAGAGAACGGTGTTGCGGAACTTGGGAGAAGCGGCCACGATGAGATTGTTAGTCAGGAGGAACTCGAAGAGAGCAATTGACTGAACGGTCTTGTTCTCTGCTCCGACGGCATCCTCCACGTTGTTGAGCATATTCTTGATGGTGGTGACCTCCGTGTCGAACTGGGGACGATCTGCCTCAGGAATGGTGTCACGGATTGTCCGAGCAGGAGCAGGAGGAGCAGTAGGAGGAGGAACATAGGGTGCATGCACCCGTCCGCACCACCGACAGACATCATCCTGGTACTCACGATAGACTGGACGATCCCCATCCTCAATCACGGTGACGGATGGCTCATGATCCTCATCCTCATCCTCATCGACCTCACGATAGCTCACGGGAGGCTTTGCAGCCAGGCGGGTGGAGCGACGTGGAGTAGGGGCAGATCGAATGATCATTGCAGTGATCACCAGATATGGCCGAGGAGCAGGAGTAGGAGCAGGTGCAGACATCTTCTTCATGGAGCGGGTAGTAACGGGCATCTTGATACGCTAATACTTATTCGTCGTTGAGTGAGTATGGGCGTGATCATCCCACACTCAGAGGCCGTCAGTTTCAACTTTTTGAGGGCCAAAAATGTTTGTGGTTTTTGGGATTTTCTATCTGTTTCTGTTTCTCTAGAGAACGATCCTGCTGATACGGACACTAACACGATTGTCATCCACGACCCATGCAACGGTGATGTTGTTCTCACCGGCATCGAAGCGGGCCTGAATGTCTGCCTTCTTGGACCACCGCCAATCCCGTCCGTCGGCGTCAGGCTGTGCGTAAGCCCAGGCATCGACCCATCGATCGAACACCTCTGTGTCATCGTCATCCTCCGTGTAAGTCACCCGCCACTGGACCTGCTCCTGACCCTGATCCGGCTGGTTGTTCATCATGATAACGTCGTCGTCGTTGTTCATAGGCATCTTGAGAGTTGGAAAGCTTCGTCGTTTGAGAGCAGTACAACCTGGGACTAACGGAAAGGGGAACTGATGTCTGTCACTTTTTTGTGGGGCTCACACATCAGTTAAAAGGCCGATAATCCGTTGGTTTCCGTTTCTGATCCAGAAAGATCATGTGGTAGGTGGGGCCGCTCCGCCTCCCTCCTCCCTTCGACAGAAGAGAGAGGGAAACCAAAAAATGGATTTTTGATTATGGAAGTGTTTGTCTGTTTGTATTTTAGCCAACGGCGATCACCCAGAAAGGGTTAGATATTGGCAACGGTGATCTCCGCTGTCTCCTGACCAGGAACCTCCTCAAAGCCAGCCCGCTCCTCCTCCAGAGGCTCATAGCCCTCGTAGAGAGTGTCGCAGATCTCACGTGCAGCGGCGATCTTGGACAGATGCTTGTCGATCATACGGCGATCAAGATTGTCCATCACACCGTCAATGACACGGAAGACATGGACCTCAACAACATCCTTCTGTCCAATACGGCATGCACGACCCACGGCCTGATGGACAACGGCGGGATTCCAATGCTGGGAGAGGAAGAGGATCCGCTTACAGAACTGGAGGTTGAGACCGGCACCACCGGCCACAATCTGGACGACGATGACGACGGGCTTTCCAGCGGCAGCGGCCTCACGGGAATCCGTAACGGCAGCACCGACCTTCTCAGATCCCATACCACCACGGACAGCCCAGACGGAAGCACCGGCATCTTCGGCGAACTTCACCACCATGTCCATCTCCTGCTTGAAGTTGCAGAAGACGATGGTAGGAATGGAGCCATCCACACCGTTCGTGATCAGACGGCTAAAGGTATCCCACTTGGTGGCGGTACCCTTCCAGTCAGGACGGGGATATGCGCCCTTGAACTTGTCGCGCATGCTCTGGATATAGAGCTGGGGATGCACCAGAAACTGCTGGATACGGAGGTAGAGCTCAAGCTTGATGAGAGCACTGACCTGACGACTATCCATGACGGTGTTGAGCTGGTCACAGAGAGCACGGAACAGCTTTCCCTCAGCGGCCGTGACCCCGGTGATGGGGATAGTGAGATCGTGTGCAACGAACTTGGGAGGCGGAGGCAGAGCGGCGATGTCATCACGGAGCTCTGCCATGGTACGGCGGAGCATGATGGTCTCAGCGAGCTCAGGGATGTCCGCGGAGGGGCACTTCACACGGAGCCACCAGCAGAGATTCTGCCAGTCGTTGAGTCCGTTCTGGACGGGGGTGGCGGAGAGGATCCAGCGGCAGGTAGCCCGCTTACCAATCGCCATACATGCCATCCAACGGCTAGTTGCCTTACCGTTACGGATGATATGTCCCTCATCGAGAACCACGCGCTCAAACAGAGCCTCCTCAGTGGAACCAACAGATGCCGTGGCGATCTGCTTGCGGTACATCTGTGCCTTGGGATAGGTGGTAACCCAGACAGGAGTCTTACCGGAATCCTCTGCAGTGCAGGTCCAGTTGGAGGAACCGGATTGCAGAGAATTGACGGCGTAGCCGCACGCACGGAGCTCCTCCGTCCAGCCGGCCACAAGGGCAGGAGGGCAGATGATGAGAGTGCGGAGGGGGGAATTCTTCATCAGACCGATGGTCTGAAAGGTCTTTCCGAGACCCATGTCGTCACCGAGAACACCACCGCGACAAACGGTGGCATCCTTGGCTTCGCGCTCCAGCATCCACCGGATGCCGGAAACTTGGTGGGACAGATACTCAATGCCCTCACGAGGAGGGAGAAGGGCGGGGACAGAAACAGAAGTCATTTTCAACGTCGTCGTAAGTGTTTGAAGATGAACCTGTCTGTCAA
>Ga0247722_10002054_pt1 | contig 10659 bp, 5 predicted proteins | sample MSEWelMarce3H_FC_FD_189094 | JGI IMG/M metagenome (GOLD analysis project Ga0247722, IMG submission 189094) | Subsurface sediment microbial communities from gas well in West Virginia, United States - MSEEL Well Study Marcellus 3H_FC | ecosystem: Environmental > Terrestrial > Deep subsurface >...
ATGGAAATTTAAATCTCAGAACTGTTCGTTACGGGAAGAATAGAAATGAGTTTAATTCTTTTTATTTTGTTGATTTTAAAGGTGTAACTATTAAAGATAGTTTTTTTATTGGTTTACGACAATTTGATCAAGATTGGTTAAATATTGGTCTGGATGTAAATACAAATTCATTGAAAAATCTTTTTTATACAATTGGTGATAATGTTTGGCAGAAGTCAAGTTTGGGAATAAATGGTTCACTTATGATGCGACCTATCTTCAAAAGTAAATACAATAAGTCTCTAGATATTTCGAATAAGTTATTGTCTAACAAGGTGATAATTTACCCGAATCCTACTTCTTACTCTTTTCAACTAGACAATTCTTTTATTTCTAATCATTTTGAATTGTTAGATGTAAATGGTAGGGTGATCAATTCGTTTCAATATCTTGGCAATCCAATAGATGTTTCTTTTCTTAATAATGGAGTTTATATAGTACGAGAAGGAAAAACAGGAGCGACATTTAAACTAATTAAAAATTAATGAAAGATTTTACTATGATTGAGAATACGGAAGATGAGTTGCATGAGGAAGATGAGTTATTTGAACATCATAATATCATTGTTGATAGAGGACAAGAAATAATTCGTATCGATAAATTTTTGATGGATCGGTTACCGAATACTTCTAGAAATAAAATTCAAAATGCGGCGAACGATGGGAATATTTATGTAAATAAATCTCCCGTAAAATCAAATTATAAAATCAAACCTTTGGATGAGGTAGCTATTTTATTACCTTATCCCGTTCGAGAATTAGAATTAATTCCTCAAGATATTCCATTAAATTTTGAATTTGAGGATGAATATCTAGCTGTTGTTCATAAGCCATCTGAAATGGTTGTTCATCCTGGTTGCGGAAATTATAAAGATACTTTGGTAAATGCATTGATCTTTCATTTCGATAATCTTCCTATGAAAAGGAGTGATTATTATGGACGTCCTGGATTAGTTCATCGTTTAGATAAAAACACAACTGGATTGATGGTGATTGCTAAAACTGAATTTGCCTTAATGAATCTAGCAAAACAGTTTTCAGATAGAAGTACAGAGAGAAGATACAATGCATTAGTATGGGGCGATCTCGCAGAGGAAACAGGTACAATAACGGGTAACATTGGACGTTCGCTTAAGAACAGGAAAATGATGACGGTTTTTCCGAATGGTGAATATGGTAAACACGCTGTCACTCATTATAAAGTATTACAACGATTTGGTCTTGTTACGTTAATCGAATGTAAGTTAGAAACCGGGAGGACGCACCAAATTCGTGCACACATGAAATACATTGGTCATCCGTTGTTTAATGACAACGAGTATGGTGGTGATCAAATTTTAAGAGGGACTACGAATATTAAATACAAACAATTTATCGATAACTGTTTCAAATTGCTTCCTGGCCAAGCGTTACATGCCAAAACATTAGGGTTTACTCATCCAATAACAGGAGAATTTTTTCAATTTGATTCTGATTTACCGCCTTCTTTTCAAGAATTAATTCGTAAGTGGGAAATTTACACAATGTATTCTAAAGATTAATTTGAAATGATTAACTTTACATGTTACTTAAATCAACTTTCAAAACTATGCTGATTTTTTCTCATAAATTAACTTTTTTCATTATTTGTGTCTTTTTATCATTGGGTGCTTTAAGTCAAGAACCGAAGGAAATTAAGAAAGCGAATAAGGAATATAACAATGAAAGTTATTATACTGCTGCTAAATTGACAATTGAAGCTTTTGAAAAGGTGAACCCTAAAAGTAAAAAAGCGAACGATCGAAAAGGGGATATGGCTTTTAAAACGGCCGAATGTTTCAGGCATGTAGAAGATTTTAAGCAAGCAGTTGAATGGTATCAAAAAGCACTTTCTTTTAATTATCAAAAAAATAAGCCAGAGGTTCTTTTTTATTATGCTGAAATGTCAAGGTACTTAGGTGATTGCAAGGTTGCTACAGAAAATTACAAAGCTTACAAAGCAATGGTTCCTACAGATAAACGAATTGAAGCTGGATTGAACGCTTGCAAATTGTTATCTGAGTTTGAATTAAATAAAACAAGACATATTATTTCCAACTTAAATGTACTGAACAAAGAAGGTTTTGACATGTCTCCAGTTTGGGCGGATAAAAAAAGATCTTCTATTATTTTTTCTTCAGATCGTCCGAGTAGTTTCAATGGGGATGTAGACCCTCGTTCTGGTGGTACTCACATGGATTTATGGATTGCGCAAAAAGATAAAAATGAAAACTGGCAAGAACCAGCATTGATCAATGGTGACAAAATCAACACTGATTTTAATGAAGGTACGGTTTGTTTCGACAGTAAGTTCAAAAAAATGTTTTTCACACGTTGCCCTAAAGAGTCCAACAAAAATTTAGGTTGTGAAATTTGGTTGTCAGACATCAAAGGAAAAGAATGGGGTGAGCCAATAAAACTTCCAATTAAAAGTGATGATACAATTTCTGTGGGACATCCTTGTGTTTCAGGTGATGGTAATTATTTAATTTTTGCTTCAAACATGTCAGGAGGTTTTGGAGGGTTAGATTTATGGTATACAACTTATTCTAAGAAAACCAATTTGTGGTCTGTTCCTGTAAATCTAGGGCCAGAAATTAATACAGCAGGGGATGAAATGTTTCCATCATTCAATTCGTATGAGGATTTATATTTTTCAAGTAATGGTCATCCAGGGTTAGGAGCATTGGATATTTTTAAAGCACAACGTGTTGTTGATTCTGACAAATATTTATGGGAAAACCCTGTAAACATAGGTTTGCCAAGAAATTCAGAAGCCAATGATTATAGTTTAATAGAAGTGAATGAAAACGCGGGATTTTTTACTTCTGAAAGAAAAAATGGTGTAGGAAATAATTCAAAACCAGATTTATACAATTACAAATTACCACCAAATACCTACGATTTAAAAATCATGGTTTCTAAACTTGGACAAAGCGAACGTAAAATTGCTAATGTTAAAGTATTGATTCAAGGTGCTGATGGTTCTTTGGTGGAGGGGAAAACAGATCGTAGTGGGCTTGTTTTCTTTGATGTAAAAGAAAACGGAGAGCGCATTATTAAAGAAAATATGGATTATACCATAATTACTTATAAAGAAGGCTCAGAAAAAAATAAAAGTGAAACCAAGTTCACCACTCGTGGTGTGACTTTCGATCAAAATTTCATTATTGATGTTCCTTTATTAATCCCTGAAGAAAAAATTAGAATCCCTGAAGTTAGATATGCTTTTGGTAAATGGGAATTATTGCAAGATTCAACTATTAGCTCTAAAGATTCTCTCAATTTCGTTTATGACGTGCTGATGAAATATCCAAAAATGATTTTAGAGCTTAGTTCACATACGGATTCTAGATCTACAGATGAATACAATCAAAAACTTTCAGAAAATAGGGCAAGAGAATGCGTGAAATATTTAGTTGAGGAAAAAGGAATTGATATCAGAAGATTAATTCCTGTAGGGAAAGGTGAAAAAGAACCAGTTAAATGGATTGATCCTGCTGGTAAAACAAATTTATTGTCTGAATCCTACATCAATCAGTATAAATCTTCCGATGCAATTTTGTTCGAAAAACTACATGCTTTAAACAGAAGGACTGAAGGGATGGTAAGAAGTATGGATTTTGATCCTTCTTTAGCAGAACAAAAATTATTGGATCCGCTTGTTGATTTATCCAAAATTAAAAAAGGAACTAAAAAGAAAAAGAAGAAAAAGAATTAATTTCTGCTTTGAATAAATTGATTGATTTTATCAAGAAATAGACTATCTTTTTCTATTGCATTCCCAATCACAATCACGTTTGTACCTACAGAAGCAAGTTTCTCAATTTGAGAAATTTTATTTATTCCTCCACCAATTATTATAGGATTACTTGTATAGTTTTTTATTAAAACAACGGTTGATAAAGGGATTGTACTTGATGAACCACTTCCTGCATCTAAGAATGTTATTTTTTTTCCTTGTAGCTCACCTGCTAAGGCATGTTTCAATGCTTCTTTTGCTTTGCCTTTAGGTATTGGAGATGTATTACTGATGGAAAGCACACTTGAATTATTTTCATTGTTGATTATTAGATAACTTGTTGGAAGAACTTCGATTTTTGATTTTTTAATTGTCAATGCACTATTTACATGTTCTTCGATAAGATATTTTGGATTTCGTCCTGACAATAAACTTAAATATAAAAGTGCATCTGCTTCTTTTGAGAATTGGTTGGGCGATCCTGGAAATAATAAGATGGGTTGATGAATGCGCTTTTTTAAATAGGAGACAATTTCTTTGGATTGTATGCAGTTGTTACTACTTCCTCCAACAAAGACATAATGGATACAACTTAATCTTAATTTCTCAATTAAATCGTCGAAACTTTGATTGAATATGATTTTTTCAGGATCAATTAAAATAGCGATTTGTCCGGTTTTGGCTTTTATTTTGTTGTAAATTGAATTCATAGTAGTACGTAACACAATATGTAGTCTTTTATATTCAAGAAGTTTAAATTAATGGATTTTTCATTATCAAATATTTTCCCGATAATCAACCCGTTACAATCTTTAGATAATTTTATATCGTTTTTAAAACTGATGGGCGGTACCATAGTTTTATAGATAGCCTCTTTTGCAGCCCAAAGTTGTGTGTAAATTTCATCAGTTGCATCAGAAAATTCAGTTAATTCTTGTGCAGTTAGAAATTTTGATTTGACTTTTTTTACTCTTTCACTTATTTGTTCTAAATCAATCCCAATTTTAAAAGGGCTATAACCAAAAACAACATAATTATTTTTATGGCTGATTGAAATTTGTATGTTTTGTTCAGTAAGATATGGAGCACCGTAATCCTTGTAGTTAATTTCTTTTAAACCTAAAGATGCAGTTCGCAATCCACGGATTAATTTGAATTGATTTTGTAGGTGGGGTGTATTTAATTGATTGTAATGTGATATTTCGTTTGTTGTCAAAAGATTTTCAAGTGGCAAGTCATAGTTATTTAATGTGTCGCTCATTACAATTTTGCATTCTGGCAAATTCACTAACTGTTGTATTTCTTGATAATTCATTCTTCAATTTTAACATAATTTCATTAAAAAATTAACAATTCTTTGACTTTTCTTTTTTTTATGTATTTTTACAATCTTAACTATGAAAAGCTTTTTAGCTGTTGGAGTTTATTAATTAAAAGACAATTATGTTACGTAAACTTAATTTTTTATTTTTAACTTTCTTATTTACAGTAGGGTATTCAGTTGCTCAATCTGGATTAGGAACATTAAAAGGTGTTGTTAAAGATGAGGTTTCTAAGGAACCAATTTTTAATGCTACTGTAGTTTTAAAGCAGGGAGATGCGATTAAAAACAGAGTGAAAACGGATGATCAAGGTAAATTCCAAATGAACTCTATCGCGCCGGGTCAGTATGATGTGGAGCTGAAAAATGAAGTTGAAGGTTATTTAACGGCTTTGACTACTGGGGTAATTATTTCTGGTGATAAAATCACCTTCCTTGATGATTTAACAATGGGTAAGCCTGGTGTTAAAAAAGAGGCTGATGGTGTATTGGCTGTTCAAGAGGTGGTTGTAAAGGCATATAAAGTTCCTTTGATTAGTAAAGATAACACCGCATCTGGAGGTACGATGACTCGAGAAGATATTTCTAAGTTGCCTGCTCGTAATGCGGCTGCTGTTGCTCAGACAGTAGGTGGGGTTGGAACGAACGAAGGGAATGGTGATATCAGTATCCGTGGCTCTCGTTCAGATGATACTTATTTTTACATTGATGGTATAAAAGTGAGAGGTTCTTCTAATTTACCAAAGTCTGCAATAGAAGAGGTTTCTGTAATAACAGGTGGTTTACCTGCAAATTATGGGGATGCTACAGGGGGTATTATTTCTGTAACTACCAGAGGACCATCAGCTAAATTTTTCGGTAGTGTTGAAGCCGTTTCTTCCGGTTTCTATATCAAAGGTGCTGATGTGAATGGTTACGATGGTAAAGTTTATGGTTTAGATAAATACGCTTATAATTTAGCTGAGGGTATGTTATCAGGACCACTTTTGATGCAACGAGACTCATTAGGTAGAAAAACTCGTCCTTTGTTAGGTTTCTTGGTTTCATTTAACTATACAGACGAATTAGATGGTCGTCCACTTGCAAACGGTGGAGGATTTAGAATAAAGAAAGATGTTCGTGATTATTTATTAGCGAATCCGTTGAGACAAATGCCTGAAGGCAAAGCGCCGATTTCAAATGCTATGTTTTTAAGAAGCGATGATTTTGAGAGAAATCCTTGGAGAATGAATGCAAGAAGTACAGTGATTTCTTCAAGTGCAAAAATTGATGTGAGAACAGGACCTTCAATGAATTTGACATTTGGTGGTTCATTAAATTTAAGAAATGGTAAACAGTACAGTTATTCTAATTCATTGTTGAATTTTTCCAATTTTGGTTCATCATATGATTTAGACTGGAGGGTTTACGGACGATTATCACAACGTTTTGTGAATAATCAACCTGGTTCAAGTTCATTAATAAAGAGTGCTTATTATACTTTGATGGTTGACTATTCTGAGCAAGAAAGACAGTTGTATGATGAGAAACATGGTTTTAACTTGTTTGATTATGGTTATGTTGGGAAATTTAAAACCACTCAAGAACGACAATACAAAGGAATTTCCAATGGTATCATGGAACAAGACGGTGTCCCAAGAGATGTTCGAGTAGATTTTGAACCTTCTCAGAAAAATGCTGCTCTTGCTGCAATAACTACACAGTACTATTCAATTTTTCAAAACAATCCTCAGGGGCATTATGAGAATATTGACCAGGTACAAGCGGGTAATGCGTTGATTAATGGTCAATTACCTACAAATATTTACAGTATTTGGAGTAACATTGGATCACCTTACAATTCGGTTTTCAAGGCGGAAAATGATCAGTTTCGTGTTACAGGTGCAGGTTCGTTGAATATAGGTGATCACGCAATATCATTAGGTTTTGAATATGAAAAAAGAACGGATAGAGGATATAGTTTTGGTAATGGAAGACAAGATGATCCCTATGGACCAATCGGTTTATGGAAATTAGCACGTTCAAAAGCAAATTTCCATTTGAAGGAGTTAGATGTGAAAAATGGTGATACTACAAATATGGGAGGATATTCAATTGTTAATTACGAAAGATTAAACTCAGGTTACGCATATAAAAACAATGGTGAATATGGTGGTCAATTAAATAAAGATGAACAATCCTTTTTTGATTATAATCTTAGAACAAAATTAGGCCTTAGTGGCGGTAGTAGTAATTATATTGATGTGTTCAGTTTAGATCCTAGTTTGTTGAAAATTGATATGTTTTCTCCAGATGAATTGTTGAACAGTGGTGACTCATACATCAACTACTACGGTTATGATATTGCTGGGAATAAAGTTTCTGGTACAACTAACATCAACGATTATTTTACAAAATACGACGAAAAAACAAAAAATTACGAACGTAAAGTTGGAGCTTTTCAACCAATTTATGTTGCAGGTTATTTAATGGATAAATTTGCATTCAATGATTTAGTTTTCAATGTTGGTGTTCGTGTAGATGTATTTGATGCAAATCAACCAGTATTAAAGGACCCTTACCTTTTTTACTCAGCAAAAACGGTGAACGAAGTTTTAAATGATAAAAACTTGCCATTTAAAGCTGATGTACCTTCTAATATTGGCGGAGACTATACGGTGTATGTTGATGATATTAAAAATCCAACAAAAATCAACGGTTACCGTCTTGAAAATAATTGGTACGATGCAAAGGGTGCTGTAGTTGAAGATCCTAAAGTTCTTCGTGGCGCAGCTGGTATTGCTCCTTATTTACAAAATCCTGATCAAAAAACACTAAGTTCTGATGCATTTACTACGTATAAGCCTCAAATAAATGTGATGCCTAGGGTAGCTTTTTCATTCCCTATATCTGATGAAGCTTCGTTCTTTGCTCATTATGATATCTTAACGAAACGTCCTACTAGTGGAGCTCGATTTGATCCAACTCAGTATCAATTTATCCAACAAAATGCTTCGCCAACAATTAATAACCCGAATTTGAAGCCTGAAACGACTATTGATTATGAATTAGGTTTTCAACAAGTACTAACACCTACTTCTTCTTTGAAAATTTCCGCTTTTTACCGTGAGCAAAGAAACAATGTTCAGTTAATCAATGTATTTGATGCTTATCCAAATTCATATAAAACATATGGAAACCGTGATTTTGGTACGGTTAAAGGTTTAACGATTGCGTATGATTTGCGTAGAACAGGAAATGTTAGATTAACTGCTAACTATACTCTTCAATTTGCTGAAGGGACTGGATCTGACGCTACTTCTGCGTCTGCTTTTATTAATGCCGGCTTACCTAATCTAAGAAATATTTTCCCATATAATTTTGATACAAGACATCAATTTAACATAGTATTAGATTACAGATATGGAGAAGGTAAAGATTACAACGGTCCAATGTTAGGCAATATTGCTTTGTTTGAAAATACAGGATTAAATTTGATGACAAACATTTATTCTGGTTCACCTTATTCTTCTAAAACGAATATCGTAAACGAAGGTTCGTTAAGCCCTTCTTACTCAGGCTTAACAGGTACTTTGAATGGATCTAGAAATCCTTGGGCATACAGATTAGATTTACAAGTAGATAAAACCATTAACATCGCATTCAATCAAAAAGATGGTAAAAAGAAAGTAACTTTCTTGAATGTATATGTTCGTGCTACAAATTTATTGAACCAATTCAATGTTATCAATGTTTATAGAGCTACGGGTAACTGGAATGATGATGGTTATTTAGCGGCTGCTGAATTTCAAACAACGATTCAAAATCAAATTGACGAACAATCGTTTAGAGATTATTACAACATGAAAATTCAGAATTCATATAACATAAGTTCTCCTAGAACAATACGTTTAGGTATTAAATTTGATTTTTAATTAAAGTATTAAGTTAAAATATATACACCATGAAGTATAGAATATTATTTATTGTATTGTCGATTTCCTTTATAGGACTTTCTTACAATCATGATTTTATTAAAAATTCAACTCCTGTTAAACACACTTCTAAAGCAAATTGTGCCCCTGCGAGTGCAAGACTTACGTTGCAGTACAACGACGTAAGTGCGTTGTTGGAAACAGGAGGTATTCTATTTTTGGATAGAGCCAACGGTATCGGAGCATATCAAGTACCTAAAGGATTTAATATCACTGCCATTTATGCTGGTTCATTGTGGATGGGGGGTGTTGATGTAAATGGTCAGTTAAAGTTAGCTGCACAAAAGTTTAGGAATGAAGGAAACGATTTTTGGACGGGTCCTTTATCTGCAACTACGAATCCAGGAAATTATGATCCTACTCAGCCAGTTGGTGATAATGCTGTAAGAGCTTCTGGAGAAGCTAGTATATCTCCAGATCAGTGTGTTGCTTATGATAAATTTTTCACTATTCGTAAAGCAGAAGTTATTCAATACATCTCTTGGTGGGAATGTAAAAATATTCCTGGTAAAGATGGTTGTGCTACTGTTGTTTCTCCTTCAAATGATGTTCTAAATAGAATTAATAACTGGCCAGCGCATGGAGATGTTGGAAAAGGTCAAGATAAGTATTTAGCGCCTTTCTATGATAGAGATAAAGATGGTGAGTACAGTGCTTCAAAAGGTGATTACCCTTGGTACGATGACATTTTAGGTAAAGATGACATTGTTTGTGGTTCAGATAGACGTATTTCTTTATTTGGTGATGAAACACATTGGTGGGTTTTCAATGATAAAGGGAATATTCATACTGAAACGAATGGTGAGCCAATTGGTATGGAAATCAGAGCACAAGCGTTTGTGTTTGCTACAAATGATGAAGTCAATCGAATGACTTTTTATAACTATGAGTTAATCAACCGTGGTACCCAAACGTTATTTAATACATATTTCTCCCAGTACGTGGATGCAGATTTAGGAAACTATGCTGATGATTATGTAGGTTGTGATGTTACGCGTGGTTTGGGATATTGTTTTAATGGTGATAATTTTGATCAAGATAACGCAGGTAAGAAAGGTTATGGTTCTAATCCACCTGCAATAGGTATTGACTTTTTTGAAGGTCCTTACCAGGATGCCGATGGTATCGATAATCCTGGTCCGCATAAAGATCCTATCACAAAAAAACTATCTATTCCAACTGTTACTGATGCTATTAACCAAAAAGGAATTGTTTATGCTGGTTTAGGTATTGGCTATGGAGATGGTATACCTGATAACGAACGTTTTGGTATGAAACGATTTAATTATTATACTGCGAATGCTGCTCAGAATCAAGCTGATCCTACTACAGCTGCTAACTTCTATAACTATATGAATGGTAAATGGAGATTTGGAGATAGAACTGTGTTTGGTGGTACTGGTTTCCCTGGTAGTGCTGGAGCAACTTCTGTATTCGCTGATTATATGTTTCCAGGTGACTCTGACACATTGAATTGGGGTACTGGTGGTGTTGATCCTGGTTTTAAAAATTGGTCAGAACAAACAAATAACAATCCTGCTGGTGACCGTCGTTTTGTTCAATCGG
>Ga0247722_10002055_pt1 | contig 10657 bp, 10 predicted proteins | sample MSEWelMarce3H_FC_FD_189094 | JGI IMG/M metagenome (GOLD analysis project Ga0247722, IMG submission 189094) | Subsurface sediment microbial communities from gas well in West Virginia, United States - MSEEL Well Study Marcellus 3H_FC | ecosystem: Environmental > Terrestrial > Deep subsurface >...
GTAATCTTGTTAATACTCATTTTATTAATGAGAAAGTTCGCGTGGAAACCGATCTTAAATGCTTTACAAGAAAGAGAAGAAGGGATTGAAAATGCAATCAACATGGCAGAAGATGCGCGTAAAGAAATTGCGGCATTAAAAAGTCAAAACGAAAATTTATTGAAAGAAGCGCGTATTGAAAGAGACGCAATCGTGAAAGATGCTAAAGAAACGGCAAACAGAATGATTGAAGAGGCAAAAAACAATGCGAAAAATGAAGCTGAAAAAGTATTAGCAGCTGCTCGTCATTCAATTGAATTAGAAAAATCTGCTGCAATTTCTGAATTGAAATTACACGTTGCTTCTTTATCAATTGAAATCGCTGAAAAAATTGTTAAAACTGAATTATCTTCAGACGAAAAACAAAAAGCATTGGCTACTAAGTTAGCTGAAGATATTAATTTGAATTAATACTACACGATGAAAAGTACAAAGTCAGCAATTAGATACGCGAAAGCTTTATTAGATTTATCCATTGAATTGAATAAAGTTGAGGTGATTTCATCTGACATGCGTGCGATTTTAGATGCAAATAATGAAACGCATGATTTTCAATTATTTTTGAATAGTCCATTGATTAATTCTGACAAGAAAATTTCTATTTTAAAAGAGATTTTCGATGGATTCGACGAATTATCAATTTCATTTGTTTCATTGATTGCTAAAAATAGAAGAGAAAATATTCTAACTGAAATTGCAGCATCGTTTGAGTCGTTATGGAAAGAAAAACAAGGGATTGTTCCTGTAACACTTGTTTCTTCAATAGCATTAGATAATACATCGAAAGATTCGATACTTGCGAAAGTGAAAGGATTTGTAAATGGGAAAATTGAATTAACTGAAGAAGTTGATCCTGCTATTTTGGGTGGTTTCATTTTAAAAATGGACGACAAACAAGTAGATGCTTCTGTAAGAAGTCAATTAAATAATTTAAAACAACGTTTAACACGATAGTTTGATTTGTCTTTAAGTAGACTTAAAATTAACAAAACATGGCAGATGTAAAACCAGCAGAAGTTTCTGCGATTTTAAGAGAACAGTTATCAGGGTTCAGAACAGAAGCTGAACTTCAAGAAGTAGGTACCGTACTTCAAATCGGTGACGGTATTGCTCGTATTTATGGACTTAATGGAGTTCAATACGGTGAATTGATTGAGTTTGACGGAGGACTTCAAGGAATCGCGTTGAACTTAGAGGAAGACAACGTAGGAGCTGTATTACTTGGTAAATCTTCTTTAGTAAAAGAAGGTGACACAGTAAGACGTTTAGGACGTATTGCTTCTGTGAAAGTTGGTGATGGTTTAGTAGGACGTGTTGTTGACACGCTTGGTAATCCTATCGATGGTAAAGGAGAAATTACAGGTCAATTGTACGATATGCCAATCGAGCGTAAAGCTCCAGGGGTTATCTATCGTCAACCGGTAACTGAACCTTTACAAACTGGTATCAAATCTATTGATGCAATGATTCCTGTAGGAAGAGGTCAACGTGAGTTAATCATTGGTGACCGTCAAACGGGTAAAACAACTGTTGCAATTGATACAATCATCAATCAAAAAGAGTTTTACGATAGAGGTGAGCCTGTATTCTGTATATATGTTGCAATAGGACAAAAAGGTTCTACGGTAGCAGGTATCGTTAAAAAATTAGAAGATGCTGGTGCAATGGCTTACACAGTTATTGTTGCTGCAAATGCATCTGATCCTGCTCCAATGCAGTTCTATGCTCCAATGACAGGTGCTGCAATTGGTGAGTTTTTCCGTGATTCTGGAAGACCAGCGTTAATTATTTTTGATGATTTATCCAAACAAGCGGTAGCTTACCGTGAAGTTTCTTTGTTATTACGTCGTCCTCCAGGACGTGAGGCGTACCCAGGTGACGTTTTCTACTTACACTCTCGTTTGTTAGAAAGAGCTGCTAAAATCATTAATGATGATGCAATTGCTGCAACAATGAATGATTTACCAGAATCTTTAAAAGGTATCGTGAAAGGTGGTGGTTCATTAACGGCACTTCCGATCATTGAAACACAAGGTGGTGACGTTTCTGCATACATTCCAACCAACGTGATTTCGATTACAGATGGTCAGATTTTCTTAGAAGGTGATTTATTTAATGCAGGTATTCGTCCAGCAATCAACGTAGGTATTTCTGTATCGCGTGTTGGGGGTAATGCTCAAATTAAATCAATGAAAAAAGTAGCTGGTACTTTGAAGTTAGATCAAGCTCAATACCGTGAATTAGAAGCGTTTGCTAAGTTTGGTTCTGATTTAGATGCTGCTACTAAATATGTATTGGATAAAGGTGCTCGTAACGTAGAGATTTTGAAACAACAAGATGGTGATCCATATCCAGTTGAAAAACAAATTGCTATTATCTTCGTTGGAACAAGAGGTCTAATTCAAAACGTTCCAGTAAATAAAGTAAAAGAGTTTGAAAAAGAATTCTTGAATTACTTAGAAGCAAAACATGCTGATGTATTAACAGCTTTAAAAGTTGGTAAGTACACAGATGAGTTAACGGATACGTTGACAAAAGTTGCCAAGGAAATTGGTTCTAAATATTAATTAATTATGTCACACCAGATGAATATTTGGTGTGACTTTTTTTATAAGTATGGCTAGCTTAAAGGAAATAAAAAATAGAATCACGTCGGTTTCTTCCACGATGCAAATTACATCTGCGATGAAAATGGTGTCTGCTGCAAAGTTAAAACGAGCACAAGATGCAATTACTCAATTGAAACCATATTCTATTAAACTTCAAGAGATTTTAGGAAATCTTACTGCTTCATTAGACTTATCTGAAAATGCTTTTTCGCATGTTCGTGATGAAAATAATGTTTTAGTAATTGCTATTTCATCTAACAGAGGTTTGTGTGGTGGTTTTAACAATAACATTTTGAAAAAAGTGAATGAGTTGATCAATGCAACTTATACCAACTCTAATGTTAGTTTACTTTGCTTTGGAAAGAAAATTACTGACTCATTCCGAAGAAGCCCATTACGTTTAGACAATGAACTTTTTGGTACTTCTGATATTTTCGCTGATTTAACTTACAACAATGCTGCTTCAATTACAGAAGAAATTATTGAACAATTTTTAGCAAAAAAGTTTGATAAAGTAGTAGTTGTATACAATTCATTCATTAATGCTAGCGTTCAAGAAGTAAAAGTTGAACAATTGTTACCGATTGTACCAAGCGTTTCTAATGATACTTCAAACAATGAGTATTTCTTTGAACCATCTAAAGTTGAAATTGTTGATCAGTTAATTCCTAAGTCATTGAAAACTCAGTTTTTTAAGTCTTTACTTGATTCTCATGCTTCTGAGCATGGTGCACGTATGACTGCGATGCATAAAGCAACAGATAATGCGAAAGAATTAAAAAGATCACTTACACTAACTTATAACAAAGCACGTCAAGCTGCTATTACAAACGAAATATTAGAGATTGTTGGGGGTGCAGAAGCCTTAAATAATTAATATAAATAATTTATCTATAAGAGGGTATTCAATTTATTGGACACCCTCTTTTTTTGTTTCTAATTTTTTTGAATCGATAGGACCGTTTCAAAAATTTATTTCGAGTTGTGTAAAATTTATTAAAGCTTCCTACATCTGACGGAATTACTGTTTAAATGATGGTATAAAATTCTTTATTCATTTATGATTAAGGGTTTTCTTCTGTCTCAATATATTTTCATGGTTGATTTTAAAGACTATTTACTGCAACTTTTTTAAATGAATTGCGTTCAATACATAAATACACTTTGAGTAAATTTTTGTTTAATCAATGTTTACTTTAAATTTGTAGTCTTAAAGAATAGTGCAATGAAGAAAATATTAGTAATTGGTGCTGGCGGACAAATTGGTTCAGAGTTAGTCATTACTTTGCGTAATCGTTTTGGTACAGAAAGTGTGATCGCAGCAGATGTTAAAGAATCATGCCCTGAAATTTTAAAGGGAGGTGAATACGTAAATTTGGATGCCTTGAATCGTGAACAAGTGAGAAATTGGGTGATTGACAATCGTCCGGATGATATTTATTTATTAGCTGCTTTACTTTCTGCAACAGCAGAAAAAAATCCTGATTTTGCTTGGAAATTAAATATGGAGGGTTTATTCACTATTTTAGAACTTGCTAAGGAAGGTTATGTGAAAAAAGTGTTTTGGCCTAGTTCTATTGCAGTTTTTGGCCCTACAACTCCAAGAGATTTTACACCTCAATATACTGTGATGGAACCAACAACTGTTTATGGTATTTCAAAGTTAGCTGGTGAAAGATGGTGTGAATATTATTTCAATAAATTTGGTGTTGACGTTCGTTCTATTCGTTATCCTGGTTTAATTTCATACACTAGTTTACCTGGTGGTGGAACAACTGATTATGCAGTGGATATTTTTTATCATGCCAAGGAGTCTGGCAAATACACTTCTTTTTTAAAGGAAGATACTGCATTGCCTATGATGTACATGGAAGATGCTATAAGAGCAACCATAGAATTGATGGAAGCACCTAAAGAACAAGTGAAAATTAGATCAAGTTATAACTTAGCAGGCATCAGTTTTACACCTTCTGAATTGGCGAATGCGATTGCTGAAGAGTTACCTGCATTTCAAATGAATTATCAACCTGATTTTAGACAAGCAATTGCTGATAGTTGGCCTAAGTCTATTGACGATACTGCAGCTAAAGATGATTGGGGATGGAAAGAAGCATATGATCTCCGTAAAATGGTGAAGGTTATGCTTGAAAATGTTGATCCTTCAAAATTGAAATAAATTGATTAAATCTTTGAAAATAGCTCTACTTACTTTTTTTGTTGTTTTTGGAACAACAAACCAGTATAGCTATGGACAAAAAGTTAATAAAAAGGACGAGACAGGTAAAAAACAAGGTAAATGGGTGTATTTTGGAAAAGACCGTCCTAACGCAGGTTATCCTGAAAAAGGAAAAGTGGAAGAAGGTGAATACAAGAATGATCGTAAGGAAGGCTTTTGGGTTAAATACCATTACGACGGAAAAACACCTAAATTAAAAGGTGAATACATTTTTAATCGTCCAAAAGGTGATTTCATAAAATACCATGAAAATGGGAAAGTCAAAGAGATTGGAACTTTCGAACGAGACCAATACAAAGATACATTAAGAAGATACCATTCAAACGGCCAGTTAGAATACATTGCAAATTATAATTCTATAGGAAAGGAGGATGGGAAAATAACGTATTACTATTCCAATGGTCAGATTGAATTTGAGTACTCTGCAAGAAATGGTGAACCTGTTGGTAAGGCAGTCCGTTATTATGAGAATGGAGACATAAAAGAATTACTCGAATTTAAATCAGATGGTTCTTTGGGTAAAAGTGAAGTTAAAGAAATGGTTTCACCACCTATAAAGATAAAGGATATTCAACCTAAAGAAACCACAACGCGTGTTATCGCTCCTAAAATTAAGGACGGTAAGTTTAATCCTAATGGTTATAACAAAGTCTATAATTCCAATGAGGAATTGTACCAAGATGGAGAATTTAAGGATGGTCGTCTCTTTAATGGTAAGATGTATGTCTATGATGAAGATGGCATCTTATTGAAAGTAAAAGTCTATAAAGACGGTGCTTATCATTCAGATGGTCAGTTATAAATCTGTTTTTTTTTCGGACGATAAAATTTAAGTTTATTTTTTCACTTCGTATTTCACTACATTTGTGTTCTTATGGAGGAAACTGAAAAATTCATCGATATAAAAAAAATAATTCAATCAAAAAACCCTAGATTAATTAAATGGATTCCAGGTTTTTTAATGAGTTATTTAAAAAGAGTTTTACACGAAGAAGATGTAAACAAATTTATATTTGAAAATCGAGAAAAACACAATCAAGAATTTTGTGAAGCAGTCATCAAATATTTTAATATAAAAGTAGATGTCGAAGGTTTAGAAAACATTCCTTCGAATGGAGGTGTTACGTTAGCAATGAACCATCCACTTGGAGGTATGGACGCAATGGCCTTAGTTACCGCTTTAAAGTCTACCCGTACGGACCTTAAATTTATTGTTAATGATATTCTACTTCATTTATCTAGTATGAAGGGAATGTTTGTCGGTGTAAATAAACATGGGAAAAATTCAAACGACACCCATCAAAAAATTGACGAAATCTTTTCACAAGGAAATGCTGTTTGTATTTTTCCTGCAGGTTTAGTTAGTAGAATGATAGATGGAAAGGTACAAGATTTAGAATGGAAAAAAACGTTTGTCTCACTTTCACTAAAACATGACCAGCCTATTGTTCCAATTTATATTCAAGGCCAATTATCTAACTTTTTTTATAGAATTCATAAATTACGCACATTCTTTGGTATTAAGGCAAATATTGAAATGTTTTTCTTAGTGGACGAATTATTTCGTCAAAAAGATGTTTCAATGCATATTTCTATTGGCAAACCGATGTATCCGAATGAATTCACAAAAGAATTATCACATTATAAATGGGCCCAATCAATTAGAAGTAAAATTTATACATTTTCAAAAAATTAATTATGCAATATCAATCGCTAATTCCTGAAGTTGATAAATCGCTCATTAAAAATGAGTTGACTAAAGAACGGTTTTTACGCACCACACGAAAAGGAGGCAATGAAATTTATTGTGTGAACATTCATAATGCACCAAATTGTTTGCGTGAAATCGGCCGTTTACGTGAAGTTACCTTTCGACAATCAGGTGGTGGAACAGGGGCTCCTTTTGATTTAGATGAATATGATTTAAACGATCCTTGTTACCAACAGTTGATAGTTTGGTCACCAGAAGACGAAGAGATTGTTGGTGGTTACAGATATATTTTATGTAAAAATGCAATGGATTCAAATGGAATTCATTTATCAACCAAACATTATTTCGACTTTTCAGAAGAGTTTATCAGTAACTATTTGCCTTATACAATTGAACTGGGACGAAGTTGGGTGCAACCAAACTTTCAACCAGCTGTAAATCCTAGAAAAGGATTATTTGCATTGGATAACATTTGGGATGGTTTGGGAGCATTGGTGATTCAAAATCCAACCATGAAGTACTTTTTTGGAAAAGTTACCATGTATCCAACATTTAATCAAGAAGCTAGAGATTTTTTATTGCATTTTATGCATCATTATTTTCCCGATAATGAAAAATTAATGCATCCTTTTCATCCATTGATTCAAAAGTATGACCCTACATTTATTGATGAGCAGTTAAGTGAACTTTCTTTTAAAGATGGATTTAAAGTATTAAATTCTTTTGTTAGATTGAAAGGAGAAAATATTCCGCCATTGGTAAATATTTACATGAACTTATCTCCTTCAATGAAAACATTTGGGACTGCTGTGAATCCTGATTTTGGAAATGTAGAAGAAACTGGAATTTTGGTAACAATAGGAGATATATATCAAGAAAAAAAAGAGCGTCACATTCAGCAGAATTGAGACGCTCTATGAAGTGGTCTTGGAATAGGATTTAGGCAATTTGCAACTTGTTTTCATAAATCATTTTTCTAAGGTTTGAAAGCGCATAACGCATTCTACCTAATGCAGTATTAATATTGATTGACTTTTGTTCAGCGATTTCTTTGAAAGATAAATCTTCAAAAATTCTAAGGTGAATAACTTCTCTTTGATCTTCAGGTAAGTAAGGAAGTAGATCAATAATTTGTTGAAAAACTTCATCTTGAATTCGGGCATCAACCCAATTCATTTCATCGTTTACTAAGTGAGTAAAGATGGAAAAGTCCTCATTTTTATAAGAAGAGTCAGAAATCATCACAATGTTCTTCAATTTTCTGTAGTGATCCATTATTAAATTGTTTGCTATTCTAAGCGCCCAAGGTAAAAATTTGCCTTCCTCTTTGTACTTACCGTCTTGAATTGACTTAACAATCTTAATACAAGTTTCTTGGAATAAATCCTCAGAAAGCTCAACTATTTTTACCTTAAATTTAATTTCTCGGTAAATTTGTTTGCTATACTTGTTTAATAAATGATCAAGAGATTTCTTGTTTCCTGCGATATACTGACTCACTAGTAAGGAGTCATCAACTAACTGATACATAACTCAAAAGTTTAAGGTGGAACCTGATTATTAATATTGAGTAATGTTATTGTATAGGCAGTTGATTTAATTATTTATATCACTAAGATAGTTAATTATTTTTAAAACACAAATTTTTCTTTATTTTTTTCGTAACATTTTTTGATTTTGGGTATTGCATTACACTTTATAAGTACTATTCTATTCATTTTTTGAAAATATTTAAGTAGGTGTAATTTTGAAGTTTACTCTTAGAATTTAATAATTAGAAATCATTCTATTTACTATTTATATTAATACATTTGCATTAAAATCTTATTTCGTGACTAAAATTTCTACTGAAAAATTAAGTATTGCAGAGAAAATTAAGGCGTATGTTTTGTTTACAAAATTTCGACTATCTGCATTGGTCGTAATTTCAGCGCTTTCTGGGTATCTATTTGTAGGAGGCCATGATGGAATGGTAATTTTTTATTTAATGGTAGGTGGTGCACTTGTTACTGCTGCATCTAATGGTGCTAATCAAATATGGGAACGAGAAATAGATCCTTTAATGAAAAGAACTGCCAATCGACCATTGCCTACAGGACATATTTCTGTTCGTGAAGCATATATAGTGGTAATCGCTTGTTTATTGGTAGGTACCATATTATTGTTGAAAATTAATTTTCTATCTGCATTACTGAGTTTTTCTGCATTTATAATGTATGTCTTTATATACACACCTATGAAAAGAGTTTCTCCTTGGGCTGTATTTATCGGGGCATTTCCAGGGGCAATTCCTCCAATGTTAGGCGCAATTGCCGAACTGAATGATTTTGGTTTAAAACCTGGCGTTTTATTTTTTATTCAATTTGTTTGGCAATTTCCGCATTTTTGGGCGATTGCATGGGTGTGTTTTGATGATTATAAAGCAGGTGGATTTTCATTGCTACCTTCAAAATTTGGTCGTTCTAAAGATTCAGCATATCAAATTGCATTGTATGCGTTGTTTTTAATTCCTTTCACTCTCTTACCTTGGGTGCTTGGTTGGACTGGTACAACCACTCTTATTATTGGTTCTATTGCTGGTGCATGGTTTTTTTGGTACGCCTATAAGTTATTTTTATCTTGTGAAGATGCGGATGCTAAAAAACTTATGTTTGCTTCGTTTGTTTATTTACCAGTAGTACAATTTTTATATGTTTTTGATAAAATTTAATAATTAAGAATCATGGCACAAGATTACACGAATGAATTAAGTACAGAGCAACGTGAAAAATTAAAGAAAAATCTGGTATACATTGCCATTTTTAGTATTGTAATGGTGTTTACTGGATTTACCTCGGCTTATATTGTATCCATGGGTGATACTTTTTGGGTAAAGTATCCTTTACCAAAAGCTTTTTGGATCAGTACAATTACCATAATTTTAAGTAGTTTGTTTTATGTATTGGCAATTAAAGCTGCTAAAAGTAAAAATGCTTCAACCGTAAAATTATGGATGTTATTAACATTTATTTTCGGTTTAGGATTTGCTTTTTTTCAATGGAAAGGATATGGTCAGCTAGTGGAGGAAGGAGCTCATTTTAGGAGTTCTATTTTTGTTGTAGATGGTAGATATGGTGATTATTTCGAAGTGAAATACAAAGGGAAATTTATTCAAGTAAATGGGAATGAATTCCTTTGGCAAGGAAAAGAAATGTCTAAGCAAGACTATGCTTTACTTCAAAACTTTGTCAAACCATTTGAGAATACGGCAGACCCAAAAGGATACAGCATTCAACAATTAGCTCCAAATTTTGAATTGTATTATCAAAACGAACCTGTTAAGGTAGAAGGAGGTCAATTAATTGCAGGTGCTAAAATATTGCAATATACAGACATGAGACGTCTTCAGTTTTTGGCATGGAATATCAGAGACCATCGTGGAGACTTTTTCCATAAAGGACAATTAGGAAAAGATTTTCATGTTTTTTACAAAGGAAGAGAGCTGGCTTATCAAAACAGAGATTTAATGTACAATCAACGCAAATTATCTGCACCATTGCAATTAAAAGCGAACCAATCAAGAGACACGGCAACTTCTTATTTGTACATTATTACAGTTTTGCATTTATTACACATAATTGGAGCATCTTTTTATTTATTAAAAATGGTATTCATTTCGTTCAAACCAGAGTTGGATGAAAAAAAGATTTTAAGTATGCGTTTAGGAGCAATATTTTGGCATTTTTTAGGGGCGCTTTGGATCTATTTGTTACTATTTTTAATTTATATTCATTAAATATTAAGAATTAAAACATCAATTTTTGATAAAGTTTAACTAAATTTTAATTTTTATTCATAAACTTGCAAAAAAAATATAAGCATGGCAGGTCACGCGGCAACACAAATTGATTCAAAAACCCTTTGGGGAGGTAAAATTTCACCTTTCAGTACAAGTTACGGAAAACTTATGATGTGGTTTTTCCTTGTATCTGATGCATTAACCTTTGGTGGATTGTTGATTTCTTACGGTTTTACTCGTCACGATAGTCAAGTATCTTGGCCAATTGGTGAGGAAACATTTAA
>Ga0247722_10002056_pt1 | contig 10656 bp, 9 predicted proteins | sample MSEWelMarce3H_FC_FD_189094 | JGI IMG/M metagenome (GOLD analysis project Ga0247722, IMG submission 189094) | Subsurface sediment microbial communities from gas well in West Virginia, United States - MSEEL Well Study Marcellus 3H_FC | ecosystem: Environmental > Terrestrial > Deep subsurface >...
TAGTAGATGAGACGACCTCGAATCTGTTGCTTATATATTGAATTACTTGCTGGAAAGACGTGATGGATTCGAAGGATATATTGAGAGATGTCAGAAACTCGATTTTTGTGAAAATCCCGATTACGATGGGCTTTGTTCTGCATTGAGAATTTAAAATACCTACGTACTATATATATATGTTTATTGGCAGAGTTTTAAAAGATTTTGATTCTGAAACTCCATCAAAACCCACGTGGTTTCATAGGTGGTTTGCTAAAAAAAATAAAACTCCTGTACTAGCGGAGGAAGAGAAAGAATCGACCGCGCATTTTAATGTAGTAGTAAATACTCATGGCGGTTATAAACCTGAACGCATAGCAGAAATGCGCAAACGCGTAAAAAAACATCACGGAGTTTCTCAAGTCGAAAAATATCCATATTATCATCTTATACCGGATACTTATAAATATACAAACGCCGACCGCATAAGAAAAGTTGTTCAAATATCTCCGCTAGGGTGCAGGTCGAGGTCTTCAGTTGGTATAAACTCACTATTTATTGAATTAATATTTTGGGGGAATGTAGACCCTATAATTGCATCTCAATATGTATATCCTCTTTCATATATGGAAAAAGATTGGGATGAGAGAAAAAGCAAATGCCGGCAAAAAATATGCAATCGAACAAATGATTTATACGAGTTATATATTCCAACCCATAACACGGCTTCGCATGTTAAACTATATCAATACGACATGCCTGCGCAAAACCAATATTTAAATTTTGATGAAACCAATGGGGACGCCGGATATATCGCGTATTTGAATAAAAACATAAGGGGATATTTCTTATTAAACAGTTTTCATGTAAAAATTGGCGGGGACATTATGACAAAATTGAATACAATAATTGAGACAATGGATGAAATACTTATCGGATATCGATTTGCGAAATTGGCCGAGCCCACGTTCGATGAATCTACAAATATGTATACAATACGATATCCTAAAAAATTCAATATGTCTCAATGCAAATATTTCATAGCGTATAACATATTGACAGTGTTTTTTAAAAACATAAATTTGACCGGAGAATGGTTTGCGCGGTTTATTGAAAATAATATTTTAAAGAATCATATAGAGAGAAATGAAACTACTGGGAAATATGCCATAACCGACGAGAACCCTTTTTTAGTTTAACATGCGATTGATTTGACGTCGCCGGGTGTACACGACGAAATTCAGGTGAGACTCAATGATACTGGAGAAATAATAACAAAAGATTCCGATATAGTGAAGATGTTGGCGCGGTTGCCTTCGCCAATTTCCGGTATAAATAGCGCACCAAAACCAATTCCAATTGGCTTTAATGAAACAATCCCAAAAAATATTAAAGATACAAATATTTCCCGCGAGTTGACAATTCAGCCGGAATGTTTCAGTCTTTCTCTCTTTGAATTTGATGAAAAAATGATGATGCAATTTATTGGAAATGTTGATTCTGTTACTGAATATGTTATTAATTGTTCAAATGTAATTACAGAATCAGCGAGGGCAGGAGAGAAAACATCTTTTTTAACTAGAATGGAAAAAAAGAACTTTGCCAGAGGAGGGGGAACGAGGAAGAAAAATAAAATAATATAATTATGTATAACAATTTAAAGACTCCACACCTATTAGTGTATATAGGATGGAACGTCAAATGAGCTGCATTCAAACCGAGCAACAATCAGAAAAGTGTGTCGGAAGAGTAAAGTGGTTCAACACAAAGTCGGGATACGGATTTATCACTCTACTTGGAGAGGATTCCGCCGACATTTTTGCCCACCATACCGCGCTGGATGTTTCCAAGGAACAGTATCGGTATTTGGTTCAAGGAGAGTATGTCGAGTTTGATATGAAATATTCAAACGATTCGAGCGCGGCGCACAGTCGTCAAGCTACGAATATTCGCGGAATTCAATCGGGAATGTTGATGTGCGAGACTATCTTCGAGAACAAGCAACAGCAGACTCAGCATCACGAGGCCTCTGCTCCTGCTCCTGCAGTTGTTGAGCCAGTTAAGCCCGCCAGACCTCAGGCGTCTACTGCGTGGACCAGAGTAGATTCATCTGCTGCTCCTTCTAGTGGGCGAGGGTCTGGTGGAAGAGGAAGAGGAGGAAGAGGTGGCGGAGGAAGAAAGTAATAATATAGAAATAGTAAAAACCCCTGTATTTTTTTATATTCGTATTGTAAATATGAATATAAAAGAAGCCAATCAAAAATTGGGCCTTGAGAACAATATTAAAAACCTTATTTTCGTCTATTGCTCGCCAAAGGTCGGGTCAACTTCGCTCGTCTCTTCTCTCAATTTATATGCTTTAAACGATTATGCAATATTTCATATTCACAATGAAGTCATGTTGAAAGTTCTTTATGGCATTACTGACGTATCTATAAACGATATCATTGCTTATAACGCGACACTCTGCAAAAAAGTATTTGTAATTGATATTTTCAGGACACCGGTAGAGCAAAAGATTTCGATGTTTTTCGAAGATATTACTACGCATTTTAACGTGGCAGAAGGCGATGTAGATAAACTTCCGATGACGACATTATTTTCAAGATTTAACCATATCTATCCTCATATTATTCCCTCGCCGGATTTCTATCAAAATACTTATCCAATACCGGCACCTAGCGCATTTGATTTTAATGCACGATTTATTTCGGCGACTACAAACAATATAACATATATTAAATTGAGATTGATGGACTCTTTGACGCATTGGGCAATTATTCTCAAAGAAATTCTCTCTATTGGAGATATTAAAATTTTAAAAGATTATACATCTGCTTCAAAAATATTCAAAGATACCTTTATTGAATTCAAGAGAGAATATAAAATCCCTGAATATATTTTTGAAGAACACGTCAATAACCCTTCTTTTTATTTATCGGAGGAAGAAAACGCCGAATACATTCAAAAATGGAGAGGAAAAATGGTGAACGATATTGGACGACCTTATGATTTAGACGAATATAAATTATACATGCGTATTTCATGTGAAAATAAGACAGTGAGAGACGTAATACAGAGTGCGCACTATATAGATTCGGGATGCGCGTGTCGATATTGTTTTGCACAACGCCGGAAAATTACTACGACTGGGACTGTTCAAAAAATAGTACATGTTCCTCCACCGCCTCCGCGACCAATACTTTTGTATGTCAAACCAAAAATGAAAAAACATAAATTAAAATCCACCTTTGATTTTTAAAAGTTTTTTACTCGATTCCGGACACGTTTTCACATCAGTATACTTTAATAATGCTTCTATATTGGCTACGAGAGCTTGCTTCCCTCCGACTTTGACAATTTTCTCAAATTCTTTCAATACTATTTCTGGATGGTCTAAATTTTCATAAATTCGTTTGCATGCTTCATGGTTTCCCTTGCCATATTCTGCATCCAACCGAAAATCCCACATCATACGGTCGCCCATCTCTGCGAATGAAGGATATTCTGACAATGACATGGTTTCTCTCTTTATCTTTTTTATCTTTATTTATTATTCTTCAATTTTTATTTTTTCTACATAGTGTTTTGTCTTTTTTATCTACTCTATATCCATTTGGACATCGTTTGCCGACTTTTATTTTCTGGCTTCTATTTGAGGACGATGATGCTGATTTCGATTTTGATTTTGATTTCGATTTCGTCTTTGATATCATAAGAACATTTTCAAAATAATTTTCGATAAACGTTTTGTCGGATATTTTTTGCGCTATTTCCAAACTGCCTTGGGCGATTTGTTCGCATTCTTCGTCGTGCTCTTTACACCATCTTATCGTCTCCATTAAATTACTCAAATCAGCGCGTATTGGAAGATAGTGTTTGCCTGAAACTAATATACCATCCAACCACGAAGTATATTCGCTTTCTACGCGCAGAATGAGAGACCCCGTCAACATTGTTGTCAACAACCGATAAGCATTTACGTTACCGTCAATATGTATCAAATATTTACATCGACTTTGCTCGAGCATCGTCATCTTCTTCACCGGCTTTATCCCAGTATTCAGCATTCCTAATCCGTATTTAGGGTCGATTCTCACTGACTTGGTATCGATTGTATTCGCAAATTCTGACCCCGACACCAGACCTACGTCCAAATCAGGGGTCACTCGCAATGTCGCCAATTTCAAACGCGAATTCGTCTCTGGAATGACCCCGCACCCCGTAGGCCCTCCACGAAAGACCGCTTTCGCTTTTTTCTTCGACCATCTAGTCTCAAACTCCGGCCTTTTCTCGCTTAGTGCAAACGCAATATCGTCGTAATTTGGCACGGGAATATCAATATAATTTTTTTGTCCAGATAAAGAGAGAATTGGGAGGAAATCATTAGTTATTCCTAAAGTACTTAAAGACACATCGCTAAGTAAAATGGACGGCATTTTTTTGTCCTCCCTGAGAATAACCGCGTCAGTCAAATTCAACACAAATAGCCCTGGCGTTAAATTCTTTAAATTACTTAAAAATTCCGCGTACTCTTTACTGAAAGTCGAATCTTCGCGGATAGGCTTCACTATACACTGCATAACACGAAATGGATTTGTAGCGGTGTTTATGATATGCTGGCGCTGATTCTGCTTTAATGTTTTCTGAAATAACCCTCTGCTTATATTTTCGGTAAATGCCTTTTTAAAGACCGGGGACGATGTTTTGTTCTCTAACTTGTACAATTCAAATGTCTTATCCCTGTTTACACACAAAAAATAACATGAATGATGCAGAACATCGAAAATATAACTCATCGTATTATCGAGCTCTCTCTTGTATTTAGGAGTCATCATTTTGTTCTCTTCTAAACATTGATTTCCTTTTTCAATAGCGTCTTCTTTAGAATACAATATTTTGCTCATAATATATTGTATTATAATATGTCATCCTTTTTGCAGAAAATCTATACCTATACATTATGGAAGAAGTAGAAGAAGGAGAAGAGGTTACAAAAACAAAGAGAAGAAGAGAAGAAAGAGAAGAAGGAGAAGGAGAAGGAGAAGAAGGAGAAGAAAAACGAATGAGGGAAGGACAAGAAAAAGTAGTAAAAATAAATATTAAAACTTACCGAAGACAACAGTTAGATGAACTATGCGAGTTGGTTGACAGGTCTGAGTCAATAGATGGAGCTACTTCCAAACCAATTTTTCCATTTATACAAATGTTGTATAACTATTTTTATCAAGAAACTCCTCCAACTACATTACCTCCTCCAACTAGATTTATTGGAAGAGAATTCAAAGCAATTATTTTTTTACACGGAGGATACACTCCAGAAAAACAAGGAGAAACTATTATACCAGCAGTAACTTACTATACATGTGATAGACAAATTATCCATTTATCACCACTAGGAAGTCAATCATGGGGAACACGCGCACATGACTCATTGATACTGAATTTAATATTTCTCCATGGAGTAGACCCTGTTGTAGCCGGACAATACGTATTTACAACACGTCATCTTTCTGAACCAAATAGCGCTGACCAATTGCGTAGACATGAAGAAGCTGTTTTAACAGGCACTCGATTTATTTCTGAATTAGAAGAAAAGAGTAAAATGATAGAAGGGGTGATTGAAAAGGCAAAAACTGCTAAACCAATTATTCAGCAACAATTATCTGAAACACAAGGGAGAAAAAGTAGTTCTATGCGAAATTCTCTCAAACATTTGAAAACACTTTATGCAAAAAATGAAGAAACAATAAAAACAGCTACAGAAGCCCACACAAAAGTAAGCGAAAAGATGGATGACGTAAGAGGTCAATGGAAATCCGCTAAACATTTAGTGAAAGAAGGTAAAATGGATAGACCAATAAATGAACGATTAGATGAAACCTATCAGTGCCCTTTAATTCGTAGAGGCACCCCTTCTTTAATTAAGGGATATCAACAAGATTTTCCTGTGGTCGATTCTGACTCTCCTATATATAGTTATAAATTGTTTGACAGTAATGATATTTATTCAAACAATGAATATTTCGGATGTATATTCGCCGGATTTCCAAATAATTTAAAAAGGGAAACTAATTCAAATAAAGGATATTTCATATTAGAAGATTTTTCTATTCAGTGTCTACCTGATTTTTTTGGGGACCTTAAAGGTGTATTGGCTATTGTTGAAAAGTATGTTCCTGTCGACGCTTTTTCAATTTCACCTCGAGTATCCGACACTTTCCATACCATCCATTATAAGAGAGGTTTTGATATGTCACAATGTAAATATTTTATAGCATATATGTTGTTATTGTATATAAGAGAGAAACACAAAGGAAAAAATTTAGAACAAGCAATAAAAGACACATTGCGTCAACATGTCGAAGGAGATGAGGGTAGTTATACTATTAATGAACGTTTACCATTTTTAGTCAGAACTCTTGACCATACTATCCCGAAAGTTTTATCCAAATTCACCGAGCCGTTTTATTATGAACCTGGCTCTCCTTCTATTAAAAAATGGCTCCCAGAAGGCTCATCTAACATGATGAGGTTACGTGGATTACGTGCGGATATTACACATAGTAGAGCTTCTTCATCTAAACCCCCGCCACTAACTCGAAAAGCAACTGCTACTACAACACCTGAAATAACATTAAAGGATGAATTTATTTATGCAACAATATGTCCACAAAAAGAAGAATTATACAAATTAGCCATATTTGAATTCACTGAAAAACACTTGATGGATTTTTTAGGTATTACATCTGAAAATACGGTCACCGAATATCAATATAACTGCGCATCAGTTATGTTCCCATTAGACACTACGGAAACACAACAAAATGAATTTTACAAAAGCATTGACGCTTGTAGTATGGGGCGCGGTTCTCGAAGAACTTCATCTAGAAGAACTTTAAAGAAATATAAATCCAAGAGAAAAAGGAAAACAAAGAAAAAATAAAGTATTCAAATATTGTATGTCGAAACGAGGAAGACCGGAAGAAAAAGACGAGCAATATAAACTAGCGGTTCCTCCAGATGGATTACAATCGAGTGCCCTACTAGCCAATCGAAAACAAATTTTTCATGAGAAAATTGACCCAAAAACATATGATGAAATGCTATGGAGTGATAGAGGCAATGCAATTAAAAGAGGTCATAAAAAATTTGCTTCAGTTTCCGGTGGAATTTTTGAATTTAAAACACCTCGTCGACCACGTGAATCCGAATCTGCATGTGAATCTGAATCTGCATGTGAACCTGATGTTGATATTTTTTTTGACGAATCTACTGAAATAGAACATGCCGGAGTAATGGCAGATGGTGCGCATGTTGCATTTGTGGTTACTTTACATGGAGGATACATTACACGTAGAAATAAAGATGGCCAAATAGATGGAGAAACTACAGTATTCCAAAATAATAGAGATATTACGCATTTAGCTCCGCTTGGAACATCATCTCGAATTACTACTTCAATGGATACACTAATGATGCAAATGATTTTTAAACTAAATATACATCCTATTATTGCAGCAAAATACGTGCTAACCGAAGATTTTATGAAATCTGAAAAGACATCTTCTACTGATAGAAGAGCTTCTGAATATTTTGAAAATATATACGAACATCTTGATAGAATATATCAATCGTATCAAACAGAAGGAGAAACTCGTTCTTTAATAAAACACTATCGTAAAGATTTTCCAAATGCTCAAAAAGAAAAAATCGGTGACGGAGGTGTAATTTATGATAACAAGTCTTATGGATATCCTTTTTTGAATGAAGGTGATATATTTAGTAATGCAGAATATATAGGTATAATATACGCTGGAAATGGTAGCTATGCAACTAATAGTGGATATTTTTTATTAAATGATATTGATATTGTTTTTAATGAGCATGATTTTAAAACATTGGATTTTATAATAAATTTAGTTAACAATATTCTTAAAGTAAATTTGTTTGCTGATGGACATACAATTGTACATGAAACAGGTGAAACGGCAGTTAGAATACATTATCCAAGAGGATTTGATATGTCTCAATGTAAATATTTTATTGCATCTATGATATCAGAAACATTAAAGAAAAACAAAATTCCTTTAGATGAAAATATTTATGAAGAAGAAGACCATGATATTGACATTGAAAATATTACAGCCCTTCTTCGACAACATATAATAGAAGAGGAGGAAGAAGAGGAGGAAGAAGAGGAGGAAGAAGAAGAAGGGGTAGGAAGGAAAAGAAAAGTGAAAAAGTACCGTATTCCAAATTATATGGAGGGTGAAGAAACAGCACCATGGCCTTTTTTAGTGAGGTCTTTAGATATGTTATTACCTGACAGAGAAACATATTCTTATACTTACAAAACAGGGTCGGGTAGAACAAAAGAGAGAAAGATTATTGAAAATTCTGCAAATATAAAAGCGTTAACGCATGGACAAAAAATTCAACCAGAAAAAGAAACTATCCACAGGAGTTCGGGGTTGGAAATGTATAAGTGGGTAATACCTACACAGTTAACACGCCAAATAACTGCAACAACGTTTTTTGACAGTGATAGCAAACCTGCATTAAACACTGATAAAATTTATTCGCGTGTTAACCCTTCACCCAAGTTTTATAAATTAGCGCTATTTGATTTCTCTGAAGCTGATATTATGAGATTTATATGTAAAGAAAATAGAAACATTCATATTGAAGAATTTCAATTCAATTGTTCATTTGTAACTTTCCCAGATGAAGTAGATGAAGTAGAACGTGAAGAGACCGAAAAATATTTTACACAATATTCAGAAACAGCTCGTGGCGCTCGTAAGGCCTCCTCTAGGAGAACTTTAAAGAAATATAAATCCAAGAGAAAAGAGAGAAAACAAAAAACTAGGAGGCGAAAAACGAGGAGGCGGAGGGGGAGAAAAACGAGGAGGCTTAGGAAAACACGCAGTTAATCATTTATTTTTAATACTTATCACTTGGTCGCGATTGTTATAAAGTATTAGCTTTATATCATTCTTCATCTTACTAATTAATTTGTCGTCATCCTGGTCATTCAAGAATCGGCGGAACGCATCTATCGTCTTATCGTCGAGCTGCGCTTTCATCTCTTTGTAATTGTGAATAACCTCGCAATAGTTATCGTCGTACATTTCTTGCAATAACTTATTCCTGTCGGTGACGACCCAGCTTTCTCCATTATAAATAAGAGCATACGGGGTCTTGAGATTTGAAACATAAACATTGCTGTTCTCTGGATGGTCCTTGTCGAAATGCTTTAAAAGAATAAACGATGGAACGCTCATGTAAATTTTTCGGAGATTATTGAGCTTTTGACTATCTGTTAAATGAGAGAGGTCTTCATGGCCGTACTTATTGATGACGAAAATATTTATAGTGTTCATTGTATTCATAATATTTGTGGTGTTTGTAGTAATAACTTGCATAGGATTAATTCCTTGCTTAATCATTGTTTCTAATTCGCGTATTTTTGTTTCCAATTTTTTTACCTTGTCTGTTTGCATTCTCTCTATCTTTAAACCTTGCTCAGATACTTTTGTTTGTAATGCTGTTATCGTGGCGGCAAATTGCTTGCACCGCGTATTCTTCTCATGCCTTAAACGATTACTATAACTCGACAAGACTTTAAAACAATACCTACACTGAGAATTGTTTTCGGATTCGTTCGCAGTAATTGCGAGAGTTGTTGGTGCACACGGTGTCTGGCGCTTTAAATGCCTGTCGTAGGTTCCTTTGTGCGTAAATGATTTATGACATAAATCGCATTCAAAATTTCTAAGCATTACTACTATATTATATTTTATTTTATATTGTTTTATTTTAATTATAATAATTAACATGCTATTCGCAAATTCTCTCTTCTTTATTTGTGAGCATAAAGTTCGGAAGAGTTTCAAATGCGCGGCAAATGCGCGGTTCCTATCTTAAAGCATAAATGTACTGCGTTTGCTAAATCACTAGAAAATTATGCTTTGGCTTTGTGAGCATAAGTGAAGGATTCTTCGCAACACGCTCAAAATGCGCGGTTCCTATCTTAAAGCATAAATGTACTGCGTTTGCTAATTCTCTTAAAAATTATGCTTTGGCTTTGTGAGCATAAGTGAAGGATTCTTCGCAACACGCTCAAAATGCGCGGTTCCTATCTTAAAGCATAAATGTACTGCGTTTGCTAAATCACTAAAAAAATATGCTTTGGCTTTGTGAGCATAAGTGAAGGATTCTTCGCAACACGCTTAAAATGCGCGGTTCCTATCTTAAAGCATAAATGTACTGCGTTTGCTAAATCCTCAAAAAATTATGCTTTGGCTTTGTGAGCATAATAGCAAAGCCTTACTGATGAGAACTCTCAGTGTCATTGAATTGAGAATCATGAGCATATATGTATTGCGAGTTTGCATTCAAAAAGGAATATGAGAAATTCAAAAAGGAATATAAATGAATATGAAAAAACACGGTGATTTATTTTTATATTTTTTAAATGATATATGTATTGGGTTTCCTCATTACACAAACATGTTTTAAAGCATTTATTAAATTACACGGTTTTTTGTGTAATTCTGTAGGATTTTTAAAGTATATTCAGTAGCCTTACCATATATGCTTTAAAGAATGCTTGTGTAATACGTGTGTAATGTTTTAAGGATTACACAGTCGATTGAGGGGGGGGTGCTCCCT
>Ga0247722_10002057_pt1 | contig 10650 bp, 7 predicted proteins | sample MSEWelMarce3H_FC_FD_189094 | JGI IMG/M metagenome (GOLD analysis project Ga0247722, IMG submission 189094) | Subsurface sediment microbial communities from gas well in West Virginia, United States - MSEEL Well Study Marcellus 3H_FC | ecosystem: Environmental > Terrestrial > Deep subsurface >...
GACCAACATTGTTTTGCCCTCCAATTGGACACCGTCAAGAAAGGGGTGATTATCAAGAAAGTTGGCAACCAATGCCGATGAATGTGGAACATTTAGAACAGGCAAAAGAAATGGCAGCTAAAGTTACAGCAGCTTTAGGTGGTGCTGGATTATGGGGAGTAGAATTATTTATAACTAAAGATGGCGCAGTTTTTTCTGAATTGTCACCAAGACCCCATGATACGGGAATGGTAACACTAGCAGGAACGCAATCTTTCAACGAATTTGAGTTACATGCTAGAGCAATTCTAAATATTCCAATACCACAAATTTCGTATTTAAGGAATGGCGCAAGTGCCGTGATTTTAGCTAATAATACAAATAATTCTCAACCTCGATTTTTAGGTATAGAAAAGGCAGCAATGTACAATGATACTGATTTTCGATTGTTTGGAAAACCTACATCTCGTCCATATAGAAGGATGGGTGTGACATTAGCGTATGGAGAACAACCAGTGACTGAATTAGTAGAAAAAGCAAAAGAAATAGCTTCTTATATTGAAGTTGTTTAAATTTTTTATATTTTCTATTAGATGAAAATTTCCATTATTGGAGCTGGTCCGGCTTCACTTATGGTTGCTACGCAATTTGTTCATTCGAATCATGAAGTAACAATTTATGAACAGAAAAAAACACCAGGCAGAAAATTTCTTGTTGCCGGTAAAGGTGGTTTTAATTTAACTCATTCGGGTGAAATTTCTGATTTTGCATCTTTTTTTTCGAACAAAAGAATCAAACAAATAATTCCAAATTTTACAAATAATCATTTCATTGATTGGTTGGATAAAATTGGTATTTCTACTTATATTGGAACTTCTGGTAAGGTTTTTCCAGATAAATCTATTAAGCCATATCAAGTATTAGAGAGATGGATTAATTATTTAAAAGAAGGTGGAATTAAGTTTGAGTTTAATAAAAAAATGATTGATTTCTCTAATAATTCGGTTACATTCGATAGTTTAACAGGATTACAGACAATTGAAACTGATAAAATTGTTTTTGGTTTAGGAGGAGTTTCATGGAGTAAAACCGGTTCAGACGGTAATTGGATGAAATGTTTTAAAGAGAAGAACATTCAGTTAATTCCATTCAAAGCTGCTAATTGTGGAATCCATACAGATTTACCATCGACTTTTTTAGCTAAATGGAATGGTCATTCAATTAAAAACACCTCAGTTTCAATAAAGAATTTTAGTAAAAAAGGAGAAATTAGAATTACAAAGTATGGATTAGAAGGTGCTCCAATTTATTATTTAATCCCTAATTTACGAAATCAAGACTCTTTGTTAACAATCGATTTCAAACCATCATTTGATTTAGCGAAAATTGAAGATATTTTAGGAAGAGAAAAAAACTTTACGGTAGGTTTAAAAAAATTAAATCTACCAGCCTTAGTTATTGAGTTGATTAAATTATGTTTAACAAAAGATGAGTTTTTAAACCTATCAATTTTATCAAAATATATTAAGCAATTTCCAATTGGTTTTAACTCATTTCGACATATAGATGAAGCAATCTCTGTAGCAGGTGGGGTAGCTTGGGAAGAAATAGACAATAATTTTTCATTAATTAAATATCCCAATGTTTATTTGGTTGGTGAAATGTTGGATTGGGAAGCTCCTACTGGTGGATATTTAATACATGGAGCTGTAGCGACAGGATACCATGTTGGTAGATCTATTTTTTCTTAGTAATAGTTTTCTTTTTATTATTCGCAGATTTTTTTTCTTTATCTTTTTTATTATTCTTCTTTTTAGAGTCTAAAGTATCTTTTTTTTCTATTTCAAAAGGAAGATTGATAGATGTTTTGAATATAAAATGTTCAGGATATATTTTTAGAATGTCTTTGCTAAATTTTTCAGCATCTTCTTTTTCTTTGAAATCACCAACCCTCAAGAAAAACAGAGGGGCATCGTATTGTACATAGGTTTCAATTTTCGGGAACTTCTTAATGAATTTGATTCTTTCTTTATTAACATCATCTTTTTTTGTACTGTAAACTAATTGAAGCCTGAATCCTTCAGATGAAACTACTTTGTGTGTTGGTTTAGTAGTTGCTCTTTTTTTTACTAGTGATTCAATTTTATCGTCTTGTATAATTACAAGACCTTCTTCCTCTTCTTGACATAGAAGGAAAAACGGAAACAATATTAAGCTTAAAGTCACAATATTTTTCATAAGCAACAAAAATATCACAAATATATTTAAAAATTAATAAAAGTTTTTTGAGTTTTAACCAATCAAATGTTAATAGAAATGAAACCGTATTAATTCTTATTTAGAATAATTTTAAATTAAATTAATATCACCGAAAATTGTCAGAGAATTGTCAGAGATTAGCGTGGATATTCTATTTTTGTCGATGATAAATGTTGTGTTTTTTAAAACGACAAAATAAATTCTTATGAAAATATCTATTAATCAGATGTTTAATTCGCTTAACAAATGGTGTGTTTCGGCTTTTGCTTTTCTGCTTTTTGCTGGTTCATATAATGCATCGGCTCAAGGTGAAGCACTTTTTAAAGCAAAATGTGGTACATGTCACCAACCACACAAAAATGGAACTGGACCTAAACTTTTTCAAGTTAGAAAAAAATGGTCTGATGGTGGTGCAAAAGACGGATCTATTTACCAGTGGGTAAATAACTGGCAAGCAGCAGCAGCGTCTGATCCATATGCTCAAACAGTTTCTGCGTGGGCTCCAACTGCAATGCAGGCGTTTCCTGAATTGAAGAAAGAAGAAATTGATGCGATTTTTGACTATGTAGATGCAGTTCCAGATCCTGCTTCAGCTCCTGCAGATGGCGGCGCTGGTGGTGCAGCTACAGGGGGTGATACTACTAGTGAACAAGAAGAGGGAACTTTTTCTTGGATTTGGGTATTGTTAGGTGTTATCTTCGCAGTAATCATTGGAGCTGTTAGTGGTGTTCGTAGACAAATGAAGGCTGCAGTGAATGGAACAGATACTGTAGATGAGCTAAGTTATGGACAAGAGTTCAGAAAATGGGCTTGGGATAACAAAATTTATGCTGGTTTAGCGGTATTAGTAATAGTAATTAGTATTGTTGTTTCTATCATTCTTAGTTTAGGAAATATTGGAGTAGTGGAAGATTATCATCCATCACAACCAATTGAATTCCCACATGAAATTCACGCTGGTATAAATGGTATTGATTGTAAGTACTGTCATAATTCGGTGACTAAATCAAAATCTGCAGGTTTACCAACTGTTAATGTTTGTATGAATTGTCACAAACAAATTAATGGTAAAGATGCTGCTCAACAAGAAAAGATTGCAAAAATTTACGAAGCTGCTGGTTGGTCAACAGAAGGCTCAGGTTCATACACAGGAGTTACTAAGCCAATTAAGTGGAATAAAGTTCACGTATTACCTGATCACGTTTACTTCAATCACTCACAACACGTTGTTGTTGGAGGTGTAGATTGTAAACAATGTCATGGTGATATGACGAAACAAAAAGAAACTGCTCGCGTAGTACCTGTTGAGGAGTTAAATAAAATTGAAGGAAATATTCCTTTAACACGTCCAACTTTAACTATGGGGTGGTGTATTGAATGTCACGCTGAAAAAGCGATTCAAGAAGGACCATTAGATGGTAAAAAAGATGGATACTATGATGAAATTCATAGAAGATTATTGAATAACGACAAATCTTTATACAACAAGTATTTGGAAGACGGTAAAGTTACTGTGAAAGAACTTGGTGGATGGGAATGTGCAAAATGTCACTATTAATCATTAAACGAATAGGCTAAATCGCATATGAGTACGACAAGAAAATATTGGAAAGGTCTCGAAGAGTTAAATGAAACGAAAAGTTTTGTTGAAGGAAGAGATCAGGAGTTTCCTCAATCCATGTCTGTGGATGAATTCTTAGCTGATGAAAATCTAAATGAAACTTCAACTGGAAGAAGAGATTTCTTGAAGTTTTTAGGTTTCAGTGTTGCTGCAGCAACTGTTGCGGCATGTGAAGCACCTGTTACGAAGGCAATCCCTTATGTGGTGAAACCTGAAAATGTAACTCCTGGTATGCCAACCTGGTACGCTTCGACGTATTATGATGGTGTTTCATACGCTTCTATTTTAGTTAAAACAAGAGAAGGTAGACCAATTTATATCAAAGGGAATAAAGACTTTGGTTTTACTAAAGGTGGTGTGAATCCTCAGATTTTAGCTTCAGTTTTACCATTGTATGACAGTGCTCGTTTAACGGGGCCATACAAAGGGAAAGATTTGAAAAATTGGTCAGAAGTTGATACAGAGATTTCTTCTAAATTGAAAGAAATAGCTAAAAAGAAAGGTAAAGTTGTTGTTTTCACAAATACAGTTATTTCACCTTCTATCAATTCTGCGATTGCTGCATTAAAAAGTACCGTTTCAAATGGCGCAGAAGATGCTTCAAATTTTGTGCACATTCAGTACGATGCTGTTTCTTATGCAGGTATACGTCAAGCTAATCTTGAGTCTTTTGGTGAAGCATTTATTCCAGAATACGATTTTTCAAAAGCTAAAACAATCGTTTCGATTGGTGCAGATTTCTTAAGCACATGGCTTTTGGCTAATGAATATGCTGGTCAGTATGGTTCTAGAAGAAATCCTTCTGGAGATTGGATGTCTAAGCATTTTCAATTTGAAAGTGTTTTATCAATAGCTGGAACAAATGCTGATTACAGAGGGATGATTAAACCTTCTGAAGAGGCAAATGTTGTTGCTTATTTACTTTCTAAGTTTGGTGTTTCGACTTCAGTTAGCACAAAATTATCAGCACAAGCTGCTAAAGTTGCTGATTTAGCTGTTGAAGCGTTAAAGAAAACTAAAGGTGAATCTTTAGTTGTTGCGGGATCAAACAATGTATCTGTACAAATTTTAGTGAATAAATTAAATGCTGTATTAGGTACATATAAACATACAATTAATACGACTCAAAAAGTAAATTTATTTGCTTCACAAGATAGTGCTGTTAGTAAATTTGTTTCTGAAGTTGTTTCTGGTAAAGTTCCTTCTGCTGTTTTCTTCCACGGAGTGAATCCAGTATATACTTTATCTAACGGAGTAGAATTTGGAAAAGCAATTGAAAAAATTGAATTATCTGTTTCTTTAGCTGGATACGCTGATGAAACTGCATCTAAATGTAAATACATCTGTCCTGATCACCATGCACTAGAAGCTTGGAACGATTATGTTGCAAAAAACAATCATTTTGCAATTGCACAACCTACCATTCGTCCTTTATTCAATACTTCGCCAGTACAAGAGTCATTTATGGTTTGGGCTGGTTCTCAAAAAAGAGGAGGGAAAGATTCTACTGCGGTATATGATTTGATTAAATCATCATGGGCATCAAATGAGTCAATTTCTAGTTTAAACAAATACGGTTCTTTTGATACTTTTTGGAATAAAGCAATTCACGATAGTGCAATTTCATTAACGATCGAAAAGTCTGAGACGCCAGCTTTTAATGATGCAGCTCTTTCTAAAGTAAAAAATCTTCCTAAAACAGGTGGAGTAGAAGTTGTATTGTATCAAAAAGCTGCCATAGGAACTGGTTTACAAGCAAACAATCCATGGTTGCAAGAATTACCAGATCCAATTACTAAAGTAACTTGGGATAATTACATTACAATGAATCCTTCTGAAATGGAGGGGACTTATGTAACTACATTTGACCAAGAAAACGGACTTAATTTAGCAAAAGTTACTGTTAATGGTCAATCATTAACTTTACCAGTTTATCCTACTCCAGGACAAACTCCAGGTACCATTGGTATCGCATTGGGTTATGGTAGAGGTGCTAACAATGAGAATATCGGAAATGCTGCTTTCCAAACGAAAGAATACGGCGGTCATGATGTAGATGAAAAAGGAAATAGAAAACCTATTGGGCAAAATGCTTTTGTTTTTTCTCATTTAGAAAACGGAACAATTGCTTACAATGTTACTGCAACTATTGCTAAGGTAGAAGGTATTTATCCTATTGCTGCTACACAGATTCATCATACTGTAATGGGTCGTCATTCAATTGTTAGAGAGACTACATTAGATATTTTTAGTAAAGGTGAAAAAGAAGCATACAATCCAGCTCATGTATTAGAGACGCATCATGGTCCTGAACATGTGAGCAAATTTGACTTATGGGAAGCACATCCAGTTGAAAAAATTGGACACAGATGGGGAATGACAATAGATTTGTCTTCTTGTATCGGTTGTGGTTCTTGTTTAGTTGCTTGTCAATCAGAAAATAACGTACCTGTAGTTGGTAAAGATGAAGTAAGAAGAGGCCGTGAAATGCATTGGTTACGTATTGATCGTTATTTTGCCTCTGATGAAGAAGCTACAGTTGGTACAAGAAATAATAAAGAGACATTTGATTTTGGAAAAGCAGAAATAGCTGCTGTTAATCCAAAAGTCATTCATATGCCAATGTTGTGCCATCATTGTAACCACGCACCATGTGAAACAGTTTGTCCTGTTGCTGCTACAAATCACAGTAATGAAGGATTAAACCAAATGGCTTACAACAGATGTATTGGTACTAGATATTGTGCAAACAACTGTCCTTATAAAGTTAGACGTTTTAACTGGTTTAACTATCCATCATACAAGAAATTTACTCAAGTTAATCCAGCTCAAGATGATTTAGGTCGTATGGTATTAAATCCAGACGTTACTGTTCGTACGAGAGGTGTTATGGAGAAATGTTCATTTTGTGTACAAAAAATTCAAGCTGGTAAATTAGAAGCTAAAAAAGCTGCAAGACCAGTGCAAGATGGGGATGTTGTGACTGCATGTGCTGAAGTATGTCCAACTCACGCAATCACTGTAGGAGACTGGAATGATATCCATTCAATGGTTCGTAAGAGCTCTGAGGATACGCGTTCTTACCAAGCTCTGGAAGAGGTTGGAGTTAAACCTAACATTTGGTATAAGGTAAAAGTTCGTAATGAGAAAAACGAAGTATTAGAGAAATTACAAGTTGTTGAAGCACCAGCGCATGCAGAGGCTAAACATGGTAAAAATAAAGCTCATCATTAATCGCTAAAATAATAAGTAATGCATAAGGAATCAGCAATTAGAGAGCCCCTCATTTTAGGTCATAAGACTTACGGAGACATTACAAGTGATGTTTGTAAACCAATTGAGGATAAGGCGCCAAAAATGTGGTACATACTTTTTGGTATCGCACTTGTCATTGGTTTATACGGAGTAGGGTGTATTTTTTATTTGTTAGGAACAGGTATTGGTGTCTGGGGTCTTAACAAAACAATCGGTTGGGCATGGGATATTACCAACTTTGTTTGGTGGGTAGGTATCGGTCACGCTGGTACATTGATCTCAGCAGTATTGTTACTGTTTCGCCAAAAATGGAGAATGGCGATTAACCGCTCAGCTGAAGCTATGACGATATTTGCAGTATTCATGGCTGGTATGTTTCCTTTAATACACATGGGACGTTTATGGGTAGGATATTGGACGTTACCATTACCAAACCAATTCGGTTCATTGTGGGTAAACTTCAACTCACCTTTATTATGGGACGTTTTCGCAATTTCAACGTATTTATCAGTTTCAGTAGTTTTCTGGTACATTGGTTTAATACCTGACTTTGCTACTTTAAGAGATAGAGTTAAAAGACCAATACCAAAGAAAATGTATTCTATACTTTCTTTTGGTTGGTCAGGTAGAGCTAAAAATTGGAATAGATTTGAGTTGGTATCTTTAGTATTAGCAGGATTAGCAACTCCATTGGTATTCTCAGTTCACTCGATTGTATCATTTGACTTTGCTACTTCTGTGATTCCTGGATGGCATACGACAATTTTCCCTCCATACTTCGTTGCTGGTGCGGTATTCTCAGGATTCGCAATGGTGCAAACATTGATGTTAGTAATGCGTAAAGCGATGCGTTTAGAGGCGTATATTCATACACGTCATGTTGAATACATGAATATTGTAATCATGGTTACAGGATCTATCGTAGGTACAGCGTATATAACAGAGTTATTTATTTCTTGGTATTCTGGTGTAGAGTACGAGGCGTATGCATTTATTAACCGTTTCTCAGGTCCATATTGGTGGGCATATTGGTCAATGATGACTTGTAACGTAATCTCTCCACAGTTAATGTGGTTTAAGCCTCTTAGAAGAAGTTTATTATTTACGTTTATTATATCGATAGTTGTAAATATTGGTATGTGGTTTGAACGTTACGTAATTATAGTATCTTCAATCCATAGAGATTATTTACCTTCTTCATGGAGTATGCATTACCCAAGTCACATCGACTTAGGAGTGTATGTTGGTACAATTGGGTTATTCTTTGTATTCTTTTTATTGTTTGCAAGATTCTTCCCGGTATTACCAATTGCAGAATTAAAAACGATTTTAAAATCTTCAGGTGAGTCCTATAAAAATGCGCCAGATACGCATCATCACTCTGATGAATCACACAATAATAATAACCAACATTAATTAGGATCATGGCAGATAAAGTGATTTATGCAATGTATGACGATGACGATGTACTAAAAGATGGTGCAAAGAAATTAGTCTCAAAAGGTGTTAAAGTATCGGAGGTATTTTCACCATTTCCAATTCACGGAATAGATCCTATCATTGGAGTAAAAAATACTCGTTTAGGTATCATGGCTTTCATGTATGCAATTACTGGAACTTTGTTAGCTACAATTGGTATGCGTTACTTTATGATAGTTGACTGGCCAATGAACGTTGGTGGTAAACCAAATAATTCGTATTTACAAAATATTTTAGCTTTTATTCCAATTACTTTTGAGTTTACAGTATTGTGTGCTGCTCATGGAATGGCTTTAACTTATTTTTTAAGAAATAAAACTTTACCAGGTTTACCGGCTCAAAATCCAGATCCACGTACTACTGATGATAAGTTTGTTATGGAGTTAAGATTGTCTGAAAATTCTAGTTTTACAGAAGAAGAATTGACTGCTTTGTTACAAACAACAGGATATGTTGAATTAGATCAAAAAGTGTTAAACTAATTTTAGGTATCTAGAAATTTATTAAGCAATGAATAAAATTTATAAACTAATAGCTAACTTATCCGCAGTTGCAGTAACAGGGATGATTTTTGTTTCTTGTACTTCAGATCAGGATAGCGCAGGTTTGGAATACATGCCTGATATGTATCGTTCCCCAGCAATCGAAGCATATGTAGATTATGGTGAAGTGAGAGGAATGATTAATTCTTCTTTAAAGAATAAACAGTCTGCTTTGGTTCCACCTAAAAGAACTATTCCTTTTGTTGGAACGAATGAAGAAGATGTTCTTTTATCTTTACCTTATCATAGAAAACCTTCAGCAGCTTTTGCTACTACTCATGGTTTGTATGGATGGGATTTTACTTCGAATCAAACTGCAGATTATGAATATAATGAAGCTGCAAATGATGTGAATCCTATGAAAATTACTCCTGATAATTCTGAAGCTATTTTCAAAAAAGGAAAAGAATTATATGCTGCTAATTGTATGCATTGTCACGGTGAAAAAGGGGATGGAAATGGACCTATGGTAACGAGTGGTGCTTATGCAGGTGTACCAAATTATGCTGATCGCGCAACTTTAGGTGATGGTCAGTTGTTTTACTCTATATATTATGGTAAAGGTGCTATGGGTGCCCATGCTTCTTTAGTGAGTAAAAAAGAAATCTGGACGTTGGTTCATTACATTCGTAAATTCCAAAATGCAGATTACGGTACTGGTGTTTCAACAAGCAAGGATGAAGAAGGAAAAAACGAGGAGAGCAAAGTTGCAGAAGTAAAAGTTGAAAAAGATAAAAAATAATAACTATAAAGATTATACAAAATGGATTTCAAAATCACAAAAAACGCAAACATTTTAACGCTAGTTTTGATAGCTGTTGGATTGTTGTTTACCGGGATTGGTGTTGTAATTGAAGCTGGTCATGATCATGGCCACCATTTAGGACAACGATTAGCAGGTAATTTATTGATTGATAGTTTTTTCTTTTTCGGTATTGGTTTAGGTGCTTTATTTTTCTTGGCATTACAGTATGCCACTGAAACAGGATGGTACGCATCTGTAAAAAGAGTAATTGAAGCTGTCGCTGGTTTTCTTCCTGTTGGAATTATTCTAATGGTTGTTACTTTATTGATTATTACACTTCAAGACGGCGCACATATTTATTTGTGGATGGACGAAGAAGTTGTAAAGCACGATGAAATTATTCAAGGAAAATCTGCTTACTTGAATAAAGCTTTTTTCTGGATAAGAACGTTAGTTTATTTTGCTACTTATTACATTTTTTGGAATGGATTCAAAAAACGTTCTTTGTTAGAGGATCAAGTTGGTGGTACAGATATTCACTTTACTAACTACAAAAAAGCAGCTGTTTTCTTAGTGTTTTTTGCTGTATTTAGTTCAACATCATCTTGGGACTGGATTATGTCAATTGATGTTCACTGGTTTTCTACTCTTTTTGGATGGTATGTATTTGCAGGTATGTGGTGTTCAACAATGGTTGTTTTAGTTACGTTAACATTGTATTTGAAAAAGCAAGGGTATTTACCAAATGTTAATGAAAGTCATATTCATGA
>Ga0247722_10002058_pt1 | contig 10650 bp, 7 predicted proteins | sample MSEWelMarce3H_FC_FD_189094 | JGI IMG/M metagenome (GOLD analysis project Ga0247722, IMG submission 189094) | Subsurface sediment microbial communities from gas well in West Virginia, United States - MSEEL Well Study Marcellus 3H_FC | ecosystem: Environmental > Terrestrial > Deep subsurface >...
TTTAAAACAGAACATGAAATGATATTAAATGCGTTTAATCAGATTCCTGACGATGTGATTAAAAACTCAATTGATAAATCCGATATAAGTTCGTTAACAAATGAAATTGCTACAAGAGCGTTAGAAAACTATAAAAATCAATTTGGTGGAATTGGTGCTGCTTTTCTATCAAGTGTTGATACAGAAAAATTTAAAACAGAAGTAAATAAAGTCTTAAAACCGGCAATAGAAGGTCTTACAAATTCTATCGGCGACAAGGTTAAAAAAATTCGTGATGTCATGACTGGAAACGGTCAAAGTGATGTTTCGATGTCCGAAACATAGGTGAGAACCTTAGTTTCATAAACCTTAAAGAAGGGGGGGTGTTCCAAAATCTAAGAAAGGTGTTCCAAAAGGAACACCTTTTCTTTTATATAGGTATTTATAAGGTATGGAATTTAACATCAAAAAAAACGCAACTTTACCATATTTAGAAGTGAATTTGTTAAAATCGGGTAGATTAGAATATAATAATAATACCACTAACTTATCGGATGCTAATATATTTTTGTATATGAAAAATGTCGATACGGGAGTATATAAAATAGTTAGAGGATTATGTTTTTATTCAAGTGAAGATAATACAATATACTACCAGTTCACAAAAAAAAACACATCAGATATTGGGAGGTTCGAAGCTGAGTTCAATATTTCAAATAATCAAGGCGAAATAACATTACCACTAAAAGACAAATTGTATGTAAATATTTTAAGTTCGTTTTCTAACAGTGATTTTTGTTGTGGTCCGAACGCGATATCTCCGGTTATCCCTACCCTTACACCGACCCCTACACCAACTCCTACACCGACCCCTACACCAACGATTGGTCCTGAACCACCTAAGTTCTATTATGGTAAGTTTACGGGTACGACGATAACGTCAGGTGATGTTCTAACGTTAAACGTGATAAATACAAATAGTGCTGTCGGTAAATACGTTGAGTTTTTACCTGGATTAGGTTACGGATACACCATAATACCAACAACATTCACCCAACCAAATAGATTCGTTAACAGTACAAACGGATGTGACGGTATTATAATCCCTACTAATAACGTAGGAACAGTCATTGTTAATGACATAAACGGATTCCCTGTCACATATAATGTTTATAGAACATTCTATAGTTTCAATGGGCAATCTTATAGTTATATGTGTTTATAAAATGGGTAGTTTTAGTTTATCGGGTGGTGTTGAGGTAGTTGGGTTTATATCCCCTACCGATCCATTGGATACTTATCCAGTGATCGACCCATTATATGGTATTGATGGGTTTAGAAACGTTAACACACTTTCTGATTTAGATATTATTCCTGAACTTAGAAGACGCGCAGGAATGGTTGTGGGTGTTAGTGGTGGTACTGTCTATTACAAACTTAATTCTTCGCCATGGAATTTTGATTTTACCGATTGGTCGGTTTTTAATACTGGTGGTTCTGTAAGTGGTAATTATTTACCATTATCAGGTGGTACGGTAACCGGATCCACAACATTCACAAGTGGATTGTATTCGAATATAATATCAGCAACGACGTATCAAAATTTACCAATAGATGTTAGAGTCACTGGAGGTACGTATAACAATGGTACGAGTACCTTTACGAATAACACGGGAGGGACATTTAACGTTGTTGGATTTTATACGGGAAGTACTGACGTTTTTGTTACCGGAGGAACATATTCAAATGGTGTTAGTACTTTTACTAATAATACAGGAGGAACATTTAATGTTGTTGGTCTAAGTACCGGTACAACAATAAATTTAAGTGGGGGTACTGGGATATCTGTAAGCGGAATAAGCCCAAATTTTATAATAGAAAATACTTCACCCGATCAAACGGTTGTATTAAACAATGGTTCAAATATAAGTGTTATTGGTACATACCCAAATTTTACAATAGACGTAACCGGTTTAACGGATAATAACACTTATACGACAGGATTTACATACAATAATAATACTTTTACCATATCTGATAATTCAGGGGTTACTTTATCTACAACATTTAATACGGTTACAGGTCTAACGGTTAACGGTATATTATCCGCAACAACTTATCAAAATTTACCACAATATTATGCTGGAGTTATTAGCGGATCAACAAATTGGGTTAATAATAATGATGGATCAATAACGTTACCAAATTTACAGGTTGGGTTATTTAGTACTCCAAATTTTTCGGGACCATTAAATCTTTATGGTATTACCTCAACAACCTTAGTTTTAAACAATGAGGACACAAATTATATTGGTATTGATTATAATGGTGGTTCACCAATTTATTTTTTATCAAATAATGATGGTTTAATTAATGATAGTGATGTGATACTTTATTTAATCATTTATAGGTCAAATAATTTTTTACATATTTTAGAATTTGGCGATTACGGTTCTGGTTTACCTAATAAATTAAATGATAGGGTCTTAATGACCGATAGGTTTGCGCACGAAAGTGGTTGTATTCTTGGTTTAAGTGGTGGTACCGGTATTGTGACATTAACCGACGGTGTTGTTTGGAATGGTATTAATAGGGAAATAATTTCTGCGGTAACATCTAATGACGGTGTATTTTTTAAAAACTACCACGTCGGAGGGAATTGGGTATACACAACAACCGCCTCAACACTTAATAATCAGTTTTATGATGATGGGACAAACCTTGTAAGTGCAACAACTGGAAACTTTTTGGTTAACTGGTATTTTAGGGGTCAAGAAGTAAACGATCATCTTTATGAGGTTTTTGGTAATAACGAATATGTAAGTGTGGCGGCTGCCGAACTTTCTTTAGAGCCTTTATTACCTGAACTTATTACATCTCACGCATTTATTGTTGGTCGTATTATTGTTGGTGTTGGTCAAACAACTGGATTAACACAAACAGCATTTGTTACTCCATTTGTATCAACACAAGTTACAAATCATAACGATTTACTTGGTTTGCAAGGTGGTGGTCCGGGTGAGTATTATCATTTATCGTCAAACGAATACAATTACTTAGCTTACACCAATGTGGATAATAATTTTAGTGTTAACCAAACAATTAATGGTAATTTAATTGTTAGTGGTAACACATCCATCGATTCACTTAGCGCCACAACATTAAATGTTAATGGTGTTAATATAACGGGCGATACGTATGTTACTGGTGGAACTTACTATACTGGCGGAACAATAATATTTGGTTATAATACGGTTGGTAATTTTCCTGTAACAGGTTTAACTGAAGATCTTAATAACGCAATTGCTGGTCTTGCTGAGACTGATGAAGTGACAATTGAGTTAGATAACATAACAAACAAAATTAGATTAAAGGATGTTGTTGCGCCAGGTAGTGGTGGTACAAGGACTTTTCAAGGCGATATTGTTATTGAGAGTGGATTAACAGCAACAACTGCATTTATTACCTACACACAATGGACGTTGGATTTTATGGATTCATTGGATCTTGAGATTTACGCACCTAATGATGTTTCAATTGATAGTATTATTGATTTGGTTAATAACCCAACAGCAACAATATTGGTTAATAATTCACCGTACACACCAGCAACGTTAATCACTATCGGAGATAAAATTAATGTAACAACCGATATTAACTCGGTCATTCAATTTAATATAACAAACTATTTATAATATATGTCAACAAGAACAATACATTGGACGGAGGACACTAAAACAATGAAAATAAGGACAGATGTTCCGGGTTTTTTCATTGAGTTTGGACAACAAATGGTAATTAGAGTTAAAAACGATACGGAAAATTTAATCCCTCCTGGTACTGTTGTTTATTTAAATGGGTCCCAAACATTTCCAACTTTGGAAATTGCCGATTACTCTTCCTATCTAACATCTGAAGGAACGTTAGGGTTTGTTGCTCATAATATGAGTGGTAATACCGATGGTTATGTTGTAACAAAGGGGATATTTAGAAATGTTGATTTAAGTGATTTTTCAGATGGTAATGTGATTTATTTGTGTAGTGGCGGTACATTCACAAACATTAAACCAATAGCACCACTTCCGGAGGTTTATCTTGGAACTGTAATTAAATCAGGTGTTAATGGTATTTTAAATGTTGATATTAATCTTGGTTTTGAACTTGAAGAATTACACAACATAAAAATAATCAACCCAAGTAACGGCGACGCATTAGTTTGGGACACAGACGAATCTCTTTGGACGAACAAAGGGATCAGTAGTGTTAGTGGTAACACTAGCTGGACAATTGATTTTATGGACTCAAACAGTATTGATATTTATCCCGTAACAAATTTTAGAATCACTTCAATTGACAATATCAAAAACATGCCAAGTATTACTATTTTAGTTAACGATATTAGTTATAATTTAAACCAACCAATATCAAGTGGTGATAAAATCACAATAATATCGGATATTAATTCGGTTGTATTATTAAACATAGAGGAATAATGAATAATTTATATTTTAAAGCGAAGCCACAAGTTACACCTTTTACTGGGGGTACAATCGCAAATTTAACGGTAACCGGTAATACAATTGTTGGTGGGTTAACAGCAACAACAATATCTGCAACAACATATAATAATTTACCACTAGATGTTTTTGTAACAGGTGGAACATATAATTTTACTGGAGACACATTAACCTTAAATAGAAATGATAATAACCAAATTCAAATAACAGGATTTACATATGAGAGAAATTCAGATTATGTTTATCCATATTTTTATGGGGGTACAGCGCCACTCTACACATTAAACTCAACCCCAAATTGGATTATAAAAAGAGTTGATTATACAACACCAGGTTCACCAATAACATTAACGACTATCGGTTCTTGGGATAATAGATATATATTAGCATATTCATAAAAAATAAAATAAATAAAATGGAAACAAAATTTAGCTTTGTAATAAATTGTACTGACGGTGATAATTATGCGCTTGTTATGTCGTGTTGGAAATTGGACGGTGAAGGAAACCGTATTGACCAACAATCTGAAACAAAAACACAAATTAGTCTTGAAGAGACATTAATTGAAGAAAAAATATTCATTGACAAATGGCTTTAAAATATCCTTTAGCAAGTGGTAGCTGGTCTACCGCCGCCAATTGGAATGGTGGTACTGTACCTGCTATTGGTGACGATGTTAGGGCTAATGGTTTTACTGTTACAATTGATGTAGATATAAACGTGTCACAAATAGCTACCGTTGCATTGGCGCCCGCTGTTGCTGGTGGTGGGTTTTCTGTAACTACTAATCGTAATATAACAGCCAATATCAACGCTGGAACTACAATTTGTTTAACATCAGCAAGTGCCATAATTGTAACGGTTATTGGTAACATTAATGCGGGTTCTGCAAATGTAATACACGGTATAAATTTTACCAATGTAGGTTCTACCTTAAATGTAACGGGTAACGCTGTTGCGGGTAGTTCTGTAAATGTTCAGTATGGAATTAATTCATCAGGCACCGTTAACTTTGTTGGAAATGCTACAGGTTCTGCAGTTGGTTTTGGTTCCGCCGCAATTAATATAAATGTTGTTGGTATACTAAACTTTACAGGAACTATTCAAGGTGGTACTACCAGCACTACATCTTACGGAGTTCAAACTGCTGGTAACGGCACATACAACGGAACAATAGTCGGCGGTAGTGCTGGTAGTAGTCACGGTTTAAGAATAACTTCTGGTATTCATACTATTAATTCTAATGTTACTGGTGGAGGTGCCTCATCTAGCCACGGTATTGTAACAACATCAGGAACATTAACAGTAAATGGTAATGTTACTGGTGGTGCTACTAATTGCTTAGGGGCTCAACTAACAACCACCACAGCCACATTTAATGGCGATATTATTGGTTCAGCATCATCAGCATCACAGGGATTAAATGTGACTGATGCCGCATCAAATGTTACTGTTTCAACGATGACATTTAGTGTAATTGGAACTACCCCGGTTGCTGGTTTTATTAAGTTTAAAAATACAGACCCCACAGTTACGGTAAGAAAAGCGAATAATACGAACCAAACACTTGTTGACCCCTCAACAACTGATATACCTATTGTAGGTGATGTTAGAGATGGTATAGTTTATGCTACTGGTGCTTTGACTGGTACGTTTAAAGTTCCTTCACCACTTACGGTTGCTCTTGGAGTACCGACAGATAACACAGTAGGTTCTGGGGTTATTACAATTGGTGATATGGGGACATTATTGGTATCATATATAGTTTAACAATGATAGATTTTAAAATAAATAAAATTAAAAATAAAATAAAATGGCTTTAAAATACCCTTTAGCAAATGGACTTTGGAGTACTGCCGCCAATTGGAATGGTGGTACTGTACCTACTCTTACTGACGATGTTAGGGCTAATGGTTTTACCGTCACAATTGATGTAGATATAGATGTTCTACAGTTATCTACAGCGCAATTACTACCTGCCAACGCTGGCGGTTCTTTTGTCGTAGCCACAAGTAGAACTTTAATTTGTGATTGTATTGCTGGAACTACTACTTGCTTAACATCAAGTGTTGGGAACATTGTAAATATTATTGGTAATATCAATGGAGGTACTCTTAATAATATTTTAGGCGTGTCTTTTACTAATTCAGGTTCTATATTAAATGTTACTGGAAATGCAACAGGTGGGAGTGGTCCTAACGGAGGTTCACATGGTTTATCTTCAGCTGGTACTGTTAATTTTGTAGGAAATGCATTTGCTGGTGTTACTAATAATGGAACAATAGTAGGTATTAATATTACTTCAACTGGTAATTTAACATTTACTGGAAATGCAACGTGCTTAGGTCTTCGTACTTTTGGAGTCCAATGTGCTGGAAATTCAACACTGAATGGAACAACAACTGGCGGTAATAGTACTATTTCAGGCGGAGTTACTTTAATAAGTGGTATTCATACGGTAAATTCTAATTGTTTTGGTGGTAGTGGTTCTGGTTCACACGGTCTATTAATTACAAATTCTACCGCAACAGTTAATGGTAATTGTACTGGTGGTGGTACTGGTGGTTCAAATGCTGTTCAAATAACAAATTCTACCGCAACTTTTAACGGCAACATTAGTGGCTCAACATCATCACTATCCGTAGGACTTAACGTAACAGATACAGCATCAAATGTTACTATTTCAACAATGTCACTTAGCACGAGTGGTGGTATGCCGGTTGCTGGTTTTATTAAGTTTAAAAATACCGCACCTACTGTAACAGTAAGAAAGGTAAACAATACAAATCAAACACTTGTTGACCCCTCAACAACTGATATACCTATTGTGGGTGATGTAAGAGACGGTATAGTTTACGCAACTGGGTCATTAACAGGAACATTAAAAGTACCGCCACCTTCTGCGGTTGGCGTTGGAGTTCCAACTGATAACACAGTAGGTACCGCAGTTATTAGTGTAACTGATATGGGGGCATTATTGGCTTCGTATGTTATTTAAGTGAAAAACTATGGGAATTTTTATACTCAATTACAAGTAGGTGAAGAACGAACAGTTCAAACGGTATTAGATTATACTAAACTTGGTTTTAATCAATTGGGTTATAAATCTTACTATTCTATATTTATTAAATAAAAGTAGATGGCGAATAAAAAAATATCAGAATTACCGTATATTGGTGTACCTAAGATTTCAGGAAATACGTTAGTTCCTTTGGTTACCTATTTTAGTGCATCAACAGGCGATACTGTTCACACATATATATCAGATTTACAAACCTATTTAATTAGTGGTATTACGGGAAATACTGATGTTTTTGTAACTGGCGGAACATACTCCGCTGGAACAATAACAATAACAAATAACACGGGAGGGACGTTTAATATAACTGGAGTCACTTTTAGTGGGGGTAGTAGTGTGGTTGGTGATTATTTACCATTAAGTGGTGGAACTGTTAGTGGTAATACTCAATTTACTGCAGGATTAACTGCAAATACAATATCAGCAACAACATATCTAAATTTACCAATTAATACGGACGTATTTGTAACTGGTGGAACATATTCAAGTGGAGACACAACATTCACAAATAACACTGGCGGCACTTTTACCGTTACAGGGTTTTATACTGGTGAGACAAGTTATGTGAACTCTTTAACTACGGGAGTTGGATTATCTGCTGACACTACGACGGGTAACATTACAATAATAAATACGGATCCTGACCAAACGGTGGTTCTAAATAACGGAACTAATATTAATGTTACGGGAACATACCCTAATTTTACAATAGATGTTACGGGATTAACTGATTTTAATACATTTACAACAGGATTTACATACTCAAGTAATACATTTACAATAACAGATAATTCTGGAAATACGTTTGATGCGACATTTACGGAGGTTACCGGTTTAACGGTTAATGGTAATTTAATTGTTACTGGAAACACATCTTTAGAAGGATTAACCGCCACAACAATAAGCGCAACAACATACCAAAATTTACCTGATAATGTAACAGGAAATTACTTACCTTTAAGTGGGGGTACAGTAACAGGACAAACATTTTTTACATCAGGTGTGTCAATTTCTGGTTCAGTTGTAACAAGCGGTTCACAGGTATATCATAGAACCGACCTATTTGTAGTAGAAAACCAAACAATTAATGGGTCTTTAATTGAAGCAACAAATTCGGGTGTTAACATATGGAGTTCAAATACTAATTTATCAATCGATGCCGAAAATAGAATATTATATGATTCTGTAAGTGGTATTAGTTCAATTGATTGGGAAAATCGACAACTCGTTAAATCAGATGGTACGACAGTTTCTTTTGATTGGGAAAATGGTATTTTAACAGGACAAACAAATATTGAATCTTCGACAATATCAGCAACAACATACCAAAATTTACCTGATAATGTAACAGGAAATTATTTACCTTTAAGTGGCGGCACTGTAACAGGGGATACTATATTTACGAGCGGTTTAACGGCGAGTACCTTAACCGTAACGGGATTAACACAAACAAAAGGGATAACATCAACAGGGGGGGTTATTTTTCCTGAAAAAACGTTAGGTAATTATTATACCGCAACTACAGAAGACTATTATCTTAATGTTAGTGGCGGTACTTTTGATATAACCTTACCATCTGCGGTACCAAATAAAGGTAGGATTTATGTTATTAAAAACGAAGGATCGGGAATTATAAATGTACTTTCACAACCTGGTGAAACAATCGATGATAGGACGGACGTACTTTTAACCGAATCGAATTCACTTCAAACTATCAGTAACGGGATAAATTGGGTTATTGTTGGGTATAATATTAGTACAACACAATCAAATACAGGTGTTATCGAATTTAGTGGTCTATCGAAAGTCTCCTCAACACAATTTAGTGTTAGTCCGGTGAAGGGATATGTAGTTGATGATACCACAAATCCGGTTATACCATTTTTAACATATATTGACTATAGTGGCGGAACATTTACAGATAGTTATGTTACTACGGATTTTGAAACATTTGTATATATCACTAGTGGAGGAACTATCGGTCAACAACCAACACCATTAACTGAACAACAAAGAAGACAAAACATATTTTTAGGTAAAATTGGTCATCCAGAAAAAATATCAATTAACTTAGTGTTTTCACAACCGGATTTTGTAATATCTCCATTATCACAATTTAGAGATATTTTTGCACCGATTAATTTAATTAATGGTGGGGTATATCCATCCGCAAATGGTGCGAATTTAAAAATTAATACAAGTGCGGGCAATATCTATGGTTTAGGTATAAACTTCTCAACCGACAAATTAAACCCAAATGCTGTGAGTGTTTCTGGAACAAGTCCGTGTACTTTTCAATATAGAACGCAAACGGGTGGTACTGTAACGAACGTTACGGATATAGACCCACTTAACTATGACGTTGCGGGGGTTAAAACACCTATTGGGGGGACTAAGGCGACAAACCAAAGGATCTTTTTATTACAAAACGGTACGTTTAGAGTCCAATATGGGCAACAAGAATATAATACGATGGCTTTGGCTATTGAGGCACTACAAACCGAGACATTCACCTCTTTTCCAAACTTCGTTAACAATGCCGTTCTTATCGGTATTTTAACTGTACTATCAACCGCAAGTGACCTAACAGACACCGCTAAAGCAAGATTCTTTTTCGCATCGAAGTTTGGTGAAACTGTTGGTGCTACGGGTGGTGTATCAACAACAAATTTACAACAAGCATATAATAATTCATCTCAACCTGAAATAATAATTAACTCAACACTGGATGGGTTATCAATTAAAAACGGTACGGGAAGTGCCGATAATGTTACGAAATTATTGGAGGGGTTAAACACCGCAGGCACAACCACATCATTCATTAATGCTGACGGTAGTATTAGTGGATTTTCATTTACCACTGCAGGATTTAGTGCGAACACGGGAGGATTAACCGCGACGACCGTATCAGCAACAACGATTAATACTGCGGGGTTTAGAGCGAACACGGGAGGATTAACCGCAACTACAATATCAGCAACAACATACCAAAATTTACCTAATAGTTTAACCGGATTATACCTACCAACAAGCGGTGGTACTGTTTCAGGAAATACAATATTTACGAGTGGTTTA
>Ga0247722_10002060_pt1 | contig 10645 bp, 6 predicted proteins | sample MSEWelMarce3H_FC_FD_189094 | JGI IMG/M metagenome (GOLD analysis project Ga0247722, IMG submission 189094) | Subsurface sediment microbial communities from gas well in West Virginia, United States - MSEEL Well Study Marcellus 3H_FC | ecosystem: Environmental > Terrestrial > Deep subsurface >...
AGAAGAGCGGAGAAACTTGATCGAAATAATTGTTGAAGCGACAGATGGTTTCAATAAAGCTTGCCCAACTGATTTTCACGCTGGGCGCTACGTGAATGAGGAGTTCAGGATGTTCCGAATAGAATAAAGCGTTGAAGTAAAAAGGAAGAAGTCCGACTACAAAACCAACTCCGAAGAAGAGCGCTGCACGTAAAATGAATTTCTTATTCCAGTGAATGCTTGGAATAATAAGTGGAAGGAGCAAGGCGCTGTTGAGATTTCCATATAAACCTATTCCAATGAATAGTCCAGCGAAAACCAGTGAGAGATTGGTTCGGAAATATTTCCAAAAGAATAATCCGAGACTTACAAAAAAGATTCCGCCCACGAATCCGCGGGGAATGGATGTAAGCAAGCTGTATTCCAACGGAAGCATCAGGCAAACCATAAGCGGAATGAGTGCAGATTGTTTCTGCTTGAAATAATACGCTAAAAGGAAAAATGGAGTGGTGGAAAGTATCAGTGTTGCAAGCGGAAGTGCAGCGTAAACAGGAAATCCAATTTTCATGAAAGGCAAAGCCAGCAAGGGTTCTATGTTAGGCCCGTAGCTTTGTCCGTAGAAGCAAGGTCCATGGAAAATTCCATTTGAAAGATCAGTAGCCACTTGCCACAAGAGCGTTTGATCGCTGTCTGTGTATTGAATGGAAAAAAAGAAATACACCAGTAATTTTTCAACGAGCACGAAGGCTGAAAGCGCGTAAAAGAGTCTGTTGTATTGCTGCTGATTCATGGTTAAATGTCCACAAAGGATAAATGCTTGCACAAGTTATTATATTTTCGTGAGGAATGTCTAAACTGGAAAATGATATTTCTTTTTTAAAAGGTGTTGGACCTGCGCGGGCCGATCAATTTCGCATGGAATTGGGTATTCGCACCTGGGAAGATTTGCTCATGCATTATCCGTTTCGTTATGTCGACAAAAGTCAGTTTCAGAAAGTGAGCGATGTGAAGTCAGATGCCGTTGCTGTTCAATTGCATGGAACAATTGTGCGTTTGACGGAAATGGGAGAAGCGCGAGCAAAGCGCTTGGTAGGCGTGTTTCAAGATGAGACGGGAACAATGGAGTTGGTGTGGTTCAAAGGCGCACGTTGGTTGAAGAGTAGTTTGCCGGTGAACAAACCGTGTTTGGTGTATGGAAAACCGACCGAGTTCAAAGGGAAATTCAACATTGCTCATCCGGAAGTGGAAGAGATTGAATCTTCGCGTATGGCTGCTGGGGTGGGATTGAAGCCTGTATATAGCACGACTGAGAAAATGTCGAACAGGGGACTGAACAGCAACGTGATTGGGAAATTAACGTTGCAGTTGTGCGAAGAAGTTCGTCATGAAATTCCGGAAGTGTTGCCGCAGGAATTGATTCAACAATACAAATTAATTTCTCGCGCTGAAGCGCTCGTGCAGTTGCACGCGCCTGCGAATGCCGATAAGTTGGAGCAAGCACGCCGACGATTAAAGTTTGAAGAATTGTTTTTCCTTCAACTGCAAGTGTTGCAAACGAAGTTGGCGGGCACGGTAGAGCAGCGCGGTGTGGTGTTCGAGAAAGTTGGAGAGTTATTCAATTCATTTTATAAAAAGCATTTGCCGTTTGAATTAACGGGGGCGCAGAAGCGTGTAGTGAAAGAGATTCGTACCGATGTGGTGAAGGGCTTTCACATGAACCGTTTGGTTCAGGGTGATGTTGGAAGTGGAAAGACCATTGTTGCGCTCATGGCAATTTTATTGGCCATAGACAATGGCTATCAGGCTTGTTTGATGGCGCCTACAGAGATTTTAGCGAATCAGCATTTTGAAGGAATCTCGCAATTGCTCGAGCCTTTGGGTGTTCGTGTTGAATTGCTCACCGGATCGGTAAAGAAGAAAAATCGTGTTCCGATAATGGAAGATTTGCAGAGTGGTGAATTGAAGTTCATCATTGGAACGCACGCGTTAATAGAACCTGTTGTTGAATTTGCGAATTTGGGATTGGTAGTTATCGATGAGCAACATCGTTTTGGTGTTGCGCAGCGCGCGGCGTTGTGGAAGAAGGCAGCCTTGCCTCCGCATATCTTGGTCATGACGGCAACACCTATTCCGCGTACGTTGGCCATGACGGTGTATGGCGATTTAGATGTGAGTATTATTGATGAGCTTCCTCCGGGAAGAAAGCCTGTGAATACGCAGTGGCACACCGATGCTTATCGGTTGATGTTGTTTGAATTCATTCGTCAGGAAATAGCCTTGGGCCGTCAGGTCTATGTGGTTTATCCGATGATTGAAGAGAGCGAGAAGATGGATTACAAAGATTTGTTCGACGGATATGAGAGTATGTCGCGCGCCTTTCCATCGCCGAAGTATTTCATATCCATTGTGCATGGAAGAATGAAAGCAGAAGATCGCGATTTCGAGATGAAGCAATTCATAGAGAAGAAGACGCAGATCATGGTGGCTACCACGGTTATTGAAGTGGGCGTGAACGTCCCGAATGCGAGTGTGATGGTCATAGAGAGTGCCGAGCGATTTGGCTTGTCGCAATTGCACCAGTTGCGCGGCAGGGTAGGGCGTGGAGCCGATCAGAGTTATTGCGTCCTTATGACAGGACATAAGTTAAGCGACGATACGAAGTTGCGCATGGAAACGATGGTTCGCACGACTGACGGATTTGAAATTGCTGAAGTCGATTTACGCTTGCGTGGGCCGGGTGATTTGGCGGGCACGGCGCAGAGCGGTGTTTTGCAATTGCGCATCGCGGACATGGTGAAAGATCAGCAGATGATGGCAGCAGCGCGCAACATAGCGAACGAATGGCTTTCCGAAGATCCGCAGTTGACCAGTGACAAGAGCACTCCTATTCGTGAGGAGTTGTTGCGGTTGAAAAGGAAGAAGAGTGATTGGAGTGGGATTTCCTAACGCAACGGAGTTGCGATGACGGCGTAGCCGATGACACAACAGGTTGTGATGACCTTCTTCGAAGGATGACGAACAAGTTCGATGACCGTTCCGGATGACACTTCGTGATGACCTTCTTCGAAGAATTACACTCCGTGATGACCGCTTCGCGGAGTTGGTGTCTCAATTCTGCAACAACGATTATCAACTTGAAAATCTCTTACCATTGGTGCGAGAAATTTCTTGGACTCGTGTAATTTTTTATTTCAATTGAAATCACTACTTTTGTTTATCATGACAATTTGATATCTTACTTTATAATATCATCATAAATATTCAACAAATGTATTTTAGGAAACAAGAGTTAATAGACTCCCAAAATGAAAGTCTATTTTTATGGGGAGCCTCAGCTTCTTTCTAATTTGGAAGAAGCGATAGCACTTTATTTTGAAGACGCTCCGCGAAAGAAGTTTGTTTATCAGATTCAGTTCACCGATTTCTTTCTTCAGTATCGCATTTTAAACGCTAAGATCTTAGCCCAGCGCATTGGTCTAAACCCAACATTACTCTCTCAGTGCATCCGCGGTGTAAAGCCCCTTTCAACGGAACAAGGTCTGCGAATTGTTCAAGGAATTCAGCAGATTGGTCGGGAGTTGAGTGGGGTGAGCTTTGGGTGAGTTTAAAAAAGCTGTAATAGCGAATTTAATACTTAAAATTTACGCATCGGTCGGAAGGATTTTACACTTAATCTCCCTTCTCCCCCTACTTCATATTGACAAGCGAAAGGCATTGCACCATATCCGCCAGATCCAATTTGATCACAACTTGACCACAAGGCATCTGTAATAGGTATACCTCCGTTCTGCGTTAATTGGAAATTAATAAGATTAAGATTCCCGCAAATGGCTTGAAGTTCTCCCGTTGATGGTAAAAACCAATCTGAATAGCCATTTGCAACGAGATCTGAACAAATTCTAGCAGCAATACCCGGTTCGTTGCAGCCGGAAACAATTAAGTTCGTATTTGAAGTTCCTGAACCAATGTTTGTTGAGGTTCCATTGATCGGGGTACCAAGGCAACCCCAAGGAGCTATCTGTTGTTCCAAAGCGACAATTAAGCCATGTACCTCACCCGGAATGTATCCTGGATTGTTTGGTGAAAATATGTAGCCAATAATTCCACCTCCATAGAAACAACCAATTTCCATGCAGGTTTGAGTCGAGGAACCAGAGCAAGATCCCTGATTTGTCCAAGTTGGAGAATTGTCGCAAAAAGTGAGAACTTGGCCATTTTGTCCTGGGGCAATTGTAGACCAGGTAGAACCGTTCCAATATATCATTTCACCCAATTGTGTGCCTGCTTGAACCAAACCTGTTTCGCCAGTAGGCCCCGTAGCGCCCGTAGCGCCTGTTGCTCCAGTTAATCCAATTGGTCCTTGCGGTCCTGTTGCTCCAGTTGCGCCTTCTGGTCCTGTCAAACCGATTTGTCCTTGTGGTCCCGTTGCACCAGTAGCTCCTGTTGCACCCGCAGCACCTGCTGGTCCAGTCAATCCAATTGGCCCTTGCGGTCCTGTTGGTCCGGCAGGGCCGGTTAATCCGATAGGCCCTTGTGGTCCTGTTGCGCCGGTAGCTCCTGTTGCACCAGTCAATCCGATTGGACCTTGCGGTCCTGTTGCACCAGCTGCACCATTAGTTCCTGCAGGGCCTGTAGCTCCAGCTGGTCCTGTTAATCCAATTGGGCCTTGAGGTCCTGTAGCGCCAGTTAATCCTGTTGGTCCTTGCGGTCCTGTAGCTCCTGTTGCACCGTTAGTTCCTGCAGCACCTGTCAATCCAATTGGCCCTTGTGGTCCTACCGCACCTGTCGCGCCGGTTGGACCGGTCAACCCAATTGGTCCTTGAGGTCCTGTCGCACCAGTCAATCCAATAGGACCTTGTGGTCCTGTCGCACCTGTCGCTCCAGTTAATCCGATCGGTCCTTGTGGACCGGTTGCTCCAGTAGCTCCAGTTAACCCAGTAGGTCCTTGTGGTCCTGTTGCACCATTAGTTCCTGCAGCACCTGTCGCGCCAGTCAATCCAATAGGTCCTTGCGGTCCTGTTGCTCCCGTTGCACCAGTTGCTCCTGTCAATCCGATTGGTCCTTGTGTGCCTGTTGCTCCCGTTGCACCTGTCGGTCCTTGTGGTCCTGTTGCTCCAGTAGCGCCAGTTGCACCCGTAGCTCCTGTTAATCCAGTTGGACCCGTTAAACCAATCGGGCCCTGTGGGCCTGTTGCGCCGGTTAATCCAATCGGACCTTGCGAACCCGTAGCTCCCGTTAAACCAGTTGGTCCTTGCGGTCCTGTAGCTCCGGTTAATCCTATTGGACCTTGCGGACCAACATCTCCTTGAATGCCTTGTATTCCCTGAGGTCCTTGCGCTCCGTCTTGTCCATTTAATCCATTCGTGCCTGCAATACCTTGTGGGCCTTGCGCACCGTCTTGACCGTTCGTTCCGTTTACACCATTCGCTCCCGCTGGACCTTGCGGACCAACTTCGCCTTGAATACCCTGCGCTCCCTGAGGACCAGCTGGTCCTTGTGGACCTGGTGTGTTCGATGTTTCAGCATACAAGGCATATGGAACACTTAAGAATTGTGTGGTTCCTAAATCTGTAAATACTGAACCCCCTGTTGGATCCATCTTCACATGCAGAAAACGATCACCGTTGCTCCATAAGTTTGATGGCATGTTCGACACACTTCCAATTTTCACATTGAATAATCCAAATTGATTGGTAGTTGTGTAATGCGTTTCAGCAAACAATACCGCCCCCGAAAAGTCTTCAATAGAGAGAATTAATGAAATATCCTGACTCTGCAACGCATTGCCCAGCGCATCACGCGCAACTCCTTGATAAGGAATTTGAAGCGGTGCTTGAGCAATTACCGAGAAGGTAAGAGAGGTTAAGAAAAAGGTAAGAAGGGGGAAGAGGTGGTAAGATTTGAAATTCATCTTAATTGGTTTTGATGAGTTGAATTGTCTTTGATTCTTGGTTTGAAATGTTTCTCACTTGTAAATAGTAACTTCCGTTTGCTAACGACCGAACGTCCATTCGGTTGGTGGACAATAATGTTTGCTTTGAAATGAATTTTCCAGCTAAATCGAAAAGTGATGCTTCGTAAATTCCTGAGTTTGGTGCGGTAATAACAAATTCATCTCGAGCTGGATTCGGATAAACAGAAACATTCCAAGATGAATTCAATTCTTCAACTGAGATAATTTGATCTACAGGCTGCAGCTGTCCGTTCGTGACAATGATTGCATTCGTCTGTGTGGAAACCATCGATTCCCCAACATTCCAATCAACCACAAGATTTCCAACAGTGGCAGTTCCTCCGGTGCTATTGATAACAGAAGGAGTTATGGATTGTGCAAAAACAGGGCAATTCAGCAAGGCAATTGCAGCGACAAGTAAATAATTAAAATTCATCTGAGTAATGAGTAAGGTTATGGTTTACGAATATAACACAATTACACTTCGTGATGACACTTTGTGATGACCTTCTTCGAAGGATGACACAACACGTTGTGATGACCGCTTCGCGGAGGCTGCTAACTACGAAGTTTCCATTACGAAGTAGGAATTATGAAATAGGAATTACGCAGTAGGAATAAAACCGTAGGTTTTCGCATAACGCAGTTCCCAAGCCCCTTAGGGCGACATCCGAAATGCCCCCAGTGAAGCTGGGGGATAAAAATTCAGTTGATTCCAATTGCTTAAAGGAATAAGAATTAATCTATACACTATCCCCCAGCTTCACTGGGGGCATTTCGGATGCCGCTCGCTGAGCGAGCTCGTTTTTAAGTTGAGAACAACGTAGTTCCCATTACGCAGTAGGAATAAAATCTTCGATTTTCCAATTACGAAGTTCATGTAACTTCGTTGCACATTGAACTTTTCAATGAGCGTTATGTTTTCAATAAAATTCCTTTTGCATGCAAAAGTCTGGTTACGTTTTTAAACCTTTTGAAGAACCCAATCTTTCTCCGTTCGAGAGACTGTTCGATGTGTTCAGTGAACTCATTACGCATACCTCCGGAGATGTAGACGAGGCGTTGGAGTGGTTGGAAGAGATTGATAAGGAATACAAGCTGACAACGGATGAGTATTCTATGGAAGATTTTGTGGAAGATCTGAAGAAGAAGGGTTATTTGAAGGAAGAGATTCTGCCAGATGGAAAAGGACAAGTGTCCATAACCGCCAAGACCGAACGGACCCTGCGCAAGAACGCCATGGATCAGATCTTCGGTAAGATTCGAAAAAGCGGTGCGGGAAATCACAAGAGCAAGAAAAGCGGGCAAGGCGACGAGTCAACAGGAGAATTCCGAAGTTTTCAATTCGGAGATTCATTTGAGAATATTTCGGTGACCGAAAGTTTGAAGAACGCGCAAATCAACAACGGAGTTGGCGACTTCAAATTAACCGAACAAGATTTGGTGGTGGAAGACACACACCACAAATCGCAAATGAGCACCGTGCTCATGATAGACATTAGTCACAGCATGATCCTATACGGGGAAGACCGAATCACTCCCGCCAAGAAAGTGGCTATGGCACTGGCAGAACTCATTACGACTTCCTACCCGAAAGACACACTGGATGTGATTGTCTTCGGAGACGATGCTTGGCCGATTAAAATTGCCGACTTGCCTTATCTGAATGTTGGTCCTTATCACACGAATACCGTTGCCGGTTTGGAATTGGCCATGGATATTCTTCGAAGAAAGAGAAATACAAACAAGCAGATCTTCATGATCACCGACGGCAAGCCGAGCTGCCTTCGCTTGCCCGACGGACAATACTATAAGAACAGCAACGGGTTGGATCAATACATTGTGGAGCGCTGCTACACCATGGCGGCGCAGGCCCGTAAGATGCATATTCCCATTACAACCTTCATGATTGCGCAAGATCCGTATTTGCAATCGTTCGTGGAGCAATTCACACAGTCGAACAAAGGCAAAGCGTTTTATACGGGGTTGAAAGGACTGGGTGAAATGATTTTTCACGATTACGAAACGAATAGAAAAAAACGAATTAATTAATAAATGAATACTTCAATCACAACATTCGGCGCATTGAAAGCGTCGGGATATATTTCGAAAAGCATTAAAAATGAATTGCGCGATAACCTCATCGTTTCCATTCAAGAAGGAAAAAATACTTTTCCTGGAATGCACGGATACGAGGAAACCGTGATTCCACAATTGGAACGCGCCATTTTATCGAAGCACAACATTAATCTCCTAGGCCTACGCGGACAAGGGAAGACACGCATTGCGCGTCTCATGATAAACTTGTTAGACGAATACATTCCTGTTGTAGCTGGAAGCGAAATGAACGACGATCCGTTCCATCCGATTAGCAGATATGCTCGTGATCTCATGGAAGAAAATGGAGATGAAACGCCGATTACATGGCTTCATCGCTCGGAACGTTTTTTCGAAAAGTTGGCAACACCCGATGTGACCATTGCCGATTTAATTGGAGACATTGATCCGATTAAAGCTTCCAATTTGAAATTGAGTTACGCCGATGAACGCGTGATTCATTTCGGAATGATTCCAAGAGCAAACAGATGTCTATTCGTGATTAATGAATTGCCCGATTTGCAAGCGCGTATTCAAGTGGCGCTGTTCAATATTTTGGAAGAAGGTGATGTGCAGATTCGCGGATTCAAATTAAGACTTCCGCTCGATTTGCAGTTTGTCTTCACCGCGAATCCGGAAGACTACACCAATCGTGGAAGCATTGTTACTCCGCTGAAAGACCGCATTGGCTCTCAGATTTTAACGCACTATTCAGCAGATATTCAAACAGCAAAGAAAATTACGAAGCAAGAATCCGAGAAGTTGGAAGACCGCATGTGCAAGGTTCATGTTCCGGAATTGGCAAGAGACATTCTCGAGCAAATTGCTTTCGAAGCAAGACAAAGCGAATACATCGATCACAAGAGCGGCGTGAGTGCGCGTATGAGTATTACGGCGTTTGAAAATTTAATCAGCACTGCTGAACGCAGAGCGTTAATGAATAAAGAAACTACAACTGCTGTTCGTTTCAGCGACCTCATGGGCATGATTCCTTCTATTACCGGGAAGGTGGAATTGGTTTACGAAGGCGAGCAAGAAGGAACGTCGTTCGTTGCGAATCACTTGATTGGTGAAGCCACGAAAACACTTTTCTTGAACTACTTCCCGAAGATTGAAAAGTTGAAGAAGCAGGATCAATCAACCCCATACGACGAAGTTATTCAATGGTTTTTCGATGCAGACTCCTTCGAGTTAATCGATGAGTCTAACGAAGAGACTTACGTGAAAGCGCTCCTTTCCGTTGAACCGCTTGTGATTTTGTTAAACAAGTATCAGCCGAAGGTTGCATCCGCAGACGTTCCTTTCCTTATGGAATTTGTGTTGTGGTCTTTGGTAGAATTCAAAAAGCTGTCTAAACACCGCACTGCTGGTGGTACGGCGTTTAATGATTCGTTTAACAATTACATTAAAGGTTTATAACCTTCTTCGAAGGATGACGCAACGAAGTTGCGATGACACACTTTGTGTGATGACGATTTTCAATCGATGACGCTCCGCGAAGCGGTCATCACGGAGTGTCATCCGGAACGGTCATCAACGAAGTTGTCATCCTTCGCAGAAGGTCATCACATCGTGATTGATTCCGAAACATTCTCAATCGTCCTAACACCTAAAATTTTCCCGACAATGGCTTCTCCTTTGTTTACTCCCTCGTCTTTTTTTCCATTGCTTGAATCTGCCTACAACCTAGCAGATGTTACTATTCGATATCGAATTCCGGAAACGAAATTCGAGCATTCGATAAGTCTTTATCAGGTGAAAATAATATTGTAGAGAATCTCACACTATGTGATTACCTTCTCCGAAGGATGACGCAACGAAGTTGCATGTAATAATTTAATTTCTCTTTTGCGCTTCAATAGACATAACTAAGATCAAGCTATGTTGAATTCCTTCAAATTGATTATAAATCAAGATTGTTTTTGGTGTTTTTGTTAGATTCCCTTCAATGCCTTTATGGTTTTGCAATTGGCCTTTTAATAAATGTGTTGTTAAAAACAAAGCAAACGCTGAACTCGTTCTATAATCACCAACAAAATTTTTATAATAAACATATTCTGTATCTTCAGGAAAAAAAGATTTGACATCATCATACCAAGAATCAAATTGAATATCACCATTATTCCCTAAAACGAGTAAGTCAATATTTTCAAATGTTAGTTCATTATCAATAAAAAATTGATTGATTTTAATTTCCAATTCACCTTTAGTGGGAAAATTAATTTGCTTCAAATCAACGATTTTCGCTAAGGTATTATTTGAATCATTTGTTACAACGAACATTGTTGATCCTTCGCCACAAACAGAACCAATTGTATTTGTTTCAATTAATTTATCATTAGAGACACATTCTTCTTTATATCTACCTGCTAAAAGATCTATATTGTAGTTGTACGTTGATATTTCTTCAACGGCTCCTAACAATAATGAAGTGTTACTTTTTTCTCCTTCCAAAAACATCATTGCATCTAATAGTGCATTTTCAAAAGCTAGAGGTCCATTAGCATGCGTGACGTTATAACCGGTATTTTTGGACATTAATGCTAATTGTCCAGCTAAGGCGTTTGGTGTGCTTTGCACAAAATGTGTAGGTGTCAATGTTCCTTCATCCTTCCA
>Ga0247722_10002061_pt1 | contig 10638 bp, 10 predicted proteins | sample MSEWelMarce3H_FC_FD_189094 | JGI IMG/M metagenome (GOLD analysis project Ga0247722, IMG submission 189094) | Subsurface sediment microbial communities from gas well in West Virginia, United States - MSEEL Well Study Marcellus 3H_FC | ecosystem: Environmental > Terrestrial > Deep subsurface >...
ACCACGTAAAGTATTTTAGAACAGAATACGATATGTTTGTTTTGGAAGCCGATGTAGATGTTGTATACAACGTAATAAAATTCTTAAAAGAAGAACCTTCTTTAAACTTTAATTTTCTAACCGATCTTTGTGGTGTACACTATCCTGATAGTGATGTAAACGAGCAATTTTGTGTGGTATATCATTTACATAATTGGTACGAAAACAAAAGAATACGAGTAAAAGCATTTTTAAACGGATCAAATCCTGAAGTTAAATCGGTTGTTTCATTATTTAATTGTGCCAATTGGATGGAACGCGAAACATTTGATTTCTATGGAATTATTTTTGAAGGACACCCAAATTTAGTACGAATTTTAAATATGGATGAAATGACTTCTTTTCCAATGAGAAAAGAATTTCCAATGGAAGATTCAGGAAGAACAGACAAAGACGACCGTTTCTTTGGTAGAACCATTAATAATTTATCAATTTAAGATGGGAAAAGTAACATTACCTGCAGATCATAGATATTATAAATACATCGAGGAGCGTCATAACGAAGACGGAAGCGAATTAGCTATCTTAAACTTAGGCCCTACTCACCCTGCCACTCACGGAATTTTTCAGAACATCTTATTAATGGATGGTGAACGAATTTTAGATGCAGAACCAACAATAGGTTACATTCATAGAGCATTTGAAAAAATTGCTGAAAATCGTCCGTTTTATCAAATTACGCCGCTAACAGATAGAATGAATTATTGTTCATCGCCAATTAACAATATGGCTTGGTGGATGACTTTAGAAAAATTATTAAATATCGAAGTTCCAAAACGTGCACAATATTTACGTGTTATTGTAATGGAATTAGCGCGTATTACAGACCATTTAATTTGTAACTCCATTTTAGGTGTAGATACAGGTGCATATACCGGATTCCTTTATGTATTTCAATTCCGTGAAAAAGTATATGAAATTTACGAAGAAATTTGCGGCGCGCGTTTAACTACAAATATGGGAAGAATTGGTGGTTTTGAAAGAGATTGGTCGCCAAGAGCTTTTGAATTATTAGATACCTTTTTAAAAGATTTCCCAGTAGCTTGGAAAGAATTTGAAGATTTATTTACAAGAAATAGAATTTTTATTGACCGAACAGTTAATGTTGGTGCAATAACTCCAGAAATGGCAATGGATTACGGATTTACAGGTCCGAATTTAAGAGCCGCTGGTGTAGATTATGACGTTCGTGTTGCACAACCGTATTCTTCATATGAAGATTTCGAATTTAATGTTCCTGTTGGAAAATCAGGTGATACGTACGACAGATTTTGTGTAAGAAACGCAGAAGTTTGGGAAAGTTTAAGCATTATTCGTCAAGCATTAGATAAAATGCCAGAGGGAAATGTATTCCACGCGGATGTTCCAGATTATTACCTTCCTCCAAAAGAAGACGTATACCATAATATGGAAGCCTTAATTTATCACTTTAAAATTGTAATGGGTGAAGTACCTGTTCCTGTTGCCGAAGTATACCAGCCTGTTGAAGGTGGTAATGGTGAGTTAGGTTTTTATTTAATTACAGATGGAAGTAGAACACCATATAGATTGCATTTCAGAAGACCAAGTTTTATATATTACCAGGCTTATCCTGAAATGATTAAAGGAGCAATGTTGTCAGATGCTATTGTAATCTTATCAAGTTTAAATGTAATTGCTGGCGAATTAGACGCATAATAAAATTATAAATGATGAATTTTAAATTATAAATTATTCCAAACATTTAAAATTTCTAATTCAAAATTTAAAATAAAAAAAATGGAAATATCAAATATCAAACAAGAGATACACATAACTGAAGCGTTAATGACTCGTATTAACGAACTAATCAGTCATTATCCTGCAGATAAAAAGAAATCAGCATTACTACCCGTTTTACATGAAGTACAAGATGCTCATGACAATTGGTTAAGTGTAGAATTGCAACAAAAAGTAGCTGAAATTTTGGAAATTCTTCCAATTGAAGTGTACGAAGTAGTAACTTTCTATACGATGTTTAACACAAAACCTGTGGCTAAATACATGTTCGAATTTTGTAGAACATCTTGTTGCGCTACTCGCGGTGTAGAGGATTTAATGGATTACGCTTGTTCTAAATTGGGCGTGAAAGAAGGAGAAATTACTTCAGACGGATTGTTTCAAGTAGTTGGTGTAGAATGTTTAGGCGCTTGTGGATATGCTCCAATGTTGCAATTAGGCGATTTTTATCACGAAAAACTATCAAAGGAATCCTTCGATACTTTAATTGAAGATTGCAAAGCAGAAAAAATAACTTTACACGATAAATAATATCATGGGAAGAAAAATATTATTAGACAAAATAAATATTCCAGGAATTAAAACCTATGAGGTTTACCGTGAAAATGGCGGGTATAAATCAGTGGAAAAAGCATTAACCATGCAACCAGACGATATTACTGAAGAAGTAAAAGCTTCAGGACTTCGTGGTCGAGGTGGTGCCGGTTTCCCAGTAGGGATGAAATGGAGTTTTATCGATAAAAAATCAGGAAAACCACGTCATTTAGTTTGTAATGCAGACGAATCAGAACCAGGTACTTTTAAAGACCGTTTCTTAATGGAATATATTCCTCACCTATTAATTGAAGGAATGATTACTTCAAGTTTTGCACTTGGCGCTAATCTTTCATACATATATATTAGAGGAGAATATATGTGGGTGTACAAAATTTTAGAAAAAGCTATCAAAGAAGCTTATGCTGCAGGTTGGTTAGGTAAAAATATTAAAGGTTCTGGTTTCGATTTAGATTTATATGTTCACGTTGGTGCGGGAGCATATATTTGTGGAGAAGAAACGGCTTTAATCGAATCTTTAGAAGGTAAAAGAGGAAATCCTCGTATCAAACCACCATTTCCTGCAATTTCAGGTTTGTGGGCAAACCCAACTGTGGTAAATAATGTGGAATCTATTGCAGCTGTACCTTGGATTGTAATGAATTCTGGAGCTGAATATGCGAAAATTGGTTTAGAACGATCTACTGGGACCAAATTAATTTCTGCTTCTGGACATATTAAAAATCCAGGTGTGTACGAAATTGAAATGGGTATTACAGTAGAAGAATTTATGAATTCTGACGAATACTGTGGAGGTATGATTGATGACAGACCTTTAAAGGCTTTAGTTCCTGGAGGTTCTTCTGTGCCGATTTTACCAGCACATTTAATATACAAAACCGCTGCAGGAACAGACCGATTAATGACCTACGAATCCTTATCAGATGGAGGTTTCGCAACAGGTTCAATGTTAGGTTCTGGAGGTTTTATTGTTTATAATGACACGACTTGTATTGTTAGAAATACATGGAATTTCTCTCGTTTCTATCACCATGAAAGTTGCGGACAATGTACGCCTTGTAGAGAAGGAACAGGTTGGTTAGAAAAAATATTATGGAGAATTGAAAATGGTCAAGGTCGTGAAGAAGATATCGATTTACTTTGGAATATTCAATCAAAAATTGAAGGAAACACCATTTGCCCATTAGGCGATGCGGCTTCTTGGCCAGTAGCGGCAGCTATTCGTCATTTCAGAGAAGAATTTGAATACCATGTAAGATTCCCAGAAAAAATTAAAGATAGAAATCATTTTGTAAATGAGCCTTTTTCGAAAGTGCAACATTTAGTAAGCAAACAAACTGTTTAATAAAAAATTAAAAAATGATTCTATTAAGGATCAAACAATTATAACATGAAAGTAACCATAGACGGACAAAGCGTTGAAGTAGAACCAGGAACAACTATCCTGCAAGCTGCACGTATGATTGGAGGCGATTTAGTGCCACCAGCCATGTGTTATTATTCTAAATTAAAAGGAAGCGGTGGAAAATGTCGTTGCTGTTTAGTAGAAGTGGCAAAAGGTAGCGAAGCTGATCCAAGACCTATGCCAAAATTAATGGCATCTTGTGTTACAGGATGTATGGATGGTATGGAAGTGAATAGTAAAAATTCAGATAGAGTAACAGAAGCAAGAAAATCTGTAACCGAATTTTTATTAATTAATCACCCTTTAGATTGCCCTGTTTGTGACCAAGCCGGAGAATGTAATTTACAAGATTTAAGTTTCGAACACGGTAAATCAGAAACACGTTTCATTGAAGAAAAAAGAACTTTTGAACCAGAAAACATAGGCGATAAAATTCAATTACACATGAACCGTTGTATTCTATGTCAACGTTGTACGACTTTAGCGGATCAATTAACAGATAAAAGAGTTCACGGTGTTTTAAATCGTGGAGACCATGCACAAATTTCAACTTGTGTTTCTGCTGCGATTGATAATGAATTTTCTGGTAACATGATTGATGTTTGTCCTGTTGGCGCTTTAACAGACAAAACATTCCGTTTCAAAAGTAGAGTTTGGTTTAACAAGCCTTTCAATGCGCACAGAGAATGTACTACTTGTTGCGGAAAAACTACAGTTTGGATGTTTGGAAACGAAATTCAAAGAATTACGGGTAGAAAAGACCAATATGGTGAAGTAGAAGAATTTATTTGTAACACCTGTCGTTTCGATAAAAAAGAAGTGTCAGATTGGACAATTGAAGGTCCGAAAAAATTTGCAAAAGATTCTGTTATCAACCAAAATAATTATACACGTACTTTGGAAAAAGTAAATATAGATACAGAAAAAAACATATTATTAGGCCGCGATGAAGATCGTACTAAAATTAGTATGTCAGGTGTTCCATTAAAAAATACAAATAACTAATGGATAGTGCATTTATCATAGAAAAAAGTGTCATCATAGTTGTTGTTTTTGCATTAACTATGCTAATGGCTATGTATTCCACTTGGGCAGAACGTAAAGTAGCTGCTTTTTTACAAGACCGCGTGGGTCCAAACCGTGCAGGTTGGGGTGGATTATTACAACCGCTTGCCGATGGTGCCAAATTATTTACCAAAGAAGAATTTTTTCCAAACACACCAAATAGATTTTTATTTATTTTAGGACCTGCAATAGCAATGAGTACGGCATTAATTACAAGTGCAGTTATTCCATGGGGAGATAAAATTCATATTTTTGGAAGAGATGTTATTCTTCAAGCTACAGATATTGATGTCTCGATTTTGTATGTTTTTGGTGTATTGTCAATTGGTGTATATGGAATAATGATTGGTGCTTGGGCATCAAACAACAAATACTCATTAATGTCTGCCGTTCGTGCTTCTTCACAAATGATTTCTTACGAAGTGGCGATGGGATTAGCTATAATTTCCATATTAATGATGTCAGGTTCTTTATCTCTGAAAGCTATTACAGAAATGCAAACAACGGGTGGTTGGAATGTAATTTATCAACCCGTAGCATTCTTAATTTTCTTAATCTGCTCGTTTGCAGAAACAAACAGAACACCTTTTGATTTGGCAGAATGTGAATCGGAATTAATTGGAGGATATCATACCGAATATTCATCAATGAAAATGGGATTTTATTTATTTGCTGAATATGCAAATATGTTTATTTCAGCAACAATTATTTCAGTTATTTTCTTTGGTGGCTATCATTTTCCATTTATGGCAGAATGTAAAGAAGCAATTGGAATAAATTTAACTGCACTTATCGGTTTTATAGCATTATTCGCAAAAATATGTTTCTTCATCTTTTTCTACATGTGGGTAAGATGGACGATTCCACGTTTCCGATACGATCAATTAATGCATTTAGGTTGGAAAATATTAATACCGTTGGCTGTGATAAATATTGTTATTACAGGAATAGTAATGGTTTTATTTAATTAATAAGAAAATGTCAATACAACAAATATCATTATCAGGAAGAAAAATGGAAGTTTCCAATAAGGAAATGACATTTTTAGAACGAATTTACGTTTGGACGATTCTGAAAGGATTATGGACTACTCTTAAACATTTGTTTAGAAGAAAAGTAACCATAAAATACCCAGAAGAAGTGCGCGAAATGAGTCCAATTGCTCGTTTGCAACACATGTTAATGCGTGACGACCAAGGCAGAGAAAGATGTACCGCTTGCGGATTATGTGCTTTATCTTGCCCTGCAGAAGCCATCACAATGAAAGCTGCAGAAAGAAAAACAGATGAAAAACATTTGTATAGAGAAGAAAAATATGCCGAAATATATGAAATAAATATGTTGCGTTGTATTTTCTGTGGTTTATGTGAAGAAGCGTGTCCTAAAGAAGCCATTTACTTAACAAAATCTAAAAAAATTGTCAATTCTGGTTACGAAAGAGAAGATTTTATCTACGGAAAAGACAAACTGGTGATGCCTTTAGAAATGGCAATCAAAAACACGCAAACTAATACCGTAAATTAATTATGTTAGAAATCGTTTTTTATATATTATCAGCAGTAACATTAGGAACTGCATTTTTAACTGTTTTCAGCAAAAATGCGATTCATAGTGCTATTTATTTAGTAATATGCTTTTTTTCATTAGCAGGACATTACTTACTTTTTAATGCGCAATTTTTGGCTATCGTACATATTATTGTATATGCAGGAGCTATTATGGTATTATTATTATTTACCTTAATGCTCATGAATTTAGATAAAGAAGACGAGTCATCAAAGCCACTATATGCAAAACTTGCCGCCGTTTTTTCAGCTGGAATTTTAGGATTGGTTTTAATTGCTGCGCTTCGTAAAGCACAACCAGAAAATATAGAATATGTAAATTCAGGTATAGATTATCAATCTATTAAAGTTTTAGGTAATGTATTATTAAACGAATACCAAGTTCCTTTTGAATTTGCATCTGTTTTATTACTTGTATCTATGATTGGTGCCGTTTTAATTTCTAAAAAAGAAGAAAAAATTTAATTATGAACATATTAGAACACGTTGGTATTGGAAACTACATTACACTTTCAGCTTTGCTGTTTTGTATTGGTGCGTTTGGACTTCTATACAGAAGAAATGCCATAATCATGTTTATGTCTATTGAAATTATGTTAAATGCTGTCAACTTACTTTTAGTTGCCTTTTCTTCGTATCATGAAGATCCATCTGGGCAAGTTTTTGTATTTTTCACTATGGCAGTTGCTGCCGCTGAAGTTGCTGTAGGATTAGCTATTCTTGTTTCAGTATTTAGAAATATTGGAAATATTGACATCGATAATTTAAAAAATCTAAAAGGATAATTCTAAATGAATACTACAATATTACTCTTATTATTTGCACCGTTAGTTGGTTTTTTAATCAACACATGCTTCGGTAAATCATTAGGAAAAACAATTTCTGGTGTACTAGGAACAACAGCAATTGTTGTGTCTTTTTTATGTGCGATTTGTTTATTCTCACAAATAAACGCTAATGGGAAATCATTTACTTTTCATTTGGCAGATTGGTTTTCAATTGGAAACATTAAAATAAATTTTTCTTTCTTATTCGATCAATTATCTGTTTTATGGTTATTGTTTGTAACAGGAATTGGATCATTAATTCATTTGTATTCAATCAGCTATATGCATGAAGATGAAAATATGCATAAATTTTTCTCCTATTTAAATTTGTTTGTATTCTTCATGATTGCTTTAGTGGCTGGAAGTAACTTATTAATTATGTTCATTGGTTGGGAAGGCGTAGGTTTATGTTCGTACTTACTAATTGGATTTTGGTATAAAAACCAAGATTATAATGATGCAGCGAAAAAAGCGTTCATTATGAACCGTATTGGAGATTTAGGTTTCTTAATTGGAATTTTTATATTAGGTTTCCATTTTCAAACTTTAGAATTTTTAGAAATAAAAGCCTTATTAGGAAAAGATGTAATCACTCCTAGCCTTTTAGCAATCGCAGCTTTATGTTTATTCATTGGAGCTTGTGGAAAATCAGCACAATTACCTTTAGCCACTTGGTTGCCAGACGCAATGGCTGGACCAACACCAGTTTCTGCATTAATTCACGCAGCAACGATGGTAACAGCAGGTATTTTTATGATTACCAGAATGAATTTCTTATTCGATTTAACACCAGAAATTCAAAACGTAATTGCAATCGTTGGTGCTATCACAGCTATTGTTGCGGCATCAATTGGTTTGGTTCAAAACGATATTAAAAAAGTATTAGCTTATTCTACCGTTTCGCAATTAGGTTTAATGTTTTTAGCATTAGGTTTAGGCGCTTATGAAGTAGCGGTTTTTCATGTAATAACGCACGCTTTCTTTAAAGCTTGTTTGTTCTTGGGTTCAGGTTCTGTAATTCACGCGTTACACGGAGAACAAGATATGAGAAATATGGGTGGTTTACGAAAAGTGATGCCAATTACTTTCTGGACGATGATGATTTCAACTTTAGCGATTTCAGGAATTTTTCCTTTCTCAGGATTCTGGTCTAAAGACGAAATTTTAATGACGGCTTTTCATAGTAACATTCCTTTATGGGTTGTTGGTTCGATTGCTTCAATTATGACCGCTTTTTATATGTTCCGATTGATGTATTTAACTTTCTTCAACGACTTTAGAGGAACGGAAGAACAAAAACATCATTTACACGAAAGTCCAGCATTAATTACTATTCCATTAGTAATTTTGGCAACATTGGCTGCAATTGGTGGCGCAATTAGCTTACCAGGACACAGTTGGTTAAATCATTATTTAGCACCATTATTCGCACACAAATCACACGAAGCACATACATTAGGAACAACTGAATATACGTTAATGGCAGTGGCAACTATTGGAGCCCTATTAGGAATTGCAATAGCTTATTCTAAATATTTAAAGAAAAAAGAAATTCCAATCGCCGATTCAGAAGTTCAAGGTTTACACAAAGTTTTATCTAGTAAATATTATTTAGATGAAATTTATATGGTAACAATTGTGAAACCAATCTATATGATTTCCAGTTTTGCTAAAAAATATGTGGAGAAATTTATTTCAAAAGCAGTTATTGGAATAGGTGGTGCTACATATGCATTATCTATTAAAGGGAAGAAAATTCAAAATGGTAATATTGGTGTGTATTTATTTGCATTCATATTCGGAATGGTTGGGTTTTTAGTTTATGTATTTATAATTCGAGATGTAAAATAATGGATATTAGTATCGTTTTAATTGTATTATTAGTTGGCGCAATTGTCACCTATTTATCAGGGAACAAGTTCGCACCTAAAATAGCTTTAGTTTCAAGTATTGCTGCTTTCGGAGTGACACTATTATGTTTAAATGCTTATCAAGCAGGTGAAAATTTAGATGTAAATACATCTTGGATTACTCAACTAAACATAAACTTCGCCTTACACGTTGATGGTTTATCTTTAGTGATGTTATTATTAACAACTGGATTATTACCCTTAATTATCTTATCTGGATTTATTACAAAATTTGAAAATTCAAGATCTATTTATGCATTAATGCTATTTATGGGATTTGCAATGGCAGGAACGTTTTTAGCCTCTGATGGAATTTTATATTACATTTTTTGGGAAATTGCATTAATTCCAATTTATTTTATTGCCTTAAATTGGGGTAACGGTGATTTGGAAGAACGTAAGAAAGCGATTTTAAAATTCTTTATTTACACGTTTGCCGGATCCTTATTTATGCTTTTAGCTTTCATTTACTTGTACACAAAAGGTGGTAGTTTTGATATCAATAAATTATATGCATTACAACTAACAACTTCAGAAAAAACATATATTTTCGTTGCTTTCTTTTTAGCATATGCTATTAAAATTCCTTTGATTCCTTTTCATACTTGGCAAGCTAACACGTATAGCAAAGCGCCTGCTGTAGGTACGATGTTATTGTCTGGGATTATGTTGAAAATGGGATTATATAGTGTGTTAAGATGGCAATTGCCGTTAACGGATGAAGTAGCAAAAGCACACATTCCATATATTGTTGCATTATCAATTGCAGGAATTATTTATGGTGCGATTGTAACATTAAAACAAAAAGACATTAAAAAGTTTTTAGCCTATTCTTCTTTATCACACGTTGGACTGATAGCTGCTGGTTTATACTCTTTAACTTTTGAAGGATTTCAAGGTGCAGTTTTACAAATGCTTTCTCACGGAATTGTAATTGTTGGATTATTTTATGTTGTAGAATTAATTTATAACCGATACAACACCTACGAAATTAAAGAAATGGGCGGAATCAGAATTCAAGATACCTATTTTGCATCGTTGTTTATGATTATAATGTTAGCCTCTGTTGCGTTACCAACTACATTTAATTTTATTGGCGAATTTAATTTACTTTACAGTTTATTTAAAGTAAACATTTGGTACGCGGTAGTAGCAGGTACAACAATTATTTTAGGCGCATTTTATATGTTACGAATGTTTCAAAAAGTAATGTTAGGATCAGAAACAAAATCGTTTCAAAGAATAACAAAACAAGAAAGCATTGTATTAGTAATAATTGTAGGTTTAACAATTTTCTTCGGATTATTTCCACAACCAATTATCGATTTAATTACACCAAGTTTACAATCAATTTTAACTCAAATTAAATAATAATCATCATAAAATGACTACATTAATTGCTATAATAGGAATCGGAATATTTTGTTTATTAGCAGAAATAATGAATCTAAAAAAGATTATTATTCCTGTATCAATAATCGCTTTAATGGCCTTATTTGGTGTAAACTTAATTG
>Ga0247722_10002062_pt1 | contig 10637 bp, 5 predicted proteins | sample MSEWelMarce3H_FC_FD_189094 | JGI IMG/M metagenome (GOLD analysis project Ga0247722, IMG submission 189094) | Subsurface sediment microbial communities from gas well in West Virginia, United States - MSEEL Well Study Marcellus 3H_FC | ecosystem: Environmental > Terrestrial > Deep subsurface >...
GCCATTTTCTCTTCCTCTCTCTTCTTCTTCTTCTTCTTCTTCTTCTTCTTCTTCTTCTTCTTCTTTTGATATCTCCATTTCCCCTCTCACACACGTATATCTCGGTGATTGGCATCATGATGTGCCACATGGGTTTGGTGAGTATATATGGTATCAACAACAACCACAAATCACAACGACTACTACTACTACTACTACTACTACTACTACTACTACTACTACTACTTCTTCTTCTGCTGCTGCTGCTGCTGCTCGTTATTCTCGTTTTCAAACACAGAATCGATATGTAGGCTCGTTTTTTAATGGACGACGTCATACACATACACACACACCTACACCTGCACCCACCCATACAAACGGAGGGACAAATACTAATAATACTACTAATAATAATTATTATTTGCAAAAATCCTCCGATCTCGGCTATTTTTTTTATGCAAATGGTTCGATGTATATTGGTGCGTGGCAACATGATCGTAAACATGGACGCGGGACATATATACATGCGAACGGATCGGAATTTTACGGAGAATTTTTCGGAGATAAAATGCCGGATCAGGCATTTTTTTCCGGTGGAGGGGGAGGAGGGACAAATAATAATAATAATAATAATACGACTATGACTACTAATAATAATAATAGTAATATAATCGGCATGATCAACAACGAAAAAATGAATAGTATTCAACTGCCGATTCTCGAGCCGATACAGCGGGTAATTTCGGAAGTGTTTGTGACAGAAGGTAAACACAAAAACAAAAGAAAGAGAGAGAGAGAGAGAGAGAGAGAGAGAGAGAGAGGAGAGATGTATGTATACATAACCATATGCATATGCATATGTGTGTGTGTGTGCGTGTGCGGTTACAAATGTGTGTTACATATGTGTGTGTGTGTTTGTGTTGCAAAACAAAAACAAGGTCGTCATCGTCTTGATAATCTGTCTGAGTTGATCGAATCGGAGCATGATCGCATCGGAAAGATGCTGTTGAGATATAATAGTACAGACACACACACACACACACACACTCACACACACTCTCACACACATTTTTATATATGCAAATGCACACACATACATTCGCACTCATATACACATACATACACGTATATACAATACACATACGCACTTCACACACAAACCTCACATACACATAGACACATACACTGCTTTTATTCATAAAATGCACGTGTGTGTGTGTGTGTGTGTGTGTGTGTGTGCAGGTGAACTCGTCGACATCTACCGCTACTACTGTCGTCTCGACGTCGATTTCGATGATCTCTCTCCTTTTGTTTCATCTCCTCTCTCTCTTTCTTCTTCTTCTTCTTCTTCTTCTTCTTCTCTTCCTCTTCCCCCTCTCCCCTCTTCATTTGGTCTCTCTCTCTCTATTGCTCAATTATGGTCCTTCTGTTATGACGCACGTATTATTAGTAGTCAAACGATGATGAGTCTGTGTGAGGTGAGTCGAATGATATGTCATTCGTTGGTGTCGACGGCGATGATGAACAATCATTCTTCTGCTGCTGCTGCTTCTTCGTCTTCTTCTTCTTTCTCTTCTTCCTCTCTGTCAAATACCGTGCTCATGCGTGGTTTTTATGTGTTTCTCGTGCGTGCAGCAGAGAGAGTGATGTGTGAGAGAGGAGACGAAGAAGAAGAGAAGAAGAATAACAATAATAATAATAATAATAATAATAGCAATAATAAAAATGAAAAAACACGTATGCCTTCTTCTTCTTCGTCGTCGACAACAACGCACACAGCAGGACATAAACATCGACAATCAGGTAGTTTCGCTCTTACTCCTTCGCTCACTGCTACTACTACTACTACTCCTGCTACTTCGTCTTCTCTTTCTGTTTCCTCTCCTCTTCTTTCTTCTTCTTCAACTACAACTACAACAACAACAACAACAACAATCGCTTCTTCTTCTTCTCCTTCTACTCCTTTCTCTCTCTCCTCTGACACCCATACTACATCCAATCGACCTATAACTTCTTCTTCTTCTCGTAGTAGTACAACTGCAACTGCAACCTCTTCTTCTTCTTCTTCCTCTTCTTCTTCTTCTTCTTCTTCCTCTTCTTCCTCTTATTCCTCCATCTTCAATCACCCTCATCTTCTCTCCTCTCGTCTCCACCGTTTCCTCTGTGAATATGTCCTTCCGTTTGCGAAAAATCGAACACGACATAATCCGATCGTACACACGTATGCGCGACAACAACAGGCGGAGTATATGATGGCACAACAACAACAACTACAACAACAACAACAACAACAACAACAACAACAACAAACTACTACTCCTTTGTTTTCGCCTCCTCCTACTACCTTCACTCTCGCTCTCCAATTCGCTTCTTTTCGCACTCCATTTCTCCGCGTCCCTCTTTTTTCCGAATGGCTTCAACCCTATTCCAAACCCCTCCGCGCACTTTTTTCAAAAATATCCGAAATATCCGAAGTCGATCCGAGACTGAAAGATGAAACGACGACACTGCGCACTTTTTTACGGAAAATAGGAGATTTCGGATATTTTGAAAATTCGCCGATTTTATTAGCGTCGTGTGCACAAGCATATGTACCACAACCACCAATTTTCTCATTTATGTCGGCACTGCGTGCGTGTTTATCATATCTACCTGTATCTTCTTCTTCTTCTACTTCTTCTTCATCTTCTTCCTCTTCTTCTCTCGTCCGTCATCCTCTCCTCTCCTCTCTCTCTTCCCCTCTCCTCTTCTTTCAATTCACACACTCTCTTCTCCGTCTCTGTTTTCATCGTGCATACGCCTATCGTTGTGTTCACTTGTTTTTTGACAAAATGAGAAGAGAGGAGGTGGAAAAGAGACGAAAACAGAGAGAACAACAACAACAACAGCAGCAACAACAACAGCAGCAACAGCAAGCAGTAGAAGAAGAGGAGAGAGAGAGAGAACGAAAGAGAAAAGAAGAAGAGAGTACGAATACGAACACGCCTAATAGTGACAATAATGAGAGTAGTAACAATCATGATATTACCTCTCCTTCTTCTTCTTCTTCTTCTTCTACCACACCAACTACTGGTGCTGATACTACCTCTCCGCGTAAACTAGTACGTGCGAAAACGAATACAAACAACAACAACACTAGTAATAATAACAATAACAAGAATTTAAATGTGCCTCTCTCTTCTCTCTCTTCTTCTACTGCTTCCACACCTTCAAGTACGAATGTATCTGCACGCACATCAACATCATCATCATCATCAACAACAACAACAACAACAACAGCATCAGCAGCATCATCTGCAAGAAAGAAAGAGACAAAACAACAAGACAACAACACAACAACCACAACAACGACGACGACGAAAACAAATGGTGGTGGTAGTAGTAGTAATAAGAAAACAAATGGAAATAACAAGCAGAATGCTGATGTGAAAACAAACAACACTACTAGTAGTAGTAATGGTGGTAGTAATGATACAACTACAAAAAAACGAGCAAGTAAGTCCTCTTCTTCCACTAATAACAACAACAACAAAAACAACAAAACAACGACTGCTGCTGCTGCTGCTGTGTCCGATGATAACAACGACGCTTCCTCCACTCACACCGATTCAACTGCAAATGCAAATGGATATCATGATGGTGATTCGAGTGCACGTACACGTTCAAATCATAACGATGATATGAACAATAGCAGTGCAAATAATAATAATAATGGTGATGAATTTGTATGGACGCCACCTCTTTTACACGCACTGAGTTCGAAATTAGCACCTGTTTTAGAGTTTCATGAAGTCGAAAAAATGATGTGGCAGACATGGCATGATGCCAGTAGTGCACAGGAACTAGCCGACGAATTAGCATGGATGCAGTCATCATTTGTGGCGTTTTTTGATGATTTAACGGTGCATGTCAAGAATATGGAGGAGGTGGAGAAATTCAAAGTCAACGTCACTTGAAAAGCAAGATTATTGAGTTTGTAAAAAACACATTTTTTATTTGCAAATGTTGTAGACGCCGACTCAGACCTAGGGTGCGCACGGCCCTCTTCTACACAGTCTGAGTGACGCGTACCACTGATAGTCTGATACCAGTCAGGAGGGGAGATCAGATTCATAATCACAAAGAGATTTGCAACTACGCCTCCTTTTGTATCCGGATTCGAGTTTCACCTTTTTGCGCTGTTTCGTGAGCATGTCCAGTGTCGCGAGCCTCAAACGATGACGACAATGGTGCACGACAACGATATTTTTGCATCCATGGATTCCTCACCATCCGATATGCAAGGTGCCATCTGACAGTTTGTAAACACAATACAAACAAACACACATTGAATTCAACTTACAATGTGATCGTTTGTTCGTCAGTCACATCTGCTCGTGTTGATACCTGTTTCTGGCCAACTTTGCTCTCTTTCGCTCCTTGTTCTCCCCCTCAAGTAGTCCCACATCTTTCTGTTCATTCATATCACCATTCAACCTCTTTCCATCTCCACCTTTCTCAATCCCCATCCAAAAACAACTCACTGCCTCTCTCATGACTGGACATGTGTGACAGTGATAAGCATAACAAAGTGACATGAATGATACATATGAGCTGTCATAGCCGAGTATGAAATGGGGAAACATGGTGACGTCCACACGATATACACCACCAATCACAATGAGTACGTAGTAACATAGGCGTGTGAGTGAGGAGGTGGCGGACATGAACACACCAAACACATGCATGAACAGTGTGTAGAGCGCGAAGAGACGTGGGTGTAACACCACATTTTGTTGGCCTTGCTTCTTGTCACCAAGTAAGTATTTTGGTGCCAACACAAACAATAATATCTTTTTCAAACACCAACAGATGAGAAACGAGATCCAATATGTACGAACAGGATACCACCATAAAAACTCATATGTGCGTGACCATGCCACCACATACACACACAAAAAGAAGATGACAAATGAAAGAACAAATCCATAGATGACAGCAGAGAGCTGTTCAGCAGGATAGAAAGGCGCCTGAACAGGAGTGATGTCGGAGAGAAGAAAGGGACGAAATGGGTAAGAGAAAGGTTCAGTGAGAGTGTGTTCGAGATCGTAGCTACTCACACGATCATACTTGTTCAGACCTGTAATATAGGCGGCTTTTGTTGTGGAGGGTTTCATATTGTTTGTGGACGCACTTGGTTGTGTCGCTGCGTCAGATTCATCATGCGTGTCCTTGCTTCTGTTGTTGTTGTCGGTGTCATCGTTGATGTTTCTATTGCTCTCAGTTTCTTTCACTTTGTCTTTCTCCTTCTCTTTCTCCTGTTTTTTCCTCTTCTTTTTGCTCTCCTCAGCTCTTGTGATCACCACCTGTCGTTCAAACACCTCATCTCGAAATTGTCCTCGTCTCATTTTTGCAATGTTATCGGCGAAGGTGCACACAGGTTGCATGAGTGAGTAAAGTGCGATGATGAGTGATAAAATGATGGAGATGTAGGCACACGGAGCGAAGATAGGACGCAGTTCATCTAATAGTGTCAACCAAAACTGAACGAGACTGACGGCTTCGTCTAATTTCGCTGCGGTTGTATCGATATTCTGCGCCGTTGTACTCAGTGTTGAATTCACCGAACGCAATTTATCCGACGCTGCATTTGCTTGTTTTAAAATCGGGACAAATGTAACAAGCAGTTCGGATATAGAATCGGAGAGAATTGTATCTTGCATGAGTGAGGTGAAGGTGAGGAGGAAGACCTGTGCAAGCGAATCAGCGTGTTTCAGAGCGGTGGGATCATTTGGATAGGTGGTGCGCAGAAATTGAATGGTGGAGAGGAGAGGAGAGAGTTGAGCGGTGAAACGAGAGGAGGGAGATGAAGAAGAGGGAAGAGAAGAGAGGGAAGCTAGAAGCAAAGAGAAAAGAGGAGATATAGGCGATGGCGTGGAAGAAGAAGGAGATGGAAGGAACGTAGGAGATCCAGATGGTAGAGCGGCAGAAGATGTCGAATTCGTTGGTGAAAGAGCGGAAGGCGAAGGAGAAATAGACGCAAATGTTGCAGGTGGGGGTGTTGGTGCTGCTGAAGGTGGTTGTGTTGTTGAAGGTGTTGGTGCTGATGACGGTGTTGCTGTTGAAGGTGCTGGTGCTGTTGACGCCGGTGAAGGTGTTGACGTAAGTGTTGGTGTTGGAATTGTTTGTGTGGTAGCGGGTGTGAGTGTTGTGACAGTGGTCGTCGGTGGAAGTAGTTCGAGTTCTAAGAGGTGACGACGCATGGAAGCGGTGGACAACGAGGACGACAACAAAGAAGAAGAAACAGAAGCAGAAGAATCAGAAGCAGCAGCAGCAGCAGCAAACACACCAGCAGCATCATAAAAAGAAGATGCACGTGGATGTGAATGCGCAGTTGACAACGGAACGAACGGCAACGAAGCACCAGCAGACGTTGACCTGAGGATATCTGTCGTATTCCACGTCGTATTTGAACTTCCACTCTGCCCATTTTCCAGTATTTCCAACATTGTTCGCATTGCATCTGGAATCTCAACTTTTGTCTGTGTGTGATTCTGTGCATATGCTTGTATCATCTCTGTCATCTGTGTGGATATCGTGGTGATAAGTGCATTTTGAATCTGACTTGGTGTGATAGTCGTCATCATCACACCGGTACCCGCAGCCTGCTGTGCAGTCAATAATGCAGGTTGCAACACATTTTTCACCTGCAACATCATTGTTTTTGATTGTGATGTGGCGGTGGCGACGATTTGTAGTAGTTCACGTGTGCTGTCAATCTCGTTACGTACGCTTTCAACATTTGCAGTGATGTAGACAACGAGTGTTAACAGCGACAGAATCGTAAAAATGAATGCGACATGAAAGGTGGTGGGAAAGAAGGAAAGAAGAGAGGCAGTATGAGGAAAATGAGAAGGAAACATCAGCGCGTGGAAACGATGAGTGATTTGAGAACGGAGGGAGGGTGGAGGGGAAGGATCTGCATCTGATTCTGATTCAGCATCGTCACGCTCGTTGTCACCATCTTCATCATTTGCTTCATCTTTGCCTGCCTTTTCTTCTTTATTGTTTCCCTTGCGCGCGTTTTTTCTTTCTAACTCTCTTTGTTGTTTCTGCTTTTCTTTATTTTTCAGATTGTCTTTCAGTAACTCCTTCGCCACTTTGTTTGGATGTAGTAGAATCGTCAATGAACGACGAACATACGTACTAAGATAACGAGAACGTGCTTGAGTGTATGATTCACCATATACATCATTCATATCGGCATTATCATTATCATGATCATTCGAGTCATTCATACTGTTTGTGTTGTCATCTGACTCTTGTTGGGGAGAGCCTTTGTGATGAGTTTCTGTAAATACTTTGTTGGTTTTCTTCGATTTCTTATTGGCATTCTGTTCGTGTCCCTTTTCCTTTTCTGTTTTTATTATTGTTTTGTTCGCGTGGATCCAATTCCACATGATTCGTGCTTTTGTCCACACATTCATAATCGTCGTGATCACAATGCCTGTCAACATGACGCATATGATAATACGATCCGAGATATGAATGGCACTTTTTGCTGAATTACTTGGACTGCGTTCTTCGAGTGTTAAATTGATGGAAACGTTGGAGTTGAACACAACGGAGATGATGAATAAGATGAGAAGGGTGATAACAACGAGGGGAAGAATGATGAACACTAAAAAATATATCAAAAAACGGGATTTTCCATCCGCCTGCATAAGTTGTCCGTACAGAACATGATTCGGCGTCAATATAATAATAAGGAGACACACACAGAGAGACCAAAAAATGGCGAGACCATAACTCGTATTGACCCAATCTAATGATGCGTACGTTGTGCTGAGATAAGGAAGAAGAGAGAGGCCGGAGATGTATGAGTAATAGAGGAGGGTGGAGGCAAGAAGCAGAGAGAGAGGCTGAGAAAACGTGTGAGAATCAAAAAGAAGGTCGAACGAGAGAGACAACCGAGAAAAAATTGAAGAAGAAGAAGAAGAAGGAGGAGGCAATGATGATGTTGTTGATAAGGACGAAGATGAGGACGAAGATGAAGCAGGTCGACGTTCCATTTCGGAGGCAGAAGCAGGAGCTGGGGAAGTAAACGGCGGGACAGAGGACGAAGAGGCGGCGGGCGTGTTTAGAGCGGATCGAGCGGTACTCTGAGTGGCACTCTGAGATCAAGAATCGAGATCGAAATGAAATGGACCAGGGTCGGCTGTGGCTGTTAGAATGTGATGAAGATGACGATGACGATGAGAACGATGATGACGAGAAAAAGGAGAGAGGGAGAGGATTAGAAAGCAGCGGAGGGCAGGGACTGCCAAGGAGGAGCGGCGAGGAGAGGAGAACAGAACAAAGGCAAGGGCCAGGTAGTGCGAACTTCTTCCAAATAACACACTGTCGAACCAGAATAGATTTCTGAGGATCAAACACACACCCACTTCAAACGAAATCAAAGAATAAAACCCATTAGATGGATTTGATCATGAATACGCACAAGTCGGAATACTAATAGTTATTGTGATTTCTCGGACGCGTCGAATCGCCGTCGATCGCGAGCCGCCGAGCAATTTTTTTGTGGTGATCACATTATTTCACATATGCAGAAATCTACAACAGAGAGAAATGCGTCAATGAAGCCGGACTGGCAAACTGCTCGATATCCAATGGCATGCCAAGGAATGTGCATGACAATGCAACAAAGCGAACGAAATCTTGCCGACAAAACGGAACTGCACGGAACCGTTTTCTAGGATTATAGGAATAAGTGCGTTGGGACAATGTACAGCCATAAGTTAAAGTTGGAATTGTGAAGTCAACAATAAGATTTTACGTTTCTCATTTGTCGTTACTGTGTTGCTGTCGTTTCACTTTTTTCTGTTGTCGACGAGACAGCTTTGTTTCACTCGCGCTCGCACCAGTAGCAGATGAAGCAGACTCAGCCTCTTCCTTCTCTGCCTCTTCGTCTTCATTTCCATTCGCCTGTTCCCCTTTCTCCCTCATCTGCTTCTCTCTCTCATTCGCTTTCTCTTCCTCTATTTTCATATATTCTTCTACTTGTGTCACCTCCTCCTCATTCACCTTCTCTCTCCTCTCATACGCAATAATCGTCCTCTCCTTTCCATTTGCAAACAGATGAAGTGCGTGTGTATGCATAAAATAGAGACGCAGCAGACGAAGGACACGCGGGACTAAAAAATGAATGGAACGATGTTCGACTTCTTTCACGGTTAAAAGAAGGAGGCAGGGGGCGATGAGACGACGCTTTTTTGGAGGACTACTACTGCTACTACTACTACTACTACTGCTACTACTACTACTACTACTACTACTACTACTACTACTACTACTACTACTACTACTACTACTACTACTACTGCTGCTGCTGCTGCTATTGCTATTGCTGCTGCTATTGCTCTCTTCTTCCTCTTCATACTCATTCACCACCCATCCTTTTTTCATCATTTCCCCTATCTCTCTCACTGCCATAATCGGATGTATATTCGCATCACAACACACAATTCTATAGTTCTTATTGTGTTCTAATTGTGTATGTGTGTGTGAATGAGAGACTGACAGCGGAATATGAGTGAGACGAGAGGAGAGAAGAGGAGAGGAAGTGAAAGAGAGAGGAAGAGAGAGAGGTGCAGGATCAATTGCAAAAACATGACAGTGTTCGTGAAGGGAGAGATAGTAGGACCAACCACCGGGTGAGGCTGGTAGAGAGAAGAGAGAGAGAGAGAGAGGCAAGGACCATATTAAACATACACACACACACACATACACATACACACACACAAAAACACACACATTGACACACACACACACACACACACATACACACGCACACACACACACACACACACAAAAACTGCTGAACAACAAACGTGCATGGAAAAACACGAACCGAACGAATGAATTGGTGTGTATATACGTGTGTGTGTGTGTGTGTGTGTGTGTGTGTGTGTAAATCGGAGTAATTGGGTGCATAAATACGTGTGTGTGTGTGTGTGTGTGCGGGAGTATCGAGTGTAGTGTGAGAAGAAGAGATGTGCATTGCTCCCTCTCCCCTATCTCTCTCTCTCGTTCTCTCTCTCTCGATGTGTGATGTGTGTGAGTGCGCGCGTGTGAATGTGTGTGTGTGTGTGTGTGTGTATGTGTGTGTGTGTGTGTATCTATGTGTGCACTCCTCACCTCCAATATCAATCGCGCGACCTCCTTTTTTAACGTGCACACCTAAATGGGCACGCAGGTAGTGAAATGCCTCTTCGATTTTGAGTGAGGCGCGACAGATACGAGCGTCGAACAACGAAGAAGAAGAAGAAGAAGAAGAAGAAGAAGATGTAGTTGCTGTTGTTGTCGTTGTCGTCGTTGTGGTTGTTGTTGATGATGATGACAATGATGATGATGGTGTTGATGATGATGATGATGATGATGGTGATGATGCTGATGTTGTTGTTGTTGTTGTTGTTGTTGCTGTTGTTGCTGCTGATGATGATGACGGTGATGACGATGATGATGTTGATGTTGTTGTTGTTGTTGTTGTTGATGATGATGACGACGATGATGACGGTGTTGTTGTTGGTGGTGTTGGTGTTGTTGTTGTTGTTGTTGTTATTGTTGAAGCAGAAGCAGCAGCAGCAGCAGCAGCAGAAGAAGAAGAAGAAGAAGAAGAA
>Ga0247722_10002063_pt1 | contig 10629 bp, 20 predicted proteins | sample MSEWelMarce3H_FC_FD_189094 | JGI IMG/M metagenome (GOLD analysis project Ga0247722, IMG submission 189094) | Subsurface sediment microbial communities from gas well in West Virginia, United States - MSEEL Well Study Marcellus 3H_FC | ecosystem: Environmental > Terrestrial > Deep subsurface >...
CGATTGCTACCGAGCGAACTAACCGCTTCACGGTTCGCTCTGAGCACTTGGTGTGCTCTAGCCCTCTGAGTGTACCTGTCATGTCAAATCCATTTCTATAAGTGCTGGTCAGGACGGCGTTTCTATTTGTCTGTTGAGTAGAATCCCTTTCCTTTAAATACCAAGCCTGGTACTGAGTAGATGCGATTGGCCTGTGCGCCACAATCAGTGCAGCGCACTAGGTCATGGTCCATTGATAGTTCAAGTTCCATCTGTGTATTACAAATTGGACAACGATATTCATACATCGGCATTAAACGCTTCTTTCTCACAGGTGTTACATCTCCAGTTCTTAATCTTCCATGAACCGCATTGTTCACATCTAATGCTTGCCGCTTCCCAATCAATGTCTGGTGGTATTCGGTCATAATCTGCTTTGCGTAATAACTCCACCAAATCACCCAATGTCAACATACAGACGAACTCCTCGACTGATGCTTCCCCTTGCCCATTGAGTCTGAAACACGCAAATCCTAATTCCCCCGATTTAGACGTGCGTGCTTTGATTTGGCGAAGTGTCCCTTTGATGTCAAGTGAGTTACGCGCCTTTACCTCAATGTCGAACGGAACATTAAGGCAATCTTTGCCTTGACCTCTTCCTACGCTTGCGCTTGGCCACCATTGCTGCAAATATGATGCTACCAAACGCTCAGTGGCGTAGCCACGATGCTTACGGCTCTGTTGGCTCATCTGGTTCTTTAGTTACAGTCAGTGCAATATGGTTCACTGCATGACATTTTAAGCAGGTAACAAATACCTGGTCATTAGCCTCTGGAGTAATAGCCACAGGTTCATTGCATAAATCGCAATAGATAACAATATCCTGCGGTTCTTCGAACTCTCCTCCCAGGATGGTGGCTGTGCCATTATCAAATACTACCATTTCGCCCATTTATTTTCCCATAACTGCTAGTAGGTCATTTACTGTGATGAGAAAACCTCTGCTCTTATTTGGAGGAATCTCACAATTGATTTCACGACCATATTTATTTATGGCCTGAATAACGTTTAATGTTGGAATCATTAGAACGCTTTCTTCTAACACAAAAGCCCAATAGTCTGCTTCTGTAACTGCAATACCTGAAGCCTGCCAACTTTGTGTGCTGTTGTACCAACACTCAACCTCTATGTATAAGTTGCCAGTTTCATGCCATCTACGGTCACGCTTGACTTCAACCGTTTTGCCGTTGGTAAGCAATTCCTCAACTAACTGCTCACCTGCATAGCCATAACGAAAGTCTAAGTCAAATGATGAAGGAGTTGTCATCCTCTAACCTTCTGTGGCTGCCATTGTCCGTTTGCATTTAGTTCTAGCCAAATGCGTTCTGGGTCACATGGCTTTTGCTGACCAACCTGATAATTACTGAATTTATACGAGCAATCCCATGCAGCCCACTGTTTCCCATTCTTGCCTGTTCCAGTACGCAAGACTCTTTGTTTGCCACACTTACATAATGGGATGTCTTTGTCAGTTGTACCACCTATAATTTCTTTGACCGTTGCTACGGCTTCAGCCGATGTTGCAGGTGGTGCAACAGTTTTGATTGTCCATGGGTCTTCTTCGTTCACGACAGGGATATATTCTTTTGATTGTGGCTCTGCGAATTTGACACGTGCCATGTCTTGAACTGTTGGTTTGTGCTTGGTTTCGAGGATAAGAGAGAGTGCTCTGCCAATCGCTGACGTGACAGTATCTTCAACGTAAAACTTACGCATCGAAGCATTAAACGTACTTGCATCTCCAAAAGCGTAATCGACAGCAGCAGGAAGCGTATCTTCATGCTCGCGGTAAATCTGGGCTGATACGAGGATATGACCCTTCTCAGCATTAAATTGAATGACATCTGTGACAATCCTTCCGACTGGGTATGCGACCTGAAAACGGCGAATCCTGCTATTAATATCTTCGTACGAACTCAAATCAAACATATAGTTCATCCTCTTCTGTTGCTAGTTCAAGTGCTATTGCCAGGTAGGCAATGGCATCTACGTATGAATCAACGTGGCTTGGGGTTTCTTGAATTCGGCTGAGTTTGACCTCGACCATTGCAAGGCAAGCCTGTGCGTCTGTGATAGGGAAATCAAATAGATTGGATAACCTTGCAGATATCCGACCTTGGTTGATTTTTGGATGACCGTAGATTGCACCACGATTTTGCATAATGTCGATTGCATCAATTAGCGCCTTCGTTGCTTTCAATTATTCCCTCCAGAATTCTTGACGTGAAACCGCACGTCCTCGTAAGTAGCCGTCACGATGGCCCTGTTCGCGCCCGATTGTGATTCCCATGTAATACCCGATAGATGTAAAAACGACACCAAATACAAAGCAAAGTAATGGTGACATTTAGTTACTCCAGCACATTGATTGATAATCAGTGATTAAGCACCATTGGCCCAAGGCATCATCAAAGATGACTTCATAACTATTGCCGAAGTCCTGGAGGATTGTGCGTGCAGCCATGAGGGTTGCATAGTTGTCAAACCAGTAGATGTAATCCAGGTCGTAATTGACTGGACCTTCAAAGCGTCCATCCTGTGCTTCCCAGTTATTGCCTTTAAACTGCATCGAGGTTTCGTTGAGGTTTTCAAAGTCCTCTGCCATGTCCATATAAACTGCTTTCATTGCGCCCATCTTTGCCCCTTTTCCCAATTCGTTCGATTGGTTATGGCATTAGTGTTGCACAGGGTCAGGACAAGTCAAGCCTATTTTGATAACGAAATGGTAACAATTCTGCATCGTCCATTTGAACGTCTATATCCCTGCGTACAGGGAAAATGTCGTTAGCGAGGCCGCCCATACCGCTTGCCATGCACTAGGAATGTGCCATCCTTTTCCACATAAATCAGGTCAACTTGGACATTCTTGCCTACTTCTGTAACAATGGCGAAGGCCTGCTGCCAATTGGGCATAGAAACGTATTTGGCGGCCTTTACGTTCATTGCGTGTCCCACTTCAACTCCGTGCAGTACGCGCCTCACAGAGCCGTTGTAGGCCTCAGAAACGGCACTCCTACCAGCACGATGCGTGTGCCCCATAATGGTTGATACGCCTGCCTTCTTGGCCTGGTTTAACGCGCTCATTCCAGGATTAGGATTAAGCCCACCTAAATCGCCATGAACCGCAATCCAGCCCCTCGCGATTGGATAAGCCTCTTTGTGGAATTGGATGCCTAGTTCATCGAGTTTAAGGAACTTCTCAAACTTCAATTCAGGTAATGACAGAAAAGCAGGAATCTTTTTCATAATGACGTTATACAAACGGTCAGTGTGATTCGAGCGAATGGTATGGGCTTCCTTGGCGTACTGAGTCAATCGCCATAACACGTCAACCGTATGGTCACGGTCAGAGGCTAATGTTTGTTCGTACCATCCAGGCGTGGACTCACTCCAACGACTGATTTGTGGTAAATCTATTTCATCTCCGATAGTAACGACAGAGTCGTGCTTAAACGCTTTTGCAAATAATTCAAAGTTTCGTACAACATGTGCATCCTCATAGGGACACTGAAGGTCTGGCCAAACGATAGTACGTTTCATTCATCCTCATCGTCATCCTCGTAATCGCCGAATTTTTCGGGTTCGATTGGGGTAGGCAAAATCCAAGCAGGATAGGCTTGCGGCTCTGTAATCATGAATAACACAACAGACTCAGGAAAGCCTGCCTTCTTTAATGATTTATAGTATTCATGCAGCCCAATACAGAAAGCATCAAGTGCTGAATACCCTTGGTCCTGTAACGCCTTAGTTGCTTTTCTTGCCATGAGATAATTGTTACCTCTCTAAGATACGAATAATCGTTTCAACACGCGCTTCTAATGCAGTAATTTGGTCGCGCATAGAAGAGCCGCTATTTGGCTTTAGTTCGTTTAGGTAATGCTTTACCAACCATTTTACTGCACCAATAAATGAACCAATAACGGTCAGCGCAGCAACTACAACACCCGTCCAATCTGTTGGACTCATGAGATTTGGTCATCGGATGGGTCAAGGTACTTGACAATTGGTGCAACTAAAGCAGAAGCAAGAACTGCATATTCAGGACGAATATCAGCAACTAGCGCAAGGCCTAAAGTAATTGCTGAAACTGCAACTGCTTTGAGGTAAGACTTGATTGCGTTCTTTGTGTTTTTATTCATTTCCATTTCCTATTCCTAACATCGGGATATCGAACCAAGAACCGTTCTCATCGCCCTTTTTAGTAAAACTGATATGGATATGCTTATCGTGGCGATTAATGCCAGAATAAGGTCTGAAACGCCAAAGTGATTTAGCACTGGCAATTTTTCCTGAGTAAATGACGTACTTGATTCTTTTGTCGCGCTTGGCACAAATGCGTATTTGGTCGGCAAGATAAGCACCTGTGCTGGAGCGTGAGTCGAGGTCCTTATCCACATCAATAGCCCTGACGTAGCCGTTAACCTTATCGGGAAGGTGGTCACTCGTACCTGCTCGTTGATGGCGCGCATCACCTATCCAACCATCAGACTTTCTGTCGCGGTCAGGAAATGAATCATCAATCTGCTCACGAAGTTGTTGCCCTGCTTTACAGAGTAGAGGCTTCATCAAGACTCGCTAGATATGTTTGATAGTCACGATTTGCAGGGTCATTAGGTATAAAAGATACAACGCCATCTTCTGATGTCATTTTAATGCAAATGCCATATTCGTTTTCTATTTTTTCATATTGCATTTTATATCTCCGCACTTGCTGTATAGCAAACTAGAACTTGTTGACCAGCACTATTTGTTCCGCTAATTGTGTTGTAGGCAATCCCATTAGGATAAGTTCCCAGAGAAGTGATTGTTCTATTAGCATTTGCACTTCGGTTATACCAAACTCCGCTTGCACCACTTACAGCAGCGTAACCAGTAACAGTTGGAGATGTTCTCATTTCAACAGGAAATTGATGAATTACTAAAACTCTTGAATTTTCACTGGTTTCAATTTGTGTCCAGATAACTGCACCAGTGCTTGTTGTTCCAACTGCTTCATTTAGACCATAAGTCTTTTGATAATATCGTTTTGCTAAGTCAATTTCTCCACCAATGGTTGTTCCAGCGCGTGAAAATTCACTAGCAACATTGCCAATTTCTAATTGAACTCCAGTAACATACCAAGTCGCATTTAATGTGGATACAACCTGAACAGAACCAGTTGCACCAACTCTAGCCGCCCCCTGCCAAGCATTTACAGTGCTTGTTAATAATGAACTACCTGCTCCCAGATTGAAGCCAACTCCTATACCAATTCCATTTCCTGATAACAACCAAGTGCCACTGGTATCTCCAGCAATAGTGATTGTTTTCTTTTCCCAAGTATTAGCCGCGCTAATTGAATATGTAAAAACATAACTGCGATTGAACGCTGAATTGAACAAACTTCCTGAATGAGTGCCAGTCAAACTTGACCGAACCCAGAAGGAAAGAGTTAATGTCTTAGCATTTGCACTGCCAAAACCAGTATTAAAAAAGTTATCTGACTCTATATATTGAACTGCATAAATGGTATCCGAACTGCCTAAAGTAGCGGCAGTGGTAACAGAATAACCCAAATAGTTTTGGAAACCGTTAGGTGGTGTGACTGACCCAAGATTTCTACCAGTTGTAAGTTTTCCACTAGTGCCTGAAGTAAAGTTATTATTCCAACGGTCTAATGTATATGTAAATAGAGAAGCACTGTTTAATAATTGTGAAGCGCCAACATTTCTTTGGTCTAATTCCATAGCCCCGTTGATTATCATATTTTTGCCAGCACTATATGATAATGAAGGTGTTACATAAGCATTGACTGTGCCATTAGTATCATTTACATCCGATGCTGAATAGACATCTCCGTCCGCATAGGTAGTTTTAAGTGGAAGTCCGACAGCCATTAGCACACCTCTTTCATAGGGTCAATTCTAATACATAACATCGAGTAATGGTTCCTGTGTGGTCAAAACTGTTACCCATGTGTTAGGGGTGATGTCATGGGCTATTCCCTGACATTGCAGGGTCTTAACAATGGTTGAACCGCCTTGCCCATCATTGGTAATTTGCATGGTGTCAAAGTAATCCAAGTCAAGTGCTGCTGTAACTCCAGGGCCATATCCCAAGGTAACTAGGTCCAGGGTAATAGAGTCAATGCGGATTGTTGTGTCTTTGCGAGTTGTTACATAGGCAGTTGCAAGGGCTAAAGCGTTTGCGTCTGTTTGCATCAGCATATCTGGAGCAGTAATAGCGTGTGTAAAGTATTGTGCAACAGATGTGGCATCTGAATAGGTTTGCGCTGTGCCGCCTACGCGTGTAACGGTTGCTGAGTTCACAATAGTCTTATCGTCAAAGGCAAATTGAATACCAGCATAGTTAATATCTGTTGAACCAGTGGCGTTAGAAAAGGCAACTGGAGTTGCTGATTGAGCATCTACGACATATTGACGATTCTTAAATACTGCGTTGCCTGCTTTGTCAATATAAAAAGCCCCTTGTTCCGTGAACTCAACTGTTTGAACTGCCTGAAGAACTGAACGAGTTCCGCCTGGGTCAACCTGACACGTTGTATTGCCTGTCTGGATTGAGCGCTGAGAGTTAGGCCATGTGACCATATCTAGAATCTTGCCAATGCGTGTGCCTGTATCTTGTCCAGCAGTAGCACCCGTGACTGTTGTTACGTTTGAATTAAAGAATAAACGAAAAGCGTCATAACAGATAAAGTCGACAAATCCTGTTTCCTGTGATGTCGGATATGTGTATTTGTATTCTGTAATGTAACCAGAAAATATAGAATACAAAGTTCCAGAATAGTTGGCTTGAATCTGAATCTTGCGCAATGGTTGAACATCGGGATAATAAATTGACGATGTGTTTTGGGGATTAAAATTGCCTGTTGGGTCGTTCACGCGCACAACTGCGGTTGCAGAGATGTATTTGTCCTGCAAAAGATTGCGCTCTCTGCGTGTATTAATCTTAAGGACAGAGGCAGATACATCAACAATATCTGGAACGACTGTGCCAAGTTCAGCAAAACCCAATTGACCAGTACCCAACACCATGACAGTACCAAATGATGCACCTTGGGTAAGGTTAATTTTAACAATAGGAGTTGCTGGTAATGCCATTAATACACCGTTGAATAGTTGATTGGTGTGCCAGCAGCCTGGTTGTTGTAGATACCTTCAGTAATAGAAGCAACAAGGTCACGCTCTGTAATTGTTGAACCAGCATTATTGACAACAACGCTAATGTTTTGAACTCCACCTTGACGTGCAAGAGCGCCTAAATGTGTATCTCCAAATCCCATGAAATCACTTAATGAGTTAGCAGGAAGTCCAGCAGCAGCATTGCCTGCTGATTCTCCAAGACGGGCAGAACCAGCATTAAAGCCGCCCATACCAATTCCCATCGAGCCAGTTACAGGTGGTACAAAATTTGCTAGGGCCGCTAACTGTGCTGCAATTGCTTGAAGTGTCATTAGCCATTCCATAAATGGATTTGGAACATCACCCAACTTAATCATGTCACCGCGAAGTTGACCAAGAAGTTCAGCGTCTTTAGATATGGCAATTGCTAACTTAGCAGCACCTTCAACATTGCCATCATTGATTGCTTGTTCAAGGTCAAGGATTTCTTGCTTTAATCTAATGCGAACCTTATCTTCATCGGTCTGCTTGCTTAAAGCAGCAGCCGCTAATTGGATACGGTCCATATCAAACAGTTGTTCTGCTTTATTAAGGAACGCAGAAAGTTTATCTAAAGCAACTTTTTTAGCCTTTTCAGCAGCAAGTTTCTTGGCGGTATCTAAACGCTTTCTTTCGATTGCTTGTAATTCTTTAGCACGCTTAATAGAGGCTTCTTCTGCTTTAGCCTGTGCGGCAAAGAAGGCAGCGCCACCTGGGAACTTGCCAGAAATAGCACCAGGCGTGCCCATAATTGCATTTCGATTGGCTACTGTTTTTCCATATCCTGCTAGTTCTTGCAAAGCAGATGGACGGCGTGTTCTTCTTACTCCGTCAGGACCAACAAAACCTTGTTCGCTTTCTTTGCCAATGCCTTGAATTTTTTTAAGTAGGTCTGCTGCGCCAAGTAAAGCATAAGCAATTTGGTCACCAAACTTTTTCATGTTAGCAGTGGCAACCTCTAGACTGTTATCGCCTGCTAAAAGAATAAAACTATCTATTAAGCCTTTTCCAATTGCTTCCTTGGCTTGGTCTGCGTTTTCTTTAAGTATTAATAATTGCCCTGAGTATGTGGCAGCAGCCTCGGTGGCAGCGCCAGCAAGGCGTGTATCTAATAATTTTTGTATATCTTCAAAAGATTTTAATTGTAATTCTGCTTTTGTAAGACCTGTGTTGTATTGATTAAGAGCCTTGCGATTACCAAGGTATGCCTGGCTTAAACCTTTAGCCGCTTCAGCAACTCCGATATTGTTTGCTGCTGCAATGTTCATTGCAGTATTCATTAATTCTTGGGACTTTGTGACTGAACCAGTGGCGCTTAATAGAGCCTGCATTGCAGGAACTCCCTGGTCACCAGTTATGCCATAAAGCCTGCCAAGGTTATCTATATATGCTGAAACTCTTCCAGAATCAAAACCTAGCCCTAGGTTTTTCATTGTGTTGGCAAGGACAGCAGCCTCACGTTCAGCATCCATAAATGCACGAACTGAAGCCTTACCAAAATTAACAATGGCGGCTAGTGAAAAAGTAACACCTAAAGTTCTGCCAAGGTTTTTAACTGTACGTTCTAGTTTTTGAGCAGATGTTTCAGCCTGCTTAAACGCCTTAGAGCCTGTGAACTCCGAGGCGATTTGAACGGCTATCTTTGAAACGTCCATTATGCTGCTCTCTTTATGTCGACAATTGAAGTACGCTTATTAAACTTGGCAGTAACGTTTTCAACTGCCTTAAAGTAAGCGGCAATAACTTTGCCGTTTGTTTCATCCCATGCACGATAAATTAAACGACCACGCTTATCACCAATACCAGATGTTTTCTTTTGTCCGTAGATTGGCCCAAGGTTCTTAATAAACTGTTCGCCTGCTCTAGGATTAACAGAATGTGAATAGCGCTTTTGTGTAACATTCTTACCTGGTCCAACCCAAGGCTGACCCCCTGGATTTTTGCGTCCTGCGGTTTCAATAATTGCACCCAAAGCAGATTTGTTTTCAATTGCTGCTAATGATGTAAAGCCACGATTGTTGGCTCGGCTAGGACTGGTTTTGTAACTAATGCCTTTGCGTATGATGTTTGAATCATACATAGGAAACTTTGCTTCAGAGAATGAACGACGTTGCCATCCGCTCATAATGTCTGAGTCACTAGGTACAAAACCGCGTGCGCGTGATACAACTGGTTTTAAAGCAGCAGCAACTTCTTTACGTAGTTCAGTTGCTAAGTCAGGCGCATATTGTTTTAAGGCTTTACGAAGAGCGAGAGCGCCCACGACTTCTGTTGGCATCTCTCATCTCCTTCGCTTCGTCTTGAAGAACCTTAATTAGATTCTTTAGCATTACTTCATCTAGTTCTAACAAATGTTGTGGCGCGACTCCTAGCCTCACGCTTAATTTAGCGATAAGGTAGGTGACGGAATCGCGCCCTAGTTCGGGGAATCGTCATCGAGAACTTCAACGTCAATCAAAGTTTCAATGAACTTTTCCCCAAACATCGGTACGGTTTCACCAGACCTGCGAATACATTCCCAAGCAAGCCAAAATATCGAAGTTTGAGAAGCATCTTCAATAAAGGATTTGTGGAATCCTTTTTTAGCCCAAATCTCAAATCCGTATTGCACCAATGGAGTAATTGGGTATTCGCCAACTATTCCATCTGCCCTTGTTACTTTTAACTTTGCCATTTTTGCCCCTTAGTTTGTTTTTAGAAAGTACCTGTTGTTGCAACTGCAACTGTTGAGTTACAGTTCCAAGTTACTGATTGTGAACCAATATCGCCAACTGCTCCGTTAATATCTTGTGTTCCGTTTACTAACACAGACATTGTGTATAGCGGGTTTGTTGCTGATACTGCTGAACCTTTATCTTGAAGTAGAACAACTGTAACAGTTGTTCCCCATGCAGCCTGCAATGTTGCAAGAACGTTTGCTGCCGCTGTGTCATTTAGAAAATCAATTGTTACTGAAGATGATTCCAAACCTTTTACGGCCTTTCTGGAACTATCTCCCATCGCTGTTACATCCAGTTCATCAAATTGACGATTGAGTGTAACGCTTGTTACGTGGTCAGAAAGGTCTACGGAGTTAACCTTAACGCCGACCTTGTTATTTAGAAATACAGCCATTTAGGTTATTCCTCTTCTTTCTTAATAGATGTTGATTTTGGTGCTGCTGGTGTTACCTGCCCGATTTTCTTCAGGAAGGCCTCGTTCTCTTTTTCCCATTCGGACATATTAACTCCAGGTGGTTAGTACGGACAGTGACATCTCGCAAGTAAGCAATGAACCAGAGTCCACGTTCAAAACGCTTGGCTGACTTATTGCTCCCACATTATACGTCAAGGATGACGCTGCGAGTTTATTGAACACGCCAACTAAGGCTGTTTCAATTCCATTGAGGTTGCCTTCGTTATCGAACAAAGGAACAGTTATGACAATCTTA
>Ga0247722_10002064_pt1 | contig 10628 bp, 11 predicted proteins | sample MSEWelMarce3H_FC_FD_189094 | JGI IMG/M metagenome (GOLD analysis project Ga0247722, IMG submission 189094) | Subsurface sediment microbial communities from gas well in West Virginia, United States - MSEEL Well Study Marcellus 3H_FC | ecosystem: Environmental > Terrestrial > Deep subsurface >...
GCATGATTCAGACCCCCAGCGATATTACTGTCAGCAAGATTGAACTTGGCCCGGTCAAGCTAATGGACAATGGCGGCAAGACCGTCAATCTCCGTTACGAAGGTCGCAACCTAATGATCGAAACTCCCAGCCTCAATGTGCCTTATGGCGTGAATGTGTTCGACAAGAACGGTCCTCCTAAGTTCTCCGTTGATCTCAGTCTCCGTGGCGTAGATGATAACGAACAGGTACGCGCCCTCCAGGACTTCCTTGAGTCCTTCGATGAGTACATGATCGACGCCGGTGTAGCCAACGCCTCCAAGTGGTTCAAGATGGCCAATCCTAACCGCGAGGTCATCAAGGCATTCTACACTCCTACCCTCAAGATCAGTCGCGATGCAACTGGTGCCCCTAAGCCTTATCCTCCTACTGTGAAGGTCAGTCTTCGTAAGAAGAAGGATGATAGCTTCGAAACCGACTTCTACAATGGCGGTGAGCGCGATGAGAAGGGTCAGGTTACCCAGTTCTCCCGGGATACTGACATCAATCAGATCCTTCCTAAGCGTGCCCAGACCACTTCCATCATCCAATGCACCGGTGTCTGGTTCGCCGGTGGCAAGTTCGGTACTACTTGGAAGGCTGTCCAGATGCGCATTGACAGTCAGCCCGAGCAGATCCGCGGCCCTGCCTTCCGCAGTGATGCCCCTGACATCCGCGCGTTCGTAAGCAAGAATCTCGGCGCCGCCAAGGTAGTTGAAGAGGATGCCGGTGATGAAGATGATGGCGACGTTGTAGCCGCATTCACTCCTGCACCTAAGAAGGCCGCTGCAGCTCCTGCGTTCGAAGAGGAATCTGTGGTTGAACCCGTTCCTGTTCCCAAGAAGGTCGTGAAGAAGGTTATCACCAAGAAGGCTTAAAAACAATAAAATAGAAAGATAAAAAGAGCAAAAGAGCAAAAGAGCAAAAAGCCAAAACTTTTTGGCTGCCCATCAGTAGAATGGAAGCTCTCGATAAGATCATCGCTGTACCCGCCTGGGCATACGATTTCTGCTACTATTATTTTGCCGTTGCTGCTGTCATTGCCGTCTATGCGATGTATGCTCTGTTCCAGCTCTTCACACTCCCCAGTGTCGTCAAGAAGTTCGTGCCGGTCACTGTTATGGCTATCGCACTCATCCTGTCTGCCGGTTTCTCCGTGGTCCTGTCTCTGATGCAGTTCTGGGTGTGCCGCTCCGCGCTGAAGCCCTCCGACCTGAAGGAGAAATTCGCCGCCAAGTGCTCCACCACTGCCGACTGCAAGGCCATCACCGGTACTCCCCAGCCTGATACATGCCAGTGCGGTGGTCGCGGTCTGTGCGGAGGCTGTGTGATGCAGAATAACATGGAACCCGCCATGCTCCCCGAATACGGTGAGCCCTTTGCCGCTATCTCTGAGGGATTCCGTGTGAATAACCGTCGTTAAACACACAGGTGCGTGCATTCATTCATAATACAAGAGTCTTTTTGAGTCTTACATTATGAAATAAGATATTACGGTACCTATCCGATTTCTGGAAGCGGACAGGGATCCACGTAGGGAGGGAACGTGATTACACAGCAGGGTTTTTCTGCGGGAGGGATAATACGATCCGTAGGCATATCGTTGGCCCAGAGAGTATTCATACGACCGACCTGACACTCACAGTCGGTAGGCCCGGCAGGTCGTGCAGCCGTCAGGAACGGGCAACAGGATGTGTGCCCCTGCAGCGCAGCAGCCTTCAGAGTAGGATCCGTAGGAATACCCGCCGCAGTACGGGGAATCTCGGGAGTAGATTCCTGGGGGCAACATTCCTCCGTATGATAGGCGGAGTTCAAGCCGCCACCGCAGATAGCCTGACCCGCAGCACGATCACGAACACTGTCATAGGATCCATACTCCTGTTGCTGACCGGCACCGATGCGCACATAAGGCCCTCCTGCAGGGCGACCACCACCTGACTGACGCCATGTCAGCTTGTCTCCCTGACAACAGGTAGGGGCAGCAAGGGCCGGTTGGGTCACGCAGCCCGCTGATGCCTTGTACCGTGCAACCATTGTCTTCATACTCTCGTCACCCAGACGGGCGGGGCCGTATGTTTTGGGCAGGGATTCCAATTTCCGACGCAGATATTCACTGTGATTCATGACTCCTGTTTTGGACGTCTATTTTTGGCTTAGCTACTGCGACCACCCTGGGCTAGGCAGTTGGATTACTGTAATCCACCCGCTGATTACCGATGTTACATGGTGTTTGCGGAGCAGTGGGAACACCCGCCTGTGGCCCTGCTTGCACTGTACGACAAACGGGTGGTGGCGGCAACTTCCGAAAATGCTCCGCATGGCGCTGCAACAGAGTGTTTGATGCAGTGATCGCTTCGCGGCGTCGGGCAGTTATCTCTGACGAAGAGATGGTTCGCACCGTTGTAAGAATCGCATTCATGGGTGTCCCCCGAATATAGCGTCGTGGAGCACGATCCCCCACGATATTCCCTCCGAAATTGACCGGATCACCTGTATCCGTCATGCTTCCTGGAATAAAACACGTACCGATCGACCCCCGCGGCGCGACATAAATCGGACACTCTGTGATCACTGTCTGAATCCGCTGACCTTCCGAATTAATCTGCAACTGCCGTGGCTGCTGGGCGACCGTGTAGCACGGGGTAGGACAGAGTCCGGTCGTGATCGGCGTCTTTGTTGCTGCAACAATTGCCTCCGTATTTTCCTTTAAGTGCCGAATACGGATACTCTCTACGTCACCAGGTGTATGTACCAGCGGAATACAGTCACACGTACCCGCCATTATTCGCGTACGGCGAAAATAACTCCCGCTTTTGTAGATGGCGTTCCAGACATATGAAATCACACTCCTATCAATAGGTCTTCTGCCTGTGGTAATCGCCATTCTGGCGGGGCTTTTCCTGGCAGGGGTCTATCTACTCAGCAAAATCACCCGTGAAGATCAGAAGTTCATTGGTAAATCGTTTGCCGTCGTTGCCGGTATTGTCTTCATCGTCATGGTCTTCATCGGAACCGTCTGTATGAATATCCGCCCCACCGAACAATTCGAAGACATGCACTCCGTTGATCCCACTGAAACCGAGAGTCAGAAACTTCTGGCAGAGGAACAGACCTCCATTAAAGCACTTCTCAGCGGGATTGGCGCAGCCGAATTGGCGACGTGCAAACTCATCACCCGTGTGGATAATTTCATCAAGGGAGATGTGGGAAAACCCGGATTGGACGACCCTACTCTTGTCACACAAGCCCAGCAGAAGGCCCGTGATATCGCCGGTGGTCCCATTCAGACCTGTCCTCCCGAGGATAGTGCCGATATTGATATTGTCAGTTCCATCAATGATGCCGACAATCGTATGGCCCGTCTGGAGAACACGCTCAATTCCTTTACGGGGCCCAAGCTGAAGGCGACCTACAACAAGACCGTTCCTTGCGCCGGCGCAGAAGGCTTCGTCGATGCCGTAGGAGCAGGAGAACCCACACCGCTTGACAAAATAAAGGCATTGCAGAAGCGTCTGGAGGTTGTCCAGTCGATCATCACGAATCAGCAGACACAATATCTCAAACCCATCGATGATAAGACCGCAGCACTGCAGCGCGGCGAAGTATCGGACTGTGACAAAGGGCGCGGCATGAAAACGGGAATAAAGTCGGCTACTGCAACCGCCCCTTCTCCAGGAGCGGGTGCGGCCAGTACGGGCACACTGCCGCCTAAAGCAACACCGTCAAAGAGTGGATAAGTAAAATGGATCATCAAGATTGGAACAAAGTCGTGTTACATTCTCCTGCGGCCAAAAAGGTCGTACATCATCATGTAGATCCGGTTGTAGCACACATGGCGAAGCTGGCGATCTCCGATACGATCATCAAGCCCCGTCTTCTATCAGCGGAGGCAGTTCGTACGATTCTGGAATACCGACGCACGCACAGCCTGACTCAAAAACAACTGGATGCGGCCTGTTCTTTTCCTGCGAATACGCTGAATCATCTGGAGAGTCGCAAGGTAGCGCCGACTACTCATCAGCTTCAGACTCTGAATCGAGTCCTGAAAGCAGGTCTGACGCTTGATTAACGGATGCTACGCGCGGCACATAGAACCACTCCGCCTGGCGACCAGGATAGAGTTCCCGCACAGCCCATACGACATCGTCTTCTTCTTCGGTGATGTAGGGATGTTCGAGTTCATCCATAATGTAGGCGCGACCTTGATTGCGCATCGTCTTACCAACGAGTTCCCAGAATGCAGGCGTTAAACGACCGTGTGATTTAACGCATGTAGGACGAGTATATTGCGGAAAGATTAGAATACCGTAATCGATATAATAATCCGCCGTTGCCTCCGTAGGAAGGCCAAAGAGATCTTGGGGGGAGCATTGAAGACCATAGACGTACATTTCTGATACGGGGGTGTTAGTTAGGTCAAAGGTGTGTCAAGTTTATTGATCGTCGTTCCGACTAGCGACGCTGGGTTTTGCGGCGAGAGCCACTGCTAGACTTACGGCCAGATGCAGCCTTCTTCATGCGACGACGAGACTCACGATGAGCGGCCTTACGGGTTTTGCGCGCTTCCTCCTTCAGCTGCCAGTTGATTTCGGGTACCCCGGGATAATACTTCAGCCAGTGAGCACGACGTTTGGCCTCCTTCTCCCCTTCCAGAATAGCCTTACGTGTGTAGTGCTGCTTACGGGGACCACGAGTCATCTCGTCGGACATACCGGAGGAAGCCAGATGGGGAGAGTGGGCGCGGGCGCGCTCCTCTTCTAACGCGGCAGACAGACCCGCCCGCTTGGCCAGCTCAAAATCAATGTTCAGCAGATCTCCCCACCCCAAACCAAGACGGTCGGCTTCCGCGAATACTTCCATATTTCCTGCGAACGGATTGCTCATCTTCTAATTATCTGCACCGAAATTAAGGGACACGCTTAATGAAAAGTTTAGAAACTCATGGGTTTTTATCGATCGAGCTCAATGATGCCCTCACCAACATCTGTGAGGTCATACCGCATGCTTGTGATATTGCACGGCTCGGAAAAGAGCAAATAATAAACAGCGAATCATGGCGGTTTCTTGATCGCAGTCTGTCGAAACAAACAGATGGGCGCCCCACTTATATTGGTTGGCATATGGGAGAACTCTATCGCGAAGGGTCGTATGGAAAAATATACAAGGCATTTCGTATGTCAGTCGCACGGCGCCCAGATGGGCTATTCGATGTTATTGATTCACCGCACGAAGTCATCCTTAAACTAACCACTCCACCTGCGGGTAGTCAAGTTCTCCCCGCAGAAGATGTGTCCGCACATACATCCGAAGCACTTCTTCATGTGCTGGCCTGGCAAATCATGCAGAAGACCAGTACTCCGTGGGCCATACCCCGTCCCTATGAAGTATTCGGCGATCATAAATCGGCGCTCCCTGGATGGCTGAATATGTCTCTATGTATGTCGTATGTGAAGGGGCGGACACTGTATTCTCATATGCAGAAGCACTGGAAATCCAACACGCGGGCGGAAAACAGCCGGTTTCTGCTGGAGATTCTGGCACAGCTCAGTTATATTTTCTCCCATCTGCAGTCATCATTGCGCCTGAATCATCGCGACGTGAAAGTCAATAACATACTTATTCGGCAACGAAAGGATCCACTGGTACTGGAGCTGAACGGACATCGCATGATCACGACCTATGAAGTAACCCTCATTGATTTCGGATTCGCCTGCGTTGGGTGCCCTCCTCCCAAACAGCCAATGACGGTATTTCAGGCGGGATCGTGGTTTCCGTTTGGAGAGCTGTGTTGCAAGAAGGGGCGCGATCTGGCGCAGCTGATCTTCTGCATCCACTGCTATTTCCCCCTGGATATGTATCTTACACCCGAAATATATGCGGAGATCTCACAGTGGATGCAGATATCCTGGAGCGGCGGTACAGCAGATGCACTCCACGGATTCACGAAGGAAGGGCGGCCGAGGCGCGCGGGTCTCACGACTGCACCGGAATATGACACGGGGATATATGAATTCCTTCGTAGGCCTGACGTAGATCCGACAACATGTGACCCGCTTACTGTTTTCGATATCTGCTGTCGTCGCCGTCTAAACAAATCACTCCAATAACGGAGTAACATGAAGTGGAGCGCCCCTGACGGAATCGGTTATGTTGAACTGTTAGATACATTTGGAGATGATTTAACAGTTGTGAATGCGGCACGCGTGAGTTTCGCAAAGGAATCCGCCGAAATGTGCGATCGTGATGCGAAGCTCATCCAGTATCTGGCCAAACACAATCATGTTACTCCGTTCTTTCACCCACAGGCGCGATTCCGTATCAAGATGCCGATTTTCGTCGCGCGGGAGTGGTATCGCCACCAGATTGGATTTGCCCGTAATGAGGTCAGTCGTCGGTATGTGGATTTCACACCCGAGTGTTGGGTTCCCGCTACCTCTGAACTTCGTAAGCGCGACCCGAAGGCCAAACAGGGTTCTCAGGAGGATGCGGTGGATTCTGCCGATGCCTGGCATTCCCGTATCACAGACACACAGCGACTGGTGCTGAATCTCTATGATGATATGATTGCAGATGGAGTGGCGCCCGAAGTGGCCCGTGGTGTTCTGCCCCAGTCTATGTACACTGAGTTTGTTGAAACGGGATCACTGGCGGCGTATGCTCGTCTGGTGGGATTACGTACGAGTCCTGATGCCCAACGTGAGATTCAGGCCTATGCCGGCGGTCTTCGAGAACTGTTGGTGGATAAATTTCCTGTAAGCTGGGCCGCGCTGACGGGAAACCCCAGCGAATAGTATAGACGATGCGCCACACAGTTAAGAAACCCCGAAAATGGTCGGATGCCTATAAACGGAGCATTGATTGCAAGAAGCCGCGGGGATTTTCCCAACGTCAGCACTGTAAGTATGGTCGGAAGACCCTGAAGAAGAGTAAGGGCCGTCGCAACTAAATTCTTTCATGAGAATTATGTATTTTTATGAATTTATCGACGGCGCCCCCTCTTCTGTGAAACCCGTATGCTGCTGCCTTTTCTAGGATTCTTTACAGAGTTTCTACGTGCTTGGTTCAATGCATTCATCGCCTTCTTCTTTTCAGCTGCCTCCTCTTCCTCCTTAGCCTTGGCCTTCTCCTCTTCCTCCTTAGCTTTGGCCGCAGCTTCCTCTTCCTCCTTAGCCTTGGCCTTCTCCTCTTCCTCCTTAGCTTTGGCCGCAGCTTCCTCTTCCTCCTTAGCCTTGGCCTTGGCCTTCTCCTCTTTCTCTTCAGCAGAATTGATACGGGGAGGTGCGTTAGGTTCTACATTTCGCCCCGCAACCTTCTTCGGCTTTGTGTATTTGTCGATGAGTTTCTGATCGCCAGAATCAATGATGGCCTGTTTCCGATCCTCTGTGATGGCTGCACTAGCCTCATTAATATGTTCCTCTTTGAGTGCTTCTGCTGCAGCTTCTACCTCTTCGTGAGTGGCGCCCTCAGGAATCTCTCCCTTGTTGCGGAGGATATTAGCAGCCAGTTTGGATTTGCCTTCCAGAGAAGCTGCTGCTGCCTCAACATTCTTAGGGTGGGTCAAACCTGTCAGTGATCCGAATTTCTCCTTCAGTTTGGCCTTTGCCGCTTCCATTTTTTCTTTTGCCGCTGTCTCTGCCCCTGACAGATTCATTCCTGGAATTTGAGACCCTGTTGTTCCACTAGGACCAAGAGGTGGAGAAGGGGGTGGCGTTACAGGTGGCGACGGAGGTGGAGTTGGGGGCTGGGCTGTAGCAGAGGCATTCGTCCATCCTGGGGCTAAGGTAGCAATGCCAGATCCAGGGGGGAGTGAAACAGAAGCACTCACTCCTCCAGGTGAGAGACCAGAAGTGTTAGTGGAAGCATTTACAGAGCCAGGCAGGAGCCCAGAAGTTCCAACAGAGGCGTTATCATCTGCAGGTGGGGCAGAAGGTTGAACGGCTTCCTGTAACTGAGTGATTTGCGAATTTTTCAGAGCGATTTGTGCATTTCTCTCAGCAATCTGTGCATTTCGTTCCGCTATGTTACGGCGCGGCCCCTCAATGCAATCCTTTTCCAGTTGTGCTATACGGGCTCGCAGAGCCGCGAGCTCTGCATCAGAAGATGACGGTCCAGATCCAGGTCCAGGAGCACCAACAGCAACAGAAGCCGGCTCACTTTCTACCTTCTGAATCGTGTAAGCCAGGTGCAGAATAAACTGCAGAGTGGTATCATCCATCTGTTCGAGCAACTGTTTGAGTGTAACCCCGTCTATCGACAAATCCCATTCCGACCGATTCGGCAGATATTCATCCGACAGCCCATCCGCATGTGTAGTGGTACCACAATTAGAAAACAACTGCAACAGACGATCCAGAGTCCCAGCCTTATAGGCAGCATAGACGCTAGCAGCGATACGGGAATAAGGCACATCCACACCGTCCTGCTTGATAAGATTCTTACATCCCTCACGATCAGCCAACAGATTCGCCCCAGCTGTCAGTTCCACTACAAGATCGCTCCAGAACACCTTCACATAGCGTTTGAACGACCCGGTACCCTGATTCAGATAAAACCCGTCCCGTAGATCCTTCGCAGTCAAACGATAGGCCTCCGCCATTACGTAACTCTCCCACTGATTCGCCAACAGCGTCTGAAGACTGGCCTGTTCATTGATTTCCTGTAAGATAGAGTCATCCTGACGGAGATTCACCATAAGCCGTGCCAACCCGAGAATGAATACATTCGTAATGCGCCAGGGAAATAAGAGCAGCGAAGATAGTGTCTCGGTCGGACTGGTATAGATAATCTGCAGCTTCGTCTTATTAGAGGGGTCCATCGGATCCAGGCCAAATGCAAGCAGGCGTTCGACATCCTTGATATACTCCAGCATCTCATCGCGCATCTCATCAATCTGGGGCGCGTTTGCACGAATACTCTCATAGTCGCCGAGCACAATGCTGACTCCACCCCCCAGCTGTGCTTCAATTGCACGACACATCGCACCCATTGCAACGTCAAACAGATCATCCTGCTGTTGGATCATGGCGATATACTGCTTCATGTTGGCTGTACGATCATCATCCGTAGTAGAATTCATACGTGCCTTCAGTAGTGTCCCGAACAGATCCATCTTGCCCTGCGATTCCAACTCTGCTCTCCAGTTCCCCTGACGTGGGACAGAGATCATTGCCCATGCGGCACCACCCTGCTGTGTCTTTGTAACAGCCTTTGGAAGCGGCATCATTTTGTGTTTTGACAGTGTGTGTCGTAACATCCCTACAGTATATCCCCAAAAAGAGTAATTGGCGGCAAACTTGACGTTTGGCTGGCGCTTACAATCGCCACCTACAACAGAGAATGGCAGATCTAGACCTTGATGTATATAACGAAATGCTTGACAACATGGGGCCGCCACAGGACGATGGCCCGGAGGAAGCAGATGATACCGGTGATGTTATGGGTGCAGTAGAAGCGCTCGGTGTTACGGAGGCACCCTCCCAGAAGACTCAGGGGCTCATCGATCAGCACCCTGAAATCTGGCCCGATTACGAAGAAACCGTTCTGGAGAAACTTGTGATTCGGGATACCTATCCCCCCACCAAGGATCAGGCACATACTACATACCCCTTCCTCACCCTCTACGAAAAGACCAAAGTACTGTCTCTGCGTGCATCCCAGCTGGCACGGGGATCTCCTCCCTTCATCGACGTCCCCGAGTATCTCACGGATGTCTATGAAATTGCGAAAGCGGAGTTGGAAGCCAAGCGTCTTCCCTATATCATGAAGCGCCCGCTCCCCAACGGCGAGTATGAATACTGGCGCCTGGCGGATCTCATGGTGCTCTAAGCCATTCCAGCGACAGCTAACCCAATAGGGTGATCGCCATTCTGGCTAACCCACTAGGGTGATCGCCGTTCCGGCTAAGCAAAAAACGTGATTCGCTTTTCGGGAGGAATATATCCAGGGCAATCCGGTGTTATATCAAATGCTTCATACCATTCATTCAACTGACGGACGGTATGATTTACACGTAACAACGGCGGGGCATGAGGATCCACGTCCAGTAACTGTGCTGCACGACGAAGACGATCCTTTGCACGCCACCCCACTGCGAAACTCACGAAAAACTCCTGCAACTCCCCTTTTTTGATGGCGCGACCAAGAGCCGCCCGGAGCCCTGCCAATGCAAACTGAATACCACCGAAATCCGCGATATTTTCCGTCAGTGTCAGACTGCCATCGACATCCATCCCCCTGTACGGCACGGATTCGAATAACTTCACCATCTGGGCAGCACGCTTACGATACTCACGATCATCCCGTTCGGACCACCAGTTTTTGAGATTTCCTTTTACATCATATTGCCGCCCATCTGCATCGAACGCGTGACAGAATTCGTGTCCAATCGTGGCACCGATACCGCCATAATTCCACGCCAATGACTTTTGGGGATCATAGAATGGGGGGCGGAGGATCGCAGCCGGCAACAGAAAGCGGTTCTCCTCGGGGTAATAGAATGCATTGACCTCAAACACCGGTCGCAACCATCCGTCGCGCTTCCCCGTGCAGCCGTCAGGATTATTCAGCTGTTTGATATTGTTTGCGGACTCCATCGCATTTAGTGTTAGGAG
>Ga0247722_10002065_pt1 | contig 10623 bp, 15 predicted proteins | sample MSEWelMarce3H_FC_FD_189094 | JGI IMG/M metagenome (GOLD analysis project Ga0247722, IMG submission 189094) | Subsurface sediment microbial communities from gas well in West Virginia, United States - MSEEL Well Study Marcellus 3H_FC | ecosystem: Environmental > Terrestrial > Deep subsurface >...
GTAGCGATGTGTCGAGCATAGACCCGCGTCTGCCAATGATAGAGTTTGATCTGATCCCGCAATTGTAGAAAGAAGTGGATGTGATCGGCGGACATGTTCTATCTATCTCACAGGAAATTTGATACGACCCTATCTCATACACAAACATCAGTCATGTGTCGCCACTGTTATATCATCCTGCGCTCGTTTGGGACCCATCATCCTGAGCGACTGTGCCCTTTCCAAAAAAGCCAGTATTGTTCCCATTGTGCACAGTATGGTCACCCGTTGAACGAATGTGTTCGCTATGCTTCAGTGACTCTGCAGCATACAAAAAAGAAACCTACACAATAGACATGCCCCTTCGAAACAAGAAAACCAAGCGAAGCCACAAAAGCCACAAAAGCCACAAAAGCATTCTCCGTAAAGGAAAGCGTCGCAATCGGACTCGACGAATCCGCCGAGTTCGTTTTTTAGGAGGTATGGTGGGGCCTCGCTGGATGGATACCAATCTTGGACCTATGAAGATGGAGGAGTATGATCAGTATCAGCAACGGTTGAGCCCTGAAGCCTATTGATTCCGGTCCTACGCTTTATAGCGTTTTGTAGCGCTGCGTATCACATAACAAAAAACGATCCAACATGATACTAAGATGTCTTACCATTCCGCAGTCCAAGAAAATATAGAATACGCTTCTGCCTCTTCATGGGAAAACGCAGGAAACGCAGGACATGCAGAACCATCCGACTCAGGAAAATACAAAACCACCATCACCAATATCCTCGCAAAACACTGCGCGGAGATTCGGTCTCAATGTGACGAAGTGGTCCCTCCACTCGTTGCCTTTTCTAAAAAGAAGCTGAAGGATCTGGTTCACAAACACGATACAGAGATCTTTTCTTTTTTGGTTCAACCCGATAAGCTCCCCCATCTTCTTGGTAGCGCAGAGAGCATCTTTCGCAAATATGGCCAAGAGGTCCCTACGATAAAGGGCGTTCCGACCAACCAGATCCTTCGTGAGTTGAATGTGGATGCCTCGTTGGACAGCACCCTTCAAACGATGGAGCACCATCTCTCCTCCCAACAGGCATCAGGAACACTTGCCACGCTCTTAAAGCAACTGAGATGGCTGTTTCAGGAATACAAAAACACGGGAGAGGAGGTGCTCCGTCTAGAAACGACGCTCTTTCAAAAGATGGAGATGCTAGACAAGATCCATCAGCGTCTTCCAAGCATCATGAATCTGACAGAAACCAAATCGCTCTCGTCGCTCATTGACGCGTTTTCGGTGTATGCCAAGGAGGCATTCCAAGGAGCCCATTTCGAGGAAAATTACACGCAGTTGGTGGAAGAGTATAAAAAATGGAATGTCTGTCGACAAATCATTTCGTCTCAGCATGCGATGAGGGATTCTCCTGATCCGCCATGTGCAATTTGTCTACTGGATACAGTATCGTATGCGATTGTTCCATGCGGACATACGTTCTGTTCGTCGTGCTCTAAAAAACAAAATACCACCTGCTACATTTGTAGGGGTGTGATTCGTGAACGGCTGAAGCTGTTTTTCATGTAGGTGGGGACACTGCCCGCCACAGGCGGGCGTTTCCCCACACCCCTCTCTCGTGGAACTGGCATGGAGAGGAAGTGGATTCGCCCGATTTCGTAGAGAGGGAGTGAATTCAGCGATATCATGGAAGTGGATTTACCCAATATCATAGAGTTAACTGTGTATATGATCACTTTCAGGATGATCCCCACGTGGGTTGAGTTACCCCCCTTTTACTCCACTTTGAATGTCCTACCATGTTACCATATTATGTTTCTATTCTACAGCTCTCTATATCTATTTAAAGTAGAGTAAGTGGGGTAAGTGGGGTAACTTATATCACCTTAAAAAACCCACAAAAGAGAGGGAAGACTAATTCACTCTCTAAAGTGTAAAAAAGAGGAGCAAAAATCTACTCCACTTACATCCATAACTCCTTTGGTATCTATTCGCTTTTTATTATTTTTGAATAAACGGACCTCCCATCTTTAGGGCGTCGACGGAGAACCTTCATCTCCACCAAAGGTGATAAGGAACGTGCGAAGTGGACAACACCCTTTGGAAGAAACCCTTGTGCTCCACAATAGACCACATAGCGTTTATGGACCTCTGTTGCATTCAGATCTGTGAATGTATCACATTGTGCGATAAACTCCTCTTCTGATGCAACCTCTGTCTCTGCTAATGCCTCATGATAATCTGTCTTAGGGAACTGCTGAACTTCAAATCCTTGAAGGTCCAACCCCATTAAGTATTGAAAGATGACATGCCCTGCTCCAGGAGTTCCAAGCAATTCATAGGTCTGTTTCCAAAATGCCGTTTGACCCATATACTTAGAGGACGTATAGAAGATACAGAAACGACGATCTGACACCTCTACTTTGACAGGGACCGCATTATTCGTGGTCATCACTACGTGAGGATAGGCGTCAATTGTATATTTTTTCATACCCTTGGGGTTGATTGTGGCGGTAGAAGAGGTAATGATGCTTTTTAGAATATCACTACACTTGCGATTCATGGACCCATTCACTTCCTCCAATTTTAAAAAGAGCGTCTGATCCATGGCAGTAGAATGGGAATCAAACAATTCCGTTTCTACATTCTTGATATTTTTATAATACTCCATCCCAAAGACTTGCTTCCCCATGAAATCCATCAGTGTCTCTTTTCCTGTGCCCTGGTTCTTATTAACAAGGATAATGGCTACACCAGGAATATCCTGGGGACGCTGAATGGCATGCGCCAGCCAGTTGGTAAGGTAAAGGGCATAGGCGTCGTTCTCACTTGCATTAACATAGACCAAATCTTTGAAGCGTTGAATAATCTGATCAGCATTTTCAGGAAAAGGAACTACCATCGAGCCTTTTAAACCACAAAAGGTGTTATAGCATCCCTCTACCTCATGAGACACATTAGGGTAAAAGACAAGTTTTTGGATCGTGCGTTTTGTAGGATCTTTGATCCAAAGAGGGATAAACTCATCAATTACCACACGCTGATTATGAATCTTCTGAAAATTGTAGGTGGCAAATACCGCAGATGCATGGGCCTTAGAGGTGGGGGTCACCTCGTTTGGGTGGATGGTATAAATCACTTCATTCTCCAAGCAGTAGAAGTGGTCTTCCTCAAACTCCTCACGACGCCGTTGATATTCGCGCTCAGTCGTGTAGATCGTCCGCATGAGGTCCTTTTTAAATTCAAAGGAATGAGTCAGTGGTTTAACGGCAAGAGTAATGGAAATGTCAAACTGTTGAAGAACAGCCTTTTCGGCTGCTCGTAGAATCTCTTCAGGAAAGACAAGCTCTCCATCTTTTCGTTCCACGAGCCCTCCATCATGGATATAGGTCCCCATATAGCGCTCCATTTTCTGAAGGAAGATGTCAATAAATTGAAGAATGCGGAACTCGATATCTTGAAGCACATGGGCCACACAAGATGCCGCTGGATTATCCTCTTTGGTAACCAGTTTGAATACCTCAGGATTCGCATTTACAATCCCCACAACCATATGAACCAATTCATCTGCAAGGTGTTGAATAAAGGTAGGAGATTTCTTATATCGCGCACTGAACATGGTAGCGATACAAAGCGTCTTCGCACCTTCACGATCACACTCCAACTCGGCCATAATCTTGTCCAACCATTGGGAGCGATGAAGAACATAGTCACGCAAGTGATCGCACTTCCATCCATTACGTTCTGCCATGTGAAGCAATATGACGGGTTGAGAATTAACCATGTCCACATCCCAGTAATAGGGTTGAGCCAGTGCAGCACGAACATCCGAGGGGAAGTTCTGGAGACCGATCCCTCTCTGAGGGTACAACCTCCCCTTTTGAATCATTCGCATAGACTTTCCATATTCATAGATTACTGTAACATAATTCCCGTTCGTTCTGTTGCGCTTGTAATCACGAAGTTGCTTCTTAACGACTTGGGGGATTTTATCACTGTTTAATAGATCAATCATAGCATTTACATCATAGATCTCACGTTTGACGACTTTATAATCGGCGTTCATGGTTTGCTTCCTACTTGAAGGTTTAGGGAATTATTCTGGATTACCTACGCCGGAGGATTCCGCCTCTGATTCTAAAAAAAGTGAAAGCCCTCCTTTTGTCTTTTTTGGAATGTTTCGTGTTACCAATGCGATCTCCATTTGTAGCTTCTTTTTCCTCTCTTTTTCAGCATGTTTAGCCTCTTTTTCCGCCTGCTGAGCCTCCTCTTTTTCCCTCTTTTTTTGTTCTCGTTCTTCTCGTTTTGCAATCACATCGGGTTGATTATGATATCTCATACGTCGTAAGGCATTGCATTCTTCACGATGAAGAACAAAGAATCGCATGTTTTTGCTCATTTTTTCTAGGTCAGCATGTTCAGATGCCATAGTTATTCTATCCATATATTTTTCGTTTATGTGGACAACACATAATATTACGAGAGGATCGTGAATCATTCGTATACATGTGTCATTCTCTAAAAATTGAAACCAGACTCCTTCTATATGACACGCAACCATGTCTACCCAACACGCTCATATGATCTTAGAAGAACTGTGGTTCTCTATTGCAGAAGAACTATTTCGCCGTGTCTGTGTCGCAACGGAGCTGGACGCGGAACAAATCGAGGCTCTCCGTGCGGTAGCGCTGCGACCCAACGACTTTCAAGTGGGGACAGATGCGTCGCAGACACCCTCTCTTTCTGAATAGATGCGATCTCCCAGAGGAGTCTATTTTTTTTATCATAGAAAACCCCATTGTAGAGCACCTAAAGCCCGCCACGCCCACAGGGCACCTAAAGCCCGCCACGCCTACAGGGCACCTAAAGCCCCAAGAGAGAGAGAGGGGTGTGTTTGTGAAGCATACGCTTGCGTCTCCACAGGGCACCTAAAGCCCCACGAGAGAGGGGTGTGGGTTAAGTGTCCCCACAGGGCATTTAAACCATCACCACCTATCTCTATGTAATAGCAATGGACTGGCCAGAACAAGAAGCTGCCGCATCTAGCGAAGAGCTGGGTCTCACGACCCCGCAAGAGAACGAAATGGTGACCCTCACGCATTCCATTATCGAATGGCGTCGTCTCAAGGAGGACAATGACAGTCGCAAACAGCAGGTGCGCGAGGCCAATACAAAGATGAAGGCGCTGGAGGACATCATTGTGCGCGTCATGAAGAGTCACAACATCGGTGCACTGGATCTGAAGAATTCAGGCGGGCGTGTTCTCTTTAAAAAGCAGAAGCGCCAAGCGGGTCTTGGTCAGAAGGCGATGGAGAAGCTGATCTCCGAGTATTTACAGTCTCCCGACAAGGCCAAGGATCTCATGACGTATGTTCAAGAGCATCGCGAGGTTGTCACCAAAGAGTCCATTCATTATGAAAAAATATAGTCTTACTAGAAATGCTTCAATCGGTGTGCCGCGCAGGTGTAGAGGGAATGACCAATCTGTCCGGTCCCTCGAAACAAGATATGTACAAGGATGCGGTGGCATCGATTCTCTCTCTTCTGATTGCGATCACGATCATTGCGTTCGTGGGCAAGTTCCTGTGGAATACCACGGTGGCAGAGCTCTTTACCTTTGCCCGCCCCGTTCAATCCGTGTGGCAAATCATTGGTCTGATGATCTTTTTGTCGCTCATGCGCTAGGGTGGAGGCGCGGAGCGCCCCCACACCCCTCTCTCACAAAGCGGGCGCAAATTCACCCATCGCTAATAAGGATGTATAGATACACGTTTTCTCTAATGGAAGGATGTATAGATACACGCACTCTTCTAGGGAGAGGGGTATGGGGAAACGAAGTGTCCCCATGGGGGTGTGGGGACGCTTGCGTCTCCACAAATGTCCCCACTTAATAGAATGTTGCTTCTTGGTGTCCTGATCGTCGTCTTTATCATCATCATCTTCTTTATCTTTTATGGAAGAACAAAACCCTCCGCCCTTCCCGCCTCTCGTCCAGGATGCCCTTGTGGTGGAAGGGGGTGTGGAGAGTGCCGCTGCAACCGTTGCGGTCAACCCAAAATGTCGTGTCCGTGTAAGAAGCCTGCCTGCTCCTTCTGTTAATCGACGACACCCATAGGAGCGATACGGATGATCCGTATCGCTCCCATTTTTTTCAATGTCCCGCCTATACCGCTCCATTCCATCCCGATGCCGAGATCCCAAAGGTATGAATGTAGTTCCGCAGATCCTTCAACATGGTGGGCTCATACGATCCCACGTCCGATCCCTTTCCGCTCCCATGACTCTGTTCTGCAATCGTCTTCAGGCATTTCTGTTGCGCCACCTGATAGGCATCCTCCCAAGAGACCGAAAACAGTTTCAGGGCCTGATCGGTCTGCGCATCACTGATGGAGGCCACGGTAGACAACTGACGGATCAGAAGGTTTCCACGATCGCGCCATGTCGCAAAGCTGATGTCTAGATCTCGCGGCGCAATGGTATGAGACATACACATTCCGCATACTTCGGCCACGGCCACACGATCGTGTGTTGTATCAAACGCCTGATAGCGTGTGGCATCTACGACGCCACTAGGGCACAGAAGATCTTTTTTCAGCGATGCCATTTTTCCAAGAATGAGTTCCAGTTCTGCATAGTCCGAAGATCCCTGTGCCCCACCAAGCATCTCTAGAAGAGAAGAGGCCTCCGATAGAGTCCGGGGGCTACCATGACCATAAAAGCCCTCACGGTGATAAAAGGGCACAGATACAAAGATCCGACTGAGATAAAAGGTTACAACTGCAACAACAAGTAGCACACTAATCAATAGATAAGGTATCATGTTTCTAGTCTAATGGGATATTTTCAAGCTCCGCATTAGAATGAATGCGAGTGACATCGTAAAAAATAAACAACAGATCATGCGATCATGCGCCTATCAGCCAACCTTCTCTACGATTACGTCCACGATCACCCCTATTAGTTCGATTGCGGGTTCCACTAGTTATGCATCGACGTTATATACGTGCTATTCGTATGACTGTCAGCCCTATTGTAGTTATGAGTTTCGCTCGGATGTCCAACAGGGTCTCGTGGACCGCGGCATCATCATGAGTTCTCTGACAGAATGGAAGCCCGACACCCCTACGACGATCTATGCCTATCGCCCGCTTTACTCGACGCTCTCCACGGTGAGCTCGATCTCTGTCACGTCCACATTGGTTCAAACGGGCCCTTCTCCTCTAGTATGCAATACTGCGTTCCATCAAGGAACGTATCGCGACCATTGTTAACCCCCTTTTACACGACTCTATTCTATTCGATGAATCCATGGATAGAATAGAGAATGAAAGCGAGTGACATCATACAATGGAAAATGAAACGGGCCTTTTCATATGTCCAGAGCCCACCGTGCCCACCCTCTTGTCTTGCTCCTTGCCTTGCTTCTTGTCTTGCTTCTTGCCCTCCCCCCGCACCACTTCCACTCCCTACGTATCCATCGATCCCCATGGAGCCCCTGTATGAACTCCCTCCTCCTCCCCCTGTTCCTCCATTGGAACCCGTGGAAGCCTGTATTGTTCAGATCTCTATGGGAACGTATCCGCCCTGTCAGACCCCTCCTACTGGCACGATCCTGATCAACAACACGGGGCTTACACCGAGCGGATATCTGCCCTGTAACGGATCCACCGTCTCACGAGCCACCTATTCTGCACTTTTTCATGTCATTGGGGAATACTATGGAGAGGGGAACAACACGACTACCTTTCATCTTCCACAATTATCCAATACGGCTCAACCGACCGTGGGATACATTATCAAGACCTGAGAATACCAACTGATAGAATAGAGTATGTCTTGCCCACCCGATGTATTTCCACCGTTGTATCCTCCTTGTCCGTATCCATTTCCCCCACAGATCCCCTGTCTTCGCCTATCCGGTCCTACAGGACACACGGGCCCCACGGGCGCCATAGGTCCTACAGGATCCATCGGTGTAACAGGTGTAAGAGGCGTAACAGGATCAGTTGGTGTAACAGGTGTAACAGGCCCAATAGGGGAAACGGGTCCTACAGGGGAAACGGGTCCTGTAGGACCTACAGGATCCATTGGTATAACGGGTGTAACCGGTCCAATAGGACCAACAGGAATCCTAGGAAACATCCCTGCCACCTCCTTTCGGACGCTCATCACCTTTTCCCCTGCGAATCGTGAAACGATAGACATCGCAACAAACGTCTTCTTCTTTTATCAACCCGTCGCACTGAGCATCGCTTATGTCTCGATTGTCTATGCCACTACAGGGGTCGACCCAGGAACAGTAGGATTATCCCTATATGACATGCAAGACATCCCGTATACCAACACTACGCTAGGAACTCTCATTGGTCCACAGAATATGCTCGTGTTCACGCCTGGAACGTCTACCGCGCCACAGGCACTCGATGTCAATACGTCTACCCTGACGCCGGCAGGACCCTACACGACGGCTGCTGCCCGATCTGTTGTGGTCCGAATGACAGCCGATGCCGCAGATTGTGTAGTGGTTCTTTCGATTGGTATTGGATTTTCATAGTGGAGGCACACTGTCGCCTTCGGCGAATCCCACACCCCCTCTTCTCATGGAGACGTTAACCCAACACCCCTCTCCACCTATCCGAACATGTGATCTGATAAGTAGAATTCCTCCGAACACCGCGAATGTCTTGTCCTCTCCCATTTTGTCTTTCTAAAAAAGTGGATCAGAATGGTGTATGTATCAATACAACCTGTTTGCTCCGACAAAATAGTCTCCAACCCGTTGGCGTCATAGAATGTCTTGTGTGTCTCATCTCTACCGAATGCTTTATGCAGCCCATCTGTAAACATTATCTGTGTGCTACCTGTATCCCACGCGTCTACTATGTATGCGATATCGAAGATACCTGTCCCCCTACAGACCCCGATCAGCGAAAAGAATACAACTATCGCATGGCGAATCAAGCCGCACAACTCGCTGAACTACGATCGTGCCCTGTTTGTCGCCGCTAAGTGGAGACGCAAGCGTCCCCACACCCCTCTCCCAAAGAGAGGACACGAATTCTACATGTCATCTCCTTTGGAGAGGGGTATGGGGAAACGCAGTGTCCCCACAGAGAGGAAATGAACTTTACACGATCCCTATGAGAGACAGTAAACTACACTTCTATTCCATGGAAGACAGTGAACTACACGTCATCTCCCTGGAGAGGGGGCACGGGTAAAGTGTCCCCCGCCCACAGGACACTTCTGAAACCACTTCCGCCCCTTTGCCGTCCGACGAGCCCGACGGACCAGATCGCTGTCCGCGGTATAATGCGTCTTCCCACATAACAAAAACGAGCTGACGCGCGGATAAGACCAGGACTGTGTCGTTTGTCCAGGACGATGACCTGTCCTCCAGGCCGCCGACCCGCGCCGAAAGACCGCCTCAAGAATCCTAAGAGGGACTCCCGTGACGGCCGCACGCTGTTTCAAGGAGGTCGCTTTGGGATACAGGGCCTGCCATTGGAGCGTATAGGAGGACTTTTTTCGCCGAGTAGGGATCTTGTCCGTCGCAAACCCTACATAGGCTTTGGGATCCTTCCAGTTCATGGAGCCGAATCGTTTTATCTCTTTCTCCCTAGCACGTGCCTGTTTCCGTGTGAGCCCGCTGTAATATTTGGGCGGCCATGGTTTCTTAGTCTTCTTGGACTGAGGCATTCCTGCTAAGTGTGGAGACATTCTATCACTGGTAGAAAATCTATGATTGTCTTTCACCCCACTTCATCGACGAGATACAAATGTCACCCACTCTCCTATGGAGAGGGGTGTGGGGTGAAAGAAAATCGGAGATTTTCTACCAGTGACGCGAAGTGTCCCCACAAAATGTCTTCATGAAAATATGCGCCTTCCGTTCAGTCTCCACAGGGTCCACTTCAAAAACGGAGGGATTGAACGAGAGATAGGCACGATACGTATGTGCCTTCTCTGGATGATGCTGGAAGAGAGGGCCTGCGCACGGATTCATAGAAAGGGTTGCCCAATTCACCTTATCCAGATTCTTCTCCAACAGAGGAATTGCCATTGGATTCAGAGAAAGAATATCCCAATTCACTCTGTCCATATTCTTCTCTAGAAGAGGAATCCCTGCAGGATTCTTACACAGTCGTGTCCAATGCACCCTATCCAGATTCTTCTCGAGAAGGTGAATGGCACTCGGATTCTGAGAGAGCATGTCCCAATCCACCTTGTCCATATTCGCCTCGAGAAGAGGGAATGCCTGGGGGTTGGCAGACAAATAGTGCCAATTGATCTTGTCCATGTTCGCCTCTAGAAGAGGGATCGCATTCGGATTCTGAGAGAGAAGATACCAATTCATCACATAACGATTCGTTTCTAGATTCTTTTTGAGAAGAGGGATCGCATTCGGATTTAAACAAAGACTCTGCCAATCCACTTTGTCCAGATTCTTCTCGAGAAGGTGAATGGCGTTGGGATTACTGGAGAGCCACGTCCAATGGATCTTCTCTTGATTCTTTTCTAGTAAAGGGATCGCGCTTGGATTTTCGGAGAGCGCCATCCAATTTACCTTTTTTTGCCCTTTTTGGATTGAATCGGTCTGTAGCAGGTCCATGGCACGAGGATTTCCTGAGAGGGAACT
>Ga0247722_10002066_pt1 | contig 10621 bp, 14 predicted proteins | sample MSEWelMarce3H_FC_FD_189094 | JGI IMG/M metagenome (GOLD analysis project Ga0247722, IMG submission 189094) | Subsurface sediment microbial communities from gas well in West Virginia, United States - MSEEL Well Study Marcellus 3H_FC | ecosystem: Environmental > Terrestrial > Deep subsurface >...
CAATAGTCCAAATGCCGTGTTGTAGAGCGCAATCGAAATCCCGTTCGCCAACTGCTGCGGGTTGCCGCCGCTGCCGGTAACTATTCCTTGGCTACCAAAAATTTCAATCATGCCAACCACGGTACCGAATAAACCGAGGAGTGGAGCGAGGGTTGCAATCGTAGCGAGCGCTCCGAGGTAGCGTTCCAACTTCACCCAGCAGGTATCTGCAAGCACAGCAAGTTCTTCAATTGCTTGTCCGGCTGAATGCCCTGCCTGTTTTTCAGAGAGAATGGAGGCGAGCAGTGTGCCAATGACCGAGCCCTGGCGCAAATCCTGAATCAATCCAGCTGGGGCTGCTTTTCCGCTTGCCATTCCTTCGGCTAGGCCAAAGGCAACTTCCAAGTCCGTTTGCGGGGCAATGCGCGCTTGGCGCAGGTACCAGGTACGCTCCATGAGGATGGCGAGGCCAAAAATGGAGAGGGCTAATAGGGGCCAAATGGGCCAACCGGCAGACAGTAAGATGGTGTACATAAGATCAGTACTTTAGCTGAAATGAAATGGGCTTCTGGATCGACAGGGATTGCTAGAAGCTTGATATTTTTCAAAAAATTTAGCTTTAGCGGGGTTTTAGTTAGGCTGTGGATAACTCTGTGCAAAACTTTTGACCCTATTAACTGTAAGTCCTTGATTTATGGTGTAACGCACCAAACAATAGCAGTAAACTGAATCGAATATAAAAAAATTTATGTATATGAATCAATGCATTGCAGTGTTAGTGTCAGATTTATACGACGTTATGGGTCAGCAAACACTTACTTCTTAATTGAGCCCGATAATGCCATTCAAGACTGTGGATATGTATTGGTCCAGATTAGCAAACCCCATTAAATTCATCAAAACCGACCCCTAGAAAATGCCTGAAATACCCAACCCCATTCTGAGTGTTGGCGACCTAAACCGCGCCATTGCAAGCTCCTTGCAGGACCAGTTTGATTCTGTCTGGGTTAGCGGCGAGGTATCGAACTTTAAGGCTTATGACAGTGGGCACTGGTACTTCTCTTTAAAAGACGAGGAAGGGCAAATACGCTGTGTCATGTTCCGCGGCAAAAACGCCCAGGTGGGCTTTATGCCCCAATCGGGGGATTTGGTTGAGGTCGGGGCTAGTCTCGGCTTATATGTACCGCGTGGGGATGTGCAATTAACAGTTCAGGTTATGCGGCGTGCCGGCATGGGCGGACTCTTTGAGGCCTTTTTAAAGCTCAAAGCCAAGCTGGCAAAAGAGGGGCTATTTGAATCCGATCGAAAGCGCCCCATACCTACTCACCCGCGCGCCATCGGTATCGTCACTTCGCCCCAGGCGGCGGCATTAAAAGATGTGCTGAGTACCTTAAGTAGAAGAGCGCCACACATTCCGATTGTGATTTACCCCACATTAGTCCAGGGCCCAGAGGCACCTCCTAACATCATCGCCGCACTCGAGCATGCCAATCGGGAGGCGGTAGTGGATGTGATTCTGCTCGTGCGGGGCGGCGGCAGCATCGAAGATTTGTGGGCATTCAATCATGAGCAGCTGGCGTATGCGATTGCGGAATCCACTTTGCCAATCGTCTGCGGCGTAGGGCATGAGACCGATACGACGATTGCCGATTTTGTTGCCGACTTACGCGCACCAACGCCGACCGGTGCGGCCGAGATGGCGGCACCGCGGCGCGATCAATTGCTGGCCGAGTTGGCAAGCTTCAAGCAGGGTATGACGCAAGCCGTAGAGCGGCGACTCGAGCGCGAGGCGCAGACACTGGATCAATTTGCATTGCGCTTAAACCATGCGCTACCTAATCCCGAGCGGATGCGCGAGCAGATTCAAAATCTCCGGCAGCGCCTCGGTCAATCGTGGATGGTGCGCACGCAATACTGGCAACGGCATCAGCAGCACCTCGCGGCGCAGTTAGAGGCGCTCAGTCCGCAGCGCACCTTGGAGCGGGGTTATGCCGTGATTTTGCAAGAGGGCGCGGGAGCAGTTCGTAAGCCAGATCAACTGCTGGCTCAGCACGATTACCGCATTCAGTTGGCAGAAGGCAGTGCTGAAGTCACACTCGCCAAGGTGAAACCTCAGTAGCGGATCGGCTCAATCAACAAAGCAACGCCAAAGGTGTCTTGCACTTTATCTTGAATGGTTTTTGCTAAGGCCAAGACAGAATCAGCGTTACCTCCGCCGTGATTGACGAGGACCAAAGCTTGGTGTTGATAAACGCCTACAGCGCCGTCGCGCTTGCCCTTAAGGCCGCAGTGATCAATCATCCAGCCCGCTGCCAATTTGCGTTTGCCTTCGCGCTCATCCCCATCAGGGTAAGACACTAATTCAGGAAACTGCTTCAGCAATGCCAAGTACTGCGCATTCTCCACAATCGGATTTTGAAAGAAGCTGCCGGCGTTACCGATTAATTTGGGATCGGGCAGTTTGCGATTGCGAATCTTGCAGACCGCAACCATCACTTCTTCTGCTGTTGGGGCATGACGATTTGCAAAGGCAGCAGCCAAATCGGCATAACGTAGGCGGGGACTCCACGCAGCTGGCAAGTAAAAATGCACGCGCGTAATGATGTAGCGCTTGGGGTGGGCTTTAAAAATACTGTTGCGATACGTGAATGCGCATTCGCTCGCTGGCAAAGTGACCACGGTTTTGGAATGGCAATCGTAGGCTTCAATCGACTGGATGTATTCACCCACCTCAACGCCATAGGCGCCAATGTTCTGAATCGGCGCCGCGCCTACTGTGCCCGGAATCAGTGCAAGGTTCTCGAGGCCAGGCAGGCTTTGGTCAAGCGTCCAAATTACAAAGTCATGCCAGTTCACGCCGGCCCCAACCGACACCACAGTGCCGCGTTCATCTTGCTGCGAGATCGCTTGCCCTGCAATGTCCATGAGTAAGGTCGCGCCGGATAGCGTTGGCGGCAAGATTACATTGCTACCGCCGCCCAGTACCCGCCATGGCAGGCCTGCCGCCTCAATCGCTTCCATTACAGCCCCAATTTGCTCAGCATCGGTAATGGAATACGCTTGCTCGGCCAGGACTTCAAATCCAAAGCTATTGCGTGCCCTTAAAGAAAAGTCAGGCAGCATCGCTGGAATCCTTGAGGGCGAGGCCGTTTTGGGCGAGGAAGGCGCATTTGGGGCGGAGTTCATGCCACAATCTTATTCGTCTTCCGTAATTTTGAGTAAATAGGAGCAATAAATGCCAACATTTGACGTAGTGTGCGAGCCAAATATGGTGGAATTAAAGAACGCCATTGAACAGGCCAATAAAGAGATCTCGACCCGCTTCGACTTTAAGGGATCGGATTCCAGGGTGGAACTCAAAGAGGAGCTCCTCATTTTATTTGCGGACGATGACTTTAAATTGGGTCAAGTACGCGATGTCCTGATTAACAAAATGGCTAAACGAAACGTTGATGTGCGCTACCTCAAAGACGACAAGTTGGAAACAATTGGCGGCGATAAGCGCAAGCAAAGCATGAAGATTCAAAAAGGGGTGACCTCCGATTTATCGAAAAAAATTGTACGCATCATTAAAGACAGCAAGATAAAGGTGCAAGCCAGCATTCAGGGGGACGCGGTACGCGTTACCGGTGGTAAGCGGGATGATCTGCAAGCGGTCATGGCCTTGCTGCGCAAAGATGTCAGCGAAGCACCATTGGGTTTTGATAACTTTAGAGATTAAGAGTTCTATGCACGTGCTGCCAAAGGTCCTTCTGAATTGGGTAGATATGCAAACCCATGAAGAAGTATTTGGCCATCTAAAAAATACCCGCTTCTCAGCAGAGCAAGCGGCGGAGTATCTGGAGGTATCTCTACCAACCTTACGCCGCTATGTTCAGTCTGGCAGGCTTAAGCCTTCGCATATTGTGGGCCGTAGTCAGCTATTTTCAACTGCTGATCTCAGGCGATTAAAAATTAAGCGAGCTTAGTGCTTTGATGGCATCGATATCGAATGCAACAGCAGATGCCGATTCTAAGTTACGCGCTATTTCGCCGGCAACACAAGAAGCCATTGAGCGATTCTGTGATGCCTGCTGGCTAGAAGATGGACTCGCTAAAAATAGCCTCGCTGCCTATCGACGGGATTTGCTTTTACTAGCCCACTGGTTGCAACAGGAGCGCGGCATCGATTTATATGCCGCCACCGAAACTGAATTAACAGCGTATATCGCACATCGTCGCGACGATAAAGCCACCACAGCCAACCGACGCCTCACCGTATTCAAACGGTTTTATCGCCACGCCCTGCGTCACCAGTGGGTAAAGCGGGATCCGTGCATGACCTTGCGCGCTGCCAAACAGGCGCAGCGCTTTCCGAAAACCCTCAGTGAAGATCAAGTTACGCGCTTAATACAGGCGCCTGACATCGAAACCCCCTTAGGTTTACGCGATCGCACCATGCTTGAATTGATGTACGCCAGTGGCCTGCGCGTTTCTGAAATCGTTAGCCTGAAAACAGTGGCAATCAGCCTCAATGAAGGAGTAGTACGTATCGTGAACGGCAAGGGCGGCAAAGAACGCCTCGTGCCTTTTGGCGGCGAAGCCGGAGAATGGTTGCGTAAATACCTTGGAGAAACGCGGGCAACCCTATTGGCAGGCAAAACATCCGATGCGGTATTCATTGGTCGGCATACCGGTGGCGCCCTGACTCGCCAAGCATTTTGGGCTTTAATAAAGCGCTATGCTGCCATCGCACAAATTCCAGTGGCACTTTCACCGCATACCCTGCGCCATGCCTTTGCCACGCATTTACTCAACCACGGTGCCGATCTGAGGGTGGTGCAGTTACTGCTTGGGCATGCCGATATATCGACTACGCAGATTTACACCCACGTTGCCCGAGAGCGGCTCAAATCCATTCATCAGCACCATCACCCCAGGGGCTAGTTGCCCTAAGGACTGCGGATCCACCAAGCAGTGCTTGGATTTAAGGTAGTTTATTAATAATGATTAAGATAGTGTCATGACTTGGTTACTAATTCCCCTTGCTTACCTGATTGGCTCAATTTCGTTTGCAGTCGTCGTCAGTAAATCCATGCGTTTGCCCGATCCATATTCATATGGATCCGGTAATCCTGGTGCAACCAATGTGCTGCGCACGGGGAACAAGCGTGCTGCGGTGCTTACCTTGCTGGGCGATGCCCTTAAAGGGTTTCTGGCAGTGATCCTGGCTCGGTTGGTTTTAGGTGAGGCAATGGTGACCCAAGGCGCGGCCGCGTGGATTTTTTGCGGTGTAGTGATTGCTGTGTTCCTGGGGCATCTATATCCCTTGTTTCATGGATTCAAGGGAGGCAAGGGCGTTGCAACCGCCTGCGGAATTTTATTTGGTATTAATTTGACGCTGGGTTTGGCAACGTTGGCAACCTGGTTGATTGTGGCTTTCTTTTTGCGCTACTCCTCGCTCGCTGCCTTGGCCGCCGCTATCTTTGGCCCAGCTTATTTTGTTTTCTTGTTTGGTTTTCAGCCCATGGCGATTGCGCTCAGCGTGGTATGTGCTTTACTGATCTGGCGTCATCGAAGCAACATTCGCAATTTAATGAATGGCACCGAGACGCGCATTGGCAAGAAAAAAACGCCACCACCAAATCCCGCGGAGAAAATCGAATGACGATTGCATTTGCATGCGTGTTGATTGCAGGTCTACTGCCGATCGTAGCTGCAGGTATCGCCAAGTCTGGCTTTAAAAATTTTGATAACAGTAACCCGCGCCAGTGGCTAGCTCAGCAAACTGGTTTTCGGGCGCGTGCCAATGCAGCGCAAGCCAATACCTTTGAATCGATCCCCTTCTTTTTTGCTGCCATCGCCATTGCAGCGATTGCGCAGGCACCACAAGACCGCATTGATCTATTGGCAGTCATTTACGTATTAGCGCGCATCGCCTTTATTATTTGCTATGTCGCTGACTGGCCTAAATTGCGTACTACTGTTTGGACCATAGCGCTAGCAGCAATCATTGCTATCTTTTTCCAGATTTAACCCTGGCCTGTGAAGCTAATCATTTTTGATTACTATTCATAAATTCATTAACGTACTCAAACATCCTATGCCCGCCACCAAAACCAGCAGCCGTAAGAGCAGTAGTACCCCAAAGGTAGCAAAGCAAGCCGTGGCACCAAAGCCGACTGTAAAGAAAGCAACACAGTCCAAGGCCGAGGATGGTGTGCCGCTGTCCACCATTATTCGTCGTCGCATACAGGCAAAGAAAGCCCGCTTTCATGCCAATGACAATATTTCCCAGTTCATTGAGCCAGGTGATTTAGAGGGTTTGGTCGATGAGGTAGCGGTGAAGATGCAAGCCGTTTTAGAAAGCTTGGTGATTGATACTGAGAGCGACCACAATACCCGGAACACCAGTCAACGCGTTGCCAAAATGTTTGTCAATGAAGTGTTTAATGGCCGCTACGTTGAGCAACCGGCGCTCACAAAGTTCCCAAATGTCAGTCACCTCAACGAGCTCATGATCATTGGTCCGATTACGGTCCGCAGCGCCTGCTCGCACCACCTATGCCCCATCATGGGCCGGGTTTGGATTGGGGTATTGCCGAGCAAGGAATCTGCACTCATTGGTTTGTCGAAGTATTCACGCATTACGGAGTGGGTGATGTGCCGCCCCCAAATTCAGGAAGAGGCAGTAGTCCATCTTGCTGACATGCTAGAGAAAAAGATTCGCCCTGTTGGGGTTGCGATTGTGATGGATGCAGACCACTTTTGCATGCAGTGGCGCGGAGTAAAAGATCGCGATTCGAAGATGATCAACAGCGTGATGCGTGGTGCGTTTTTAAAGGACGCTAATTTACGCCGCGAGTTTTTGGCGCTAATGGACCGCCGCTAAAAGGACGCAGTAGGGCTGTTTTCAAATTGAGAACGATTCTCAAGAATAAGTCTATATAAATCAATTATTTAGATGGTATGTTGGTGCTAAAGTACTTCTGCTCTATGATTCATCGCAGAACTATTAGAAGTTACGTTAAATTGTTTTATGCCTCACCTTTTTGGAGAATGTATGAAGAATAGCCGTCGCCAATTTATGATCATGTCCGCTGCTGGTGCTTGCAGCATCGCCTTGAGCAATACCGTTCAGGCGCAAGCCATGGTTGCTGAAACCGATCCACAGGCAGCAGCCTTGGGTTACGTAGCTGACGCTACTAAAACAAATAAAGCAAAGTTTCCTAAGTACGCAGCTGGTCAAATGTGCTCGAACTGTGCTCTGTATCAAGGCTCTGGCCCTGTTGGTGGCTGCAGCTTGTTCGGTGCGAAAAAAGTGGCTGGCCCAGGCTGGTGCTCTGCATGGGCTAAGAAGGCTTAATTTCTAGTCAGCAGTTTTCGAATCACGGTATGGCCATCTTCGGATGGCCATATTTTTTTGGGGTGACCAATAAATAGAAGCTCGCTTGGCCCGAGCTACCTTAAGCTTTAAAGCAAAGTTGAAGAAAGCAGTGCGTAGATAAAAACCAAAAGAAAAAGGCTGCCGAGGCAGCCTTTTTCAGTCATAGCAAATGCAATTACACGTTTGCTAAGTGTGCTTCCAAAGTCTTGGTGAACTTGTTTGCGTGGCTACGCTCAGCCTTCGCTAAAGTCTCAAACCAGTCAGCGATTTCGTCAAAGCCTTCGTCGCGTGCAGTCTTAGCCATGCCTGGGTACATGTCGGTGTACTCGTGTGTCTCGCCTGCGATTGCAGACTTGAGTGCATCTTCAACAGTCTTTGCTGGCAAGCCAGTTTCTGGATCGCCGCTACCACCAGCAATCAAATACTCCATGTGACCATGGGCGTGACCTGTTTCACCTTCAGCGGTGGAACGGAAAACAGCAGCTACGTCGTTTGCACCAGCAACGTCAGCCATGTTTGCGAAATACAAATAACGGCGGTTGGCTTTGGATTCGCCAGCGAATGCGGCCTTCAAGGACTCTTCAGTCTTTGTGCCTTTTACAGTTTTGCTCATTTAAGGGCTCCTTGTTTTCAGTTAAATCAAAATGGAGGGGATGCAATTCAATCCAGGATTGAAGGGATCACCACAGGCAAATTATGCGGATCTTTGGGGTCTAAATAATCGTATTTTTGTATTAGATCGATAGTTAAAACCATTCAAATTTGTCTTTCTGATTAACTTAATAAATGTGTCACAATTTAAAGTAAGTAAATACTAACAAATATTGAATGCAATAAACGACCTCAACCCATTGTTTTTGTTATATATATTACTGGATTAGGCTTATTCGGTTTACTTTGCCTTCAGGGCTGCGATCGATGCAGCGCAATCCCGAATGCCATAGTTGTAAAACTTGCCTGCATTTTCCTTTTTAAGGGACTGGGCGCACTCCGTAACGGAATTGCGTAAATGAATTGCAGGAGTGGTGCTGGTAGCCATATCAAAATCCTCAGAAGATAAACAAAAAGAACATCAGGCCAAAATCGCCGTTTGATGTCGCTTGGCCCATCCTACAGCATAAAATAAAGGCTTAATGTACTTACAAGCAATCGAAAGTCCCGTTGTTTTGTAAGTCAGTTGGGCGCCATTATTGGTGCCAATCAATCCCTTTTGTAAGTGAGCCAGGAAATCCCCCATGAAAAAAACAGACCTGTACAAAAATCTGGGGCTATCCGTGGCGCACAAGATGAAAAATGCGTCCAAAGTAAAAGGCCCCGGATCGGGAGCCCAAGCCAAAACCAAGCAACAGCTGGCAGACGAGTTGGTCAAGGCCAATCCACTATTAGCCGCTTTCTCCGGCAAGCCTAAGTCAAAACCAACAAATGAGTCCTGAACGATCTCAATATTGGCTGATAGATGTATTAAAGGTTGTAGCGGCACAAATTATTGTTTTGCACCACTGCGTTAGTTATGGCGAGCTTGCCTCTGCGGCAAAAGAGTTGCTCCCTAGTGTTAGCGCCTTTCTATTTGATTATGGTCGGTATGCCGTACAGATTTTCTTAGTGATGGCGGGCTACCTCGCAGCGCAGTCTGCTGAAAAAGCGGTTGCGATAAGTCATGCGCATTCACAGTTAAGCGGATCTCGATTGGTGGCGCAACTGGCGATGCGCCGCTACTTGCGTTTGGTCGGGCCTTATGTGGTGGCTTTGCTCATTACCATCGTGTGTGCAGCACTGGCACGCCAGTGGTCTGCAGACGAATACATTGGTCAGCCCGAAACCATCGCCCAAGTTTTGGCGCACCTCTTTTTATTGCAAGGTCTTCTGGGGTATGACTCCATCTCGGCAGGAGTTTGGTATGTGGCAATCGATTGGCAGCTTTTTACAGCGCTGGCGGTGATCTATGCAGTTTTTCAGCGACGGGTGATGCGTATCGGCTTCATATCTATTTTGATTGTGGCATCGCTCTTGTACTTTAATCGCCATGCTGGCTTTGAAAACAGCTTCATTTACTTTTTCGGCGCTTATGGCCTAGGCATCCTAGCCTATTGGGCTGGTAGTCTGAAAGCAATCAAGGCTGGCATCAATCCGGTGAATGCGAAAAGAATGCTGCTGGCAATTGCCATCATTTTGCTGCTTTCCGCCCTGCACTCAGTTTGGCTGCGCAATTACTTGGCACTTGGTATTGCGTTTTTATTGCTGTATGCAGGCAATAGGTCCTATCCGAATCCGCAATCGTGGCTCGCACGTGCAATGCAGTGGGCTAGTCCTCGCGCGTATTGCGCCTTCTTAGTCCACTTTGCATTCATCCTCTTGGCTAACACCGTACTACTTGCATTACATGTGGCAAGCCCTGCAATTGGATTGGGTTTGATTGTCCTTGTATCGGCACTGAGCTGGATGGCTGCAAACTATTTATACCGCTGGGTTGAGTTGCCCATTGGGCGCTGGCGTCCTGCCACATTGTTTTCCTAATCTGTACTTCGCAAAATAAAATAAGAAGCAGCCTACATAGTGACTACGGTGTTTTTAAAACCGCATGTGAAACGAGGCCGTGACTTTCTAATTTATCCCTGCCGCCTAAGCATTCAATTTCCAATAGGCAGATCGACGCAATCGTATTGGCACCGACTTGGTTGATCAGCTTAGCGGCGGCGATGAGCGTGCCACCGGTTGCTAATACATCATCAATCAACAGCGCGCGTGAGCCGACAGACAAGGATGTGCTTTGGATTTCCAGTGCGTCCGATCCGTATTCCAAACCATACGACTCTCGGTGGCTGGCCAGCGGCAGCTTATTGGGCTTGCGGACCAGTACCAAGCTTTTTTGGGTATGCAGGGCAAGTGCTGAGGCAAACACAAATCCGCGGGATTCCACCCCAACGATGTGGCTGTAGTCAAACTGCTGAGCAATGGCAGCCATATGCTGGATGGCCTCAGTAAAGGCCGCCGGGTCTCCTAGCAATGGGGAGATATCCCGAAACTGAATGCCTGGCTTTGGAAAGTCGGCGATGGTTGGCAGATAATCAAGCAATTGAATTTGCATAATGTGTATCAATTAAATTAAGTTATTTATTATTGTGCTTTCGTAGCGCCCACTCAAGGTAAATCTCATCATGCGCCACCCTTTTGTCATTATCACTGCTCTCGAGAATGAGCTCGATCCAAAACGCCTCCCGCCAGAAACAGCAGTGGTTTATACCGGGATTGGAAAAGTAAACGCAGCAATTGCAACCT
>Ga0247722_10002067_pt1 | contig 10621 bp, 11 predicted proteins | sample MSEWelMarce3H_FC_FD_189094 | JGI IMG/M metagenome (GOLD analysis project Ga0247722, IMG submission 189094) | Subsurface sediment microbial communities from gas well in West Virginia, United States - MSEEL Well Study Marcellus 3H_FC | ecosystem: Environmental > Terrestrial > Deep subsurface >...
GATGATTTTGAACCAGACATACCCTTATCAATTTCATCTAACCAAAGAATACAAGGGGCAACAGATTCAGCTACTTTAAAAACCTGTCTCATATTATTTTCTGAGCTGCCAACAATCCCAGAAAAAACCTTACCCATATCAAGTTTAAGAAGAGGAAAGTTCCAAAAGCTACTTACGCCTCTTGCAAATAGGGATTTACCAGCACCTTGAATACCTACAAGAAGAATGCCTTTAGGATTAGGGGGTAAACCATAATCTACTGCTTCTTTGGTGAATGCTTTGGATCTTTTATATAGCCAATCTTTAAGTTCATTTAGACCACCAATGCTTTCAAGATTTTCATTATTATCTATCCAATCTAAGAGGCCAGATTTTCGAATAATATCTTTCTTTTGATTAGAAATAGCATCAGGGTCAAGGCAAGTATGTTTAATCATGCAATAGGTACATACTTGTTCACATTCATTTATTGTAAGACCCCTGAACGAGTTAATAATATGCTCAAATTCATCAGAGGTATATTCTGTTTTAAATATCTTTGCTAAATCTTTTCTTTGTTTAGCTTTATCAAGAAGGTCAGATATTTTTTGTGAAATAAATTCTTTTTCTGGAAGTGGAATATCAATAACACTTACATATTTGTCTAGATCGTTAGGGAGTTCTAGATTTTGTGAAAGAAGAACAATTGCTTTATTTTTGGTTACACAGTTATGAGAAATATTTTTAAGGTGTCTGACAAGTCTGTATTCGATTTGTCCTTGATTGTGTGCATTACCAAAATATTTGGGGAAATCTTTTAACAGAAGAACTAAGAATTTATCCCTTGGAACGTCTAGGGAATCAAACCAATTTAAAACTTCTAATTGATCAAGTTCACAATCAGATTTTTTAGCGGGAAGAAAGTCACTGTTTTGGCTTTGTAGTCCTGAAACTAAATCCCATGTAATAAAGTCCCATTTATGGTCTGGTCTATTACAAATAAAACTAATGCCTTCTTCAATTCTTAATTCTTCTGGAGTTGTTAAATAAATGACTGGACGTTTTGACCTCAAATACCAATCAATTTCACGCAAAGCTTTTCTGTATGCGGAAATCTCTGTATCTTGATTTTTGAGGTCATTTTCGTTCATTTAGTCTCTTTTTATTAACTTGCTATACTCAGACAATGGCTTACCTTTGTAATCATTGTCCCTCCACCAATTTTCTTTGACAAATTTAGAGGAATAGGTTTTATATCTCTCCCTCCAATCTAAAAAGTTGAATTCTTGTGGATATGGAGATTTCATCACTGACCTCTCACATATTACAGACAACATGTTCTTCTGTTCTGCATCCCCATTGGCCAAAGTATTCATAAAAACTTCGAGACCTTTAACAACAGTTTCTTCTTTAATCCCCTTGATTTGTAAGAAGTAAGTGGCTGCAATAGGAATACCAAACCTGTAAAACAAATGACTGGCCTTCGATTCTTTATCAACTTGCTTAATTTCGTCAAGCAGAGAAGATTCAAAATGAGACCTGTCAATTGTATCTTCCTCTACCTTAGGCATCACTTCCTCTTGATAAAAGTGATTTAAATAGTTAATGATGCTTGTTGGCAATAAATAACCGCTTTTTTCGATAATATTTGACTTATTTTCGAAACACCAGTCTACAAACTTCTTGGTCCATTCTTGTTTTTGAAGACCATTAGAAGAGAAAAACTTACCAATTTCAGAAAAAATAGCATTGTCAGAAGCGTAAGTTTTCTTGTAATATCCTCCAGTTTTCTCTTTATATGTATCTGCAAAATAATCAACAAATGACTTTACAGACCAAAGAAGTACATCATCTGGAAGTGTGTTGTCTTTCTTTTCATCAGGGTTAAGTAAAAGCTTCTTTCTGCGCTTATTTGCAGCAAAAGGATTACTTAACTCTGATTGTAACGGCACTGGTTTTGACATAATTCTGGCTACTATTTGATATGTAGGGTCATTCTCAATTTTGCTTTTCAATTCTCTACTTCGTCCTCTTTTAATTCGAAATTAAAAGTATAATCTTCTATAATTTGCTGAAGAGTTACTTCTGACACCTTAGTAGTTTTGTCAAACAACTCTGTCAAAAGTATCTTATCAGCAATTGCTCCATATACGTCAGCTTTGTGAGTAATAAAAATAAACTGCTTTCCAGTCTGCTTAACATATTCTTGTAAAACAGCTATCAAGTCTCTAATCTTTTTATCTGCAGAAAGAGATTTAAAGGTTTCATCCAAGAATAATGGTCCTTGGTATCCTTCTATCTCATTGCAAGCCAAACGAGCTGCAAAAGCACATATTTCCAAAAGACCACCACCGGAACCATCTTTTAAATCGACTTCCATAAATTCACCATTTTCAGCAGGTTTTCTCATCACAGGCTCAAGTTTCGTAAAGCTTGTGTCATAAACCTTAAATAAAAATGTGTAGTCATCACCATATACAGCCTTGGCGAATGCATCAATTAAAGTTTCAAGATGCAAAACTGTATTCTTGCGACGTTGAAATGAGGCAACATTTAAAAGATCAATCGAGGCAGTGTTGAGCTGTTTGTTGTAAGTGTTTTCATCAAAAATCTTAGTCTCAACATCAAGATTATTAAGATGAGTTTGTCTTACACCAATCTTTTGATCAAGAGTAGATTTAACTTTATTTGCTCTTTTCTTAAGTAAATCTAGCTCACTCATTGTTTGCTTCTAGCTCTTCAAGTTTAGTAGTGATTTCAACAAGTTTGTCATTGAGTTCTTGTTCCATTCTTACAATCGTACCCTTAAGATCTTTAGGAGAAATATTAAATTCGTCTTTGATTTTATTTTTCAATGTTTCAATTTCACCATTAATCTTCTCAATTTGATTATTACGAGTTTCAATATTTCCCTCAATCTTGGACTTTTGGGATTTAAGCTTTGAGAGTGTGTCGAGGTTGCTCTTGTAAGTTTGCTGGTTAATCATTTACTTCATCCTTTGTGGCTAATAATAAACGCATAGCTCTTTTTGCGTTATCTGAGATTTCTTCCGAGATTTTTCCTTCAGTTGCAATTGATGAAAGGTGCTCAAAGCTATCAGAAATGCTTACGTCATGAATATTTTTGATGTTGTGAAGAGATTTAGTGAATTCTTTAACATCCTTTTTGTCTTCATTTTCTATTTCTTTTTTCTCAAGATCAAAAATAAGGTTATAAGGTTGCGCTGATTCAACTGGAAGATATTCAACATTCTCAACAGTTTTCTTTTTTGGGTCAATTAATAAAGAGAGCACTTGAACTTGTCTTTCTGCATCATCATTTTTGTAGTTACGACGACTTAAACTGCCAGGATTGATGAATCTTTTTCCATCTTCTCTAACAACATCCATAGCATAATGGAAATGTCCAGCTACGATGAGTTTGGTGTCTTCATGAAAATCAATATCATTGAAACAATTAGTACCAGAAACGTAATCATTAGGCTTATCAGCAATGTAAGCATGGGCAAGAATAACAGTAGCGTCATTATCTTTTAATAATCCAGATTTGATCTCTTCGTCAACACGTTCTGCCCATTGTATACAAGATATTGACAACTCTTCTATAAAGTTTGTGTTAATCATTAACCCGCTTGCAAATAAAATATTGATGGAAGATTTTTGGAGCTTGGAAACAACATTATCTACATCGTGATTTCCATACAAAGAATAGATTTTGAATGGCCAAGGTTCTCCGTATTCATCACACTTCAAAACATTACACACCATAGATTCGAGTTCTGGAGTAACTATTTGAATATCAAAAATATCCCCAAGGAAAATGATTGCATCTGCTTTTTCTGATTTGGCAATTTTGAGTGTTTCTTTAAAATCAATTAAACTTGATTCCATATAGTTGTCAATTCTACTTTTCACTTTTCTATGATCTAAGTGAACATCTCCAACCACAATTACTTTCTTCATTTTTATTTACCACAAACTAAGCAGATATTGTTTTTAGTCATATATGCCTCGTACTCATCATTGTCAGATTTAATAGCAGAAATCTTATCATCAAGTTCAGTCAAAGACAAATCATCTTTTTCTTGCAAACTGTTAGTTTCTTCTAAATCTTCATTTAAAACAGATAACTCATTTTGAATATTTGTTAACCCAGTAATAGCATCAATGCAGTTATCCATGTAAACAATGGCATCTTTAAATTCAAGAGAAACAAAATATTCAGCTTGTGTATTCTCAAAAATTAAATCTGCAATCTTATCTTCTTTAGTCTTGATATCTTCTGAAATAGTTTTTAAAGAATCTATTTGATTCACAATCTCTTGAATATTATCTAGATTTTCAAGACAAGTAAGTTTATTTTGTTCTAGATTATTAAGATTTTCTAATGAAATCGCTTCATTCTTTTTATTTCTAGCATCGGTAAGAATAGATTTTATTGATTGAATATCTTTGGTCAAATCTTCTGCGTTGAAAATCGACTTTTCTAATTCATCAAATTTAAGAATATCAGAATCTAAATCGCTGAATAACTCTAACTCTTTTTTGATAGCTTTGATTTTAGTTTCACTTGATTTAATTAAAGGATTGAAAGATAAATTTTCACTTTTTAAAATCTCAGCAGCTCTGTCATAATCACCAGAGTTAGATAACTTTGAAATAATCTTTGGAATAGCATCTTTAGATTGGGACATTAAAAATGCTGGGTCGTGTTGATGCGAAAAAGAAAAAGCTCCTAATGATCTTTCATATGGAGGGTTGCCTAAAAAGTCTAGCACTTCTTTATCATATGTAGTACCAGCTTTTAACTTTTCATAAAATATATCGCCATCTTTATAAAGTCGGATTTCGTTCTTTTCGCCTTTTACTCTTTCAAGCATAGTTCCATCACTATATTTGATTTGTATGATTGCGTTTGAAGCTTTGTAACGAACCCACCCAGAATGAAAGCTACGATATCCATCCTGCCCCATATGATAAACATATTCAATAGCACGATAGACAGCTGATTTTCCAGAATCTGATGTGCCTGTGATTACAGTCATATGTTTGTCAAGCTTTATTTCTGAATGTATATGAGACATCCAGTTAATCAAAACAACTTCTTCTATGTATCTCAAAGTGTTCACCTAAAAAGCAAACCAAGCTATATTGGATCGCCTAAAAGCATTGTATCGACAACTGAAGCAAAATGCAATAGCTTAAACTCATCTCTTGACTTAGAAATGTTTTTTAGATATGTCTTGTAGTTCAAAAGAGAAAGCTTGTAAATAGAACCTTTGTTAATCTTGATTATATTATTTTTGAAAGAGCAACAAGAAGAAGAATTATCTTTTGAAAAATTATGATTGCAAGAAAGACAAGTAAAAGATTCTGCTCTAATAAATGGCTGGCAAATAAAACTTTCATCTAAATCTAAACTTATTTTTTTAAATTTCAAATATAGTTCAGTGTTAGAATTTTTAATAAGTTGACATCTTCTTATGTGCTCAATGTCATCAACTGTAATTTTAAAATCTTTAGAAAGAGTTAAATTTTCATTTGAATTAAAAATAAAACCAAATGAAGAAATCTGGTTTAAAGAAATAAGACTACAAATAACTTCGTCACCGTATATTTTTAAATTTTCAAAGCTCGGTGTCATAAGGAATTATAGCATTTCATTTGTAAAAAGAAAGTATGATCATCAAAATTGACAAAGATATGCTTTTAGTGGAACTGTACGAATTAAGATCGTTCATTGTAGATAATACAGTGCAGACAGAAGAGACGAAAGCTGCAAGAAAAAAACTTGATGAAATTGTAAATTTAATATCAATGGCCCCTAGTGCCGATAACAATCAATCATTCCCGAAAATCAGCTTAAGAGGCGGAAGATGATAGAAATCTTAGAATATATAAAAAAGCTAGATGAAAGTGGCAACTATAGATTAGCCGACAAACTAGATAATGAAGTAAGAAAAATTTATGCACAAGCTCTAAATCAAGTGCCTGGTATATCAGGATATGCTGGCTTTGTTTTAAACCAATTAGTACAAAACAAAATTAAACCAGAAAATAAAGACACTGATACTTTATCTCCTCAAAAAGACTCTGATGTAAACACAATAAGAAAACAAGTTAATAAAATTATTTCAGATGGAATAATTCAAAATAAAAAGATTAAAACTATAGAAAACGACCTTGGAGCTCTACCTGCGCTAGAGGGTAAAGTTGGTCAAGCATCTGAAATGAATGACTCATTCAACACCAAAATAAATGACAATTCAAATAATATTGCGCAAAACACAGATGACATTATGGTGCTTCAAGACACTGTTAATAATTTAGAATAGCAATGACACAATCAAGATTAAATGATTTACTCGATAAAGCAAGTAAAGATACTATTACAATATCTGAAGTGGCCGAAATTTGTGGGGCTGCATTACAATCAAACTCTAAACATGCAAAAGATATAAAAGATATACTAACCAAATTAAATAATAGATTAGACACTATTGAACAGAAAATAAACTACTTATATGAAAATAACTCACCCGTATTTGCAGCGGTGTTAGAAGATGAAAAGGAGGACTAAAAAGTCCTCCTTTTTTACTCTGCGGTGTCAGCTAAACTAAGTTTTACTTTAAACGGTTGGTCTGTTTCATAACTTGCAAATAAGTTAGTAGAGATTTGATAGACCTCACTACTTCCTGTGTATGGACAAGTGATAACATAGTTACCATCTTCGTCAATAGATACTTCGCCAGTTTGATATTCTTGTTTAAATTTCTTAACTGGATTTCCATCAATTCCAATTAATTCAGTTGAATCATAATCTTGTTCAACTAAACCTAATGCACGTTTACCTTCAACAGTAAAAGCTTCATCATCCTCATCAAGATACTCAGCTAAATCTTCAAGAAGGTCAATGTCGTCATAAGCCATTCCATCTAATTCATCTGCTTCAACAAGATTAAATACAGATTCACTATTGGTTAGAATTTCCTGATAAGAAGAATCATTTACAATTTCTTCTTCTGTTTTAACAATCGTAGTTGTGTTAGAAAGAAGATGCTTTGGATATGATTCAAATACTTTTTCAATCATTTGTCTGAAAGTCATTTTCTCATCTAAATTACTATTTACTGTAGCAGCATTAACAATCGCTACAGATAGTTTTTTATACGAGGGAGTCCAATCATAAGAAAGCATACAAGTTTTATCATCAAAATTAAAATCAGAACTCGAGGCTTTTTCTTGCATTACTCCAACATTAAGACCAAACAAAGAGCCAAGTTTCAAAATATCTTCAGAAAGATCAGGTAAATCTTTAGCTTGTTTGTTTAGCTCATTGAAATAAAGTTCTTGACCACGCTCTAGATTGTAATTAGACATTACTTAAATTTCATCCTTTATGCCACTGTTTTGTCATTGATCGTTGATTGTAATGTAAAGTCTATTTGAATTGGAAAGTTTAATCCACCAGTAGGAATAAAAGTAAATGTCTCTTTCTTTCCTTTTTCGACTTGTATCATTAAGACTTGATAATCTTTACGTGGCAATTCTAAATTTGTCATATATATCTTACCCCTATTATTGAAAACAAGCAAACCTTTTCCACCACGAGGGTTGAAAGTCATTTTTAATATGCCAGTTTCTTTTGGGTTAATTATAATATTTACATCAGAACCATATTGACCACGAACAGTATTTTGTATTCCGTCACCCAATCTATATGAAGCTTTGTTTTTTAAATCTACATTGAAATTAAAATCAAAATCATAAGACGGTTGATATACATCTAAGGAATCAATGATAGTTTCTTTGTTACCAAAATAACAAGTAACTAAATTTCCTTTTAAAAAATCACCTTCCAATATTCCTGATATTGTTACATTTGGCTCTACATAACTTACAAGATTTACTTGTGAGTTCTTTTCTTTTGATTTAAGAAAATTACGAGCAGTATTAGCACCAACTATCTCAGGTGATTCATGAGTAGTGATAGATTTTTTTAAGTTGTTAACTAATCCTTTACAACTGAAAACAAACTTTTGTGTTTTATTAGTACCATTTTTATAGTGAAAGAAATATCTTACACGAGTGTTGTTCTGGAATGTTTTTTTATGAAGAACTCCAGTCTTTGTAAGGGTTTCTGGATTGTTTAAATATATCAAACAATTCTGATTCGCCATTGAACCAAACATAAACGAAAAGACGAAAAGTAGCACAATTTTTATACTAATCATCATTTCAGCCCTCCCCTGCTTGTTGATATTGGTTTATTCTTTACAAAGGAGAAAGACACTTCTGATAAGTAACATTAAGTAACTGTAAAAATTAATTAAAGGTATTTTTATGAACATTCGTATCGCTCAAGCTGCGGCATCCAAAATTCCAGGCAACACATTAGAAGAAAAGATTTCTTGGCTTCAAACTCATCTAGATACAGAACTAGGGCAAATGTATGCCTCTGGAAAACTCACTAGAGCTGATATTTATCGAATGATGTCTGGAGAGTTAAAACAATCTGACGATGAAACCAAAAAACTTCTCACCCCATATGCTAAACAAATTGCCGAATTAAGAAAGTTAGCAGCAGAACTTAGAAAAACTGAAGCTGATCCTGATGCAGTTATAATCAAACTTCTTAAAAGAAAGAATGAAGTATTAGTAAAACAACTTGCCGCATTTTATAGTTCTTCAAAAAGAACTCCAGAGGTATTTAGTCCGTTACTTTCTGTTGAAGATAAAGAACAGGTTGCAGTCATTCAAAAGTTTGTTTCAGAAGAAATACTAGCTAAAAGATTGGATGTCAAAAAAGATTTCTTGGAATTAGCAAACAGTTTAATAAGAGATTACCCAGTACTGACTATGGATGATGTTTTGGGCATTATCAAAAAATATCCACAAAAAGGAAAAATTGATAATATTAGAGAGCAATTAAAATTTATTGGCACAATAGCAACTGGTGAACCAACTATTGACAAGCTTACAGATGAGCAACTTTTAAATCTATATGATCAAATATATTCATTCAGATATAAAGTATTTACATTAGGGCAAGCAAATCAGCGTCCTTGGAATGCAATATTAGCCCAGAACCCTAATCAAGAAGGCGCAGATTTATATAAAAATTTAATACAGGAGCCTATTGTATTTCACCTTGATGATGTATTAGAAAAAACTGGTGTAGATTTTTCAAATGCAATTACTGACTATCAAGAATATTACTTCCCTAAACAAGTAAACGGAGAGCCTTTAGATACTCCTGAAAAGAAAAAAGATTACCAAGCTAAACAATTTAAAAAAGCTGTTTTAAATGGATATGATAATGAACACATTCTTAGTGTTATTGGAATGGATTATGAGTTTGTCAAAGACGATTTTGGCAAAGAAAAAAGAGTTCCAAAAAAAGTAGAAGCAACTTCATTAGATGCTTGGGGAAAATTAGTTAAATACTATTTTGAAGTTGTGTGTGTAAGCCAAAATCCAGCTTTTATTTCTGAACTTGATAGAGCTGGCTTAAACTATGTTACTGAAATAATCAATGGTGCTTATTTAGCCAAAAAAGATGAAAGGTATAAAGAGTTCAGCTTTAATATTTTATCCAATGATGAAGGTTCTATGCTTGAAACACTTAGGAATGTATTTAAATTAGACGCTATTCCTATGCCTTTGTCAATGAAAGTTCCACAAGGCTGTCCAACAAATAGTAGCTTCTTAATTGACTTTACTATTCCAAGTGATATTTTAGAATCTTTTGATTCTGCGGGACAACCAGTTATAAAAAGAAAAGTTGTTCTTGTTGGTGAATATTTTGGCTTCAGCGGTGGCGAGCCTGTAATGGTAGGCTTTGATGCTGATGTAGATTGGGCAAGACCTGATGGAAGTCAATTTACTTACAAAAGTAATGAGTCTGATGAAACTCCAGCAACACCAGGTTCTTTAGTTCCAGGCAAAGATTTATATGCTTTGAGATCAGAATGGAAAGTATTCACACAAAACATTTTAGGTCATTTATATGGTACAGCAGCATTACACTTTGATAAACAAGATTTACTAGATACAAATAATGCAGCTAAAAAACTTAATACCAAAAGTATTATTTTCCATTACACAAAACAAGAAACTGCCTGTACTGCCTTGAACAGAATTAAAGTTCACATGGCTAACTGTCCTGATGTGAACACTTGTCCAGGTAGAGAATATTTAAATGCTGAACAAGTTCTCACAAAAAGATTTGAAAGTCCAGTTGAGATGCAAATAAATATTATTGACGCATATATTCAAAATATCAAAGTTTCTGAAGGTTTAAAAGATACGATTACTAACTTTACTGGTGCTGGAGCTTTTAATAGATCAAACGGACATGCTCACACACAATATATGGTGCAATTAGAAGCAGAAAGAGAAGCTTTAATGGAATCACCATCACCACAAAATTTTAAAAGACTTCAGGATGTAAACATTGAAATTAGAACAATGAAAAATTCTCCATTGTATGATTTTAAATTAGCTTTAGACACTACATTAAAACAAGAAAAATTTGTTGCAAGAATCGATGCACTTGAAAACTTAAAAGCATTAATTCAATCAGGGCAAGAAAAAATGGAAATGATGGATGTGAGAAATTTAATCACTGACATTATGAAGT
>Ga0247722_10002068_pt1 | contig 10620 bp, 12 predicted proteins | sample MSEWelMarce3H_FC_FD_189094 | JGI IMG/M metagenome (GOLD analysis project Ga0247722, IMG submission 189094) | Subsurface sediment microbial communities from gas well in West Virginia, United States - MSEEL Well Study Marcellus 3H_FC | ecosystem: Environmental > Terrestrial > Deep subsurface >...
TGAAGTTGTAGCGGCGTGAAAGCCAATCGAGTGCGAGAGGAAGAGGTCCCGCAAATTGGACGACATGGCCAGTTGAGTTTCTTTTCAAGTCGAAAACCCCCTCGAGCTTCGTGATTCCATAAAAATATCGAAAAAAAAAATTATATCAGTCCAGTATTCTGGACTAACACAAAAAAATACTTACTGGATTAGCAAGCAAATTAAGATGTTTTCCGAAGACGGGAGTAATAGAAACCGGTTGATCGACGCCATCACGCCGCCATTCGCCGATGACTTGTTCTGCATTGCGAATAACCAGGAAGAGTAAAGACCACATCAGTTTCATCGTACCCCTACAAAACGAGCAAAATCTTGTCAATGTTTTATCACATTTTTATAATAACACTAGCACATATAGCATAACAGATTTTTTTAAAAACACATATATACCTTTTAGAGCTATAGAGGCAACGAATACGAGATGAATTTCAACGTGTATTTATTTTTTGAAATGAACAAGGTATCAGATTGTATAGCGGTAATTGTGGAAGCCAACACCTCATTGAGGGCAGGAAAGGCAATGGTAAATAAAATGAGCAAACAAATTTATAGTCGGTTTTGTTTCCATATTTGCTTGGCAACCATGATGCGGTCCTGGCAACGTATTATCCATTGTCGGTCATTTTTCTTTCAACTTTTTTATTCGAAATGTATTCATTATTTAATTTATCCATCAGATCAGTCTGTCAGTTTCGCCTTCATTTAAAATACAATAACGCGGGTTGAGTAAAATCGTCAACGGGCATACGTTAACTTTCAAGTCATTTGCATATCATATTGAATGTATCATATTGAAAATTCTGTGGCTGCACGGTAACTTGCATTACTTTGGTCGTCTAGACTGTCAATAAATCGAAATCATACATCAGCTGCGTGGATAACAATATGAAACATTGTATGTCCCGTCGTCAGTTTTTTATTCTTATAATTATTTTTGGACCAAACCAACAGACTACGCAACAGAAAACGGAGCATATTACCAACAAAGATAACTGCAATTCAATATCATACACGTAAAGCGCTCTCCTGCCGTGATCCGCTATTGCGCCTCACAACGTTTTTGCCCACAACTTGAAAACCATAAAACACGTATCGTCCAAAGAGCGAACAACGTCATCAATGGCTCGTGGCAAGCGTCACCAAAGTTGATGGTGAAAGAAGCTGGGTTAATTTACGGTAATTAGTAAGACTATCCGCGTCGAAAAAATAATATTGTGGAACGTCTTTGCATGTGATTTAAAGCTGTAGCAAATGAGCTTTACTTATAGTTGTTATACCATTAATCTCTGAAAATGGAATTACAAAAACAGTTCCACACCAAAGAAAAAAAAAAATTCTATAGGCATTCCTGCTTGATATCGAAGCTGAACTTTTTCAGGGTATGATAGATGGACTACAAAGTCTAGATATGCTATTGCACGAATAAAGTTAATAATACAGTGATAAATGACGGTGGCGATCAGAAAAAAGAGATATGTATGATGAGTAAAATAATGAATGAAATAGAACATACTCGACGAGCTTATTGTTCCGTACATATAAGACTAGCATATAAGATAGACGGTGTTCCAATCACACTGCGCCACCTTTTGACCAGCGTTGACCGTATCCCGCGCTGAATGGCCCATGATTTTTGTAAATACAAATCAAACCCAAATAAATAATTAAAATCTAAAGTAAACAAACATAAGTGAACAAAAAATACTGCCCCTTCACTGATAGTTACACGCGTTATGCAAATTATGCTACCTAGGCTTCTAAAAGGCTATACACATTTACAATTTGACTCCATAATTAATTAAGAATTACCATCAACATGAGTAATTTTTTACACTATCAACATGAGTAATTTTGGACACTATCAACATAATCATCTGTTCAGCCATTCAACTGGACTAGAAGAAAACAGTCACCATACAAACAGTGGTGGGCCTCTTCAGTGATGGGTGATAAGAGTAGGATAGAGTAGTGTAAATTGTTAACCATACTTGTAGGGTTGAAAATGTAATGGCAATGGCACAACACCTTTCTCACCATTTCATTTATCTAAAGATCACATATTTGATAGAAGAAGAGTATGTGTAGTTGTGTACATACCATTTCCGATAAGAGCGATTTCTTCTAATGACTGGAATCGCCAATAACTGCACGCCTCGGTTGCTCTCCAGCACCTACACCGCTGACTACTCTCAGTCTCGAAGAAGTCATGACTGCGTTCGATCCTGCTGTGCTTTCAATTACTTTTTTTGTTCTTCCTTTTCTCAAATGAAAGAAACCAACAGGGAACTTCTTTCTGTTGCAAAGAAAAAGAGAAATGATTTTTTCAGTGTAGCAGACGGAGCAGACGATGGAAAGAAAAATGAACTCTTCGTTATCCGTTTCAATAGTCCATTAACCGATATTTTATCTGTATTTGATATTTCCTTTTTTTGCGAAATTTTACAACACTTCTTCTAGTTTCTTTCCCCAAGTAAAAGAGTAATAAGCACATGAAGATATAAAACACCTGGTGTTGGGAGACTTGAAGCAAGATGAAAAATGTTACTTACAATTATTTGTTATTTAAAAAAATAATTAGCTTGCCTTAAGAACATTCTTTATTTATCTGAGCTTTGACAAATATTTAACCCCCCACATAGCACTTAGATGTTAAAAAAAAAACAGAAATCTGAGGAAATCCTTTGCTCGCAAATTTAATCGGGGAATCGGAATTCGGCTATTTCGAGGTACCCGTTGAACAATTTCTTACAAAACAAGTTGTTTCGCTGCTAATTGAATTTTATTGGATCAAGAAACAGTAGAGAACTTAAAGAGAAAAGAGTTTTACAACACCAATTTGCTAAAATCAACAACTACTATGAAAGAGATTATGTTTAGATCTTGCGTATTACATATTACACATTTCACGCAAAAAAGAAAGGAAGAAGAAAAAAAATCAGATGTATCGTAAAAATTATTCTTCGCCTGGTTGGACTTCCATAATGTTCTCGAAGGAGAATGGAACGAACAGATAGCCCGCACCAGCATAAAACTTGCTTTGGAATTCGACCCTAAAGAGAAAAACAAGAATAAGATGGCAAAGTTCTTTTTTTTTTTACAGGCAGTAAGTTATTTTAAAGTTGATTACCAGTGAAGACGTAAAGTGTGCAGGAAAGCCGAAAGTCCTTCCATGAGGACGAGAATACTGACTGTCAGGGCAGCCCAAGCGGCAAAGATGAAATACAAGATGACACCGCCATACCAGTCTTGGAACATGAGACCTTTGCGGAGCACCATCAACCACAAAACTTCGGACAACTCTGTAAGAGTGTTGGATGTGTAAATGGGTAAATTTATAAATTAATTTAAAAAAAAAATCTTTACGTGAAAAACATATTTATGTTAACTTACGAGAATGGGCCAAGCTGAGAGCCCACAAACGAAGATACGAAGCAGTGTGGGACACGGATCCCAGCACATATTCAATAGTGTGAATAGCCTGAATAGTTAAAATTAAGTTTTTTAGTTATTTCTATTTTTGCAAGTTTTTTTAAGTTTAAACCTGATGAATCATGACGTCGCTAAACTCATGCGGCTCATCCCCTCCTTCATGATTTTCGGTTTGCGGTACTCCAGCTACTTCTACATCTTCACCTTCGGCAGTGCCATTGTGGTTATGCAATGTCTGAATAAAAATACGTAATTTACTGAACACATCACGATAGCTTAAAAGAAAATAACTTACAGCATGGTTTTTGGCTTTGTTCATTTCCATCTTGAAAAGAATAGGCTTGCCAAAAAGGAGAATTGGAACCACGAGGACTGCCGTGATAATCATTACTTTTTGAAGCGTTTCCTAACAATTATAACAAATATGTTATACATTACGAATGGATTTGTAATACGGCCAGTTTAAGGCGAATGCTATATAAGCTCATACCTGCCCAGGATACATGTAGTTTTCACAACCGGCAAGTGCTACTGTGTCGTACTTGAACAACACCATGCCAATAAAAGTGATAAGAATCGAAGGTGCACATCCAGGGGTAAGAGCCGCTGCGGATAGAAGAAACAAAACAAAAAAATTTATGATACAAAAATCATACATCCGGAAAATAGTTGGATTTTACGGTCTTCGGCTCCGGCGTAATATTTGGTCCATTTAATGAACATCAAGATGCAAAGGTATCCGAAAAGGAAAATCAAAAAGATGATTTGTGGAACAAACTCGACTAGGATATTCATACTGCGGCCAAAGAAACTAAATGAGGAAGAAAATCAATGCGTCATTATACCCCATCATCATTTCTGAACATTTTCGAGCAATACCGATGATTCCAAATGCCTAGTATAACACCGAAACCCATATGAACAACGCCGAAAATGATGGAAATCTTCATTTTATATGCGTTTAGGTAGGGAATCTTATTCTCAGCCAACATCCAGATGGGATCGACACCAAATGGATACGGTGTTTGCCTATAATGACCATTGGCGTCGTTCGGAACCAACATTCCCGAGTGATGATGCTGTAGCTCTTCGTTAGTCAAGTTGACCTTATAAGCCGATCCAAATATGTTGACACCTTTGGAGAAAACATCGTTATAGATGAATCCGGCATAAATCGAAAATAAACCCATAAGCAACATGATGTAACGACCGGCGAAGCAGATGACCCAAATCTACATGTTTACAAATAAAAGTTAATGAATCATTTTTCCAGAACGACAAGTTCAATCTAGACATTACCTCGCTTTGGATTTTTTTGGCCGCCAGAGGTTTCTCCTTAACTACCATCCAAAGAGCGAACAACGTCATCAAAAGACCGTGACCAGCGTCACCAAACATCATAGAAAACAGGAAAGGGAAGCTGACGATGGTGAAGGAAGCTGGGTTAACTTCACGGTAAGTAGCAACACCATAAGCGTCTACGAGATTCTGAAATCCAGCAGTAAACTTGTTGGTACGGTTATAGGTCGGTGGAACCTCTCTTGTCATCATGCGATTTAAGATTGGGGGAACCGAGCTTCCACTTCGTTCCTGTTCAATAATACAATTAATCTCTACAACATAAAAATCAAAGAAGACGTAAATACCGTTCCACGCCGAAGTGACATTTGAATCGTTTCCATATCAGTGACTGGTATCCAGCACTCAGCAATCAAGCATTTTTGTGTCACGTCCAAGTTGAACAAGTTCAGAGTGTGATAGATAGACTAGAAATTTACAATTTAAACGTTTTATAAAGAACTTATTCTCTTACTATCGTAGATAATTATTTACCTTGATTTTCCTGACTTTGACGAACCAGTTCTTGATATTCTTGGCCGCAGCTACCAACACACGGTGACGATGATCCTGAGTCTGACCCAGAACAGTATTCAAATCCTCAATGCGAGTCATGACACCAATGGCCATTTCACGACGCTCGGCCGGAGTTTCCGGGCACGGATACAGTGTTGCACGAAATCCTTCGCAAATTTTCTTGACACGGGTTTTAAGCTGGTCTCCTTGGAAGAAGATGATGAAGACGGATTTGTACACTTGATCTCCCTGTAGATGATCCGATACCAAACTTTGTAGTTCAGCTTATTAACAGATAAAAATGTCACTTCAAGATACTTACAGTGACTGGATCTTCGAGGGCAGCATCAATTTCTGCTTGGCGAAGAAACACGTTACCACGGCAAGCGCGCCACAACATCCTCTCGAAGGCAGGAAGACGCTCACGAAGAATGACCCCTGCGACAAATCTATGCGCAAATCCCACATATTATTACACGAAACAACGGCAAAGATAGTGATGATGGCGACGATATGAAAAGAAAGATAGGAAGAGTAAAATAAAATGTAAAAAAAATAAAAAAAATAAATAAAAAAAAAATAGAAAAGATGAAACTAAATAAAATGAAAACTTCTGGCGAGAATCTCCCGCTAATGTCTCTTTTGGTTCGATCTGAAATTTTAACTGTTTTGACATGTTAAGCAACAATGTATCATTATGCTGGCAATGACGAAATGACCCGTTGTTTAAATCTTTCTTCGTTACCCGAGATTTTGAGGGGAGACCACCTGTCTGCTGGTCACATCTTCTGGGATTAAGGCTCGAGTCATACTCTCCGTTTCCATGAGACTTTCCCTCTATTTCAACGTGCAGTTTGCAGTTTGTGAGTGAAGAAAAGGAGCGGGCACAGGAGATAAAAGAAATACCGGAAAAATTTAACATAAAAGCGCACCGTTAACAATTGAAGAGAGAAATAAAATAAAACATTATTTCCACTTTACGGTGAGCCCCAAACATAAGTAAAATTAAATAAGAAATAAGGTAGAATTTGATGGGGGGGGGAGAGGTTAAGAGGCATTACGCCAGATAGAAGAGGAGTAGGTTGGAACCTTTGTTTTCATCAAAGATTATTGACGAGTGGATGTGGTTGAGTAGAATAATATCGAATGAGGGAATCGGGGCGTACAAGCGAATTTAATCCAGCGCGAAAATCATTTAAAATTATTGAATGCAATTTTTTCAAAAATTCTGACAATTAGAAAAAATATACTGCGTCCGAAGCATTAAAAAAAACTTAACTGTCAAAGCTATAACCGTCACCAGCAAAGTCAAGCTAGACATAAAATGCTGAGTTAGAAGGGTCGATTTGTTAGTCAATTCATTATGCATTTAAAAAAAGAGCAGGAAAGTAAGAACGAGGAGTGTTTCAGGTAGAGACTCGGTCGATCGGAAATCGGAAGGCTAAAAAAGGCTGACTGGGTTTGACTGCCAGCAAGTCAGCAACGTATGATTTTTGTATGAACTGATTTACTATAATTTCCTTATAATGGATTAAGACACAATCTAAATAACGGACAACTAACGGGAAATCCTCACCAACATAAGAAAGAAGAAACAAAAGAAAAAATATATAAACTACAGAAATAAAAAAAAATCATTGTTAGTTCATGAAGTCAAAACTTCAGTCTCGAGAATATGCACAAGACTGGGTGTTAGTAAACACAAAATTCGGCAAACAAACAATAAAGAAAAATGTTTGGCAAGAAAGACATTTTAATTAATTAAGAATTGATTGTTTGCCGATTAGTTAGGAAATTCTAAATAAGAAAATGTCTGCTGGACTGTTATATCTCAATAGGCAGATAATGATAAGACAAAAATGTAAATTTGATTCAAATCTTTTGTAGTTTAAATCTGTACTCATGTTATAACGGTCCACACTAGACTTTCAAAACGGTTATGGTAGGTTTGTATACCCAAGTTTTAGCACTTGTCCGCCAGCCCGCAGTCCGTCATCGCCGAGCAAGTTGGCATGCTCATCTTCGTGACCCGATTCGGCCATCTGTAGACGTATGCCATGCCGATGAGTCGTAGCTGGTTTTACTCTCTCTGTGACTGTGTCTTGACTAAAGACAGCTTCAATCTTGTTCGTGTTGTTTTGTGTGTGTGTGTGTGTGTGTGTGTTATGTATTTAGTTCAGAATGTCCCATTCCGACCCGAATGTGCATGCATAGTGTGTGTTTTTGCGTTTCGTGTAGGCGGCGTGTAAAGTGAGTTTCATATTAGCGACCCAGCGCGGAGGAGCGGAGGTTATGGAAATGTCAGGGGCATGCAAAATGAGGTGATAAGGGAAATCAGAAGGATCAGGGGAAAATTAAATGCATCAGGCATTCAAAAAGTGAAGGCGGTAAGACGGAGGGTTGGGAAGATAAAAGAAATGAACAAAACTCAGAGTTAGGAACAGAAAAAAAAACTAAAGACTACTCATGCGCGCTATGTAAAATTAATTAAATTATTAGAATCATACAAGCTGGTCGGGTTTAACCTTAAACCAAAAGTAAGAAGAAACTTAACAAACACATCAGTGTTAATAATTGAACAAAATTACAAAAATTAAGAATTGAGGAAATCCAAGATTTTAAAATAAAAACCTTTTTTAAATTTTACAGGGTAGTAGAGGATGGAGAAAGCTGTGTTATAAAGCTTGACTTTACTGTCATTTAATATGAATCCTTCCTTCTTAAATTTTTCATTTCTTAAAATGTTGCATAAATTATACCATGTTATACAGGTAATATTTTAAATGCTACTTATTATGTAGACAACAATAACATAAATAACATTGGTCTAATGGCAATACTAAAATTGAAATGTACATACCTCATCAAAGAATGTTTGAGTTTTACGTAAGATGTGCTTCAATTCTGTCAGCTCTAAAAAGTTTTTCTTGAGTGCCTCTGAATTTTGATTCACCTCACGAAGCTCATTTTCAAGCTTTTCAAAAGCTGCTTCTAAATCAATCATCTCTCTGGGCTGGGGAGCTTCAGGATTTTCTCCAGTGTCCAAAATTGGAATGTCATCCCTCTTGATTTCTTTCTCTAGGTAACGAAGTTTCCTTTCCATTTCATCACAACGCCTGACTTCATTGACAAATTTGCGCTGGAAAGCACTAACATCAGGATTCAACTAAAATTGAAGCATAACATGTGTTAAATATCATGTCCTTATTAAAGACTTTTTTTTAATAACAGATTGCTGAAAGTTTATAATATTGCATTTTAAGCAAGACTAAGAAACAAATGAGATATAAATCAAACCAAATTTTAAAAAGAAAAGATACTCACGTCACGAAATTGGGCAAGTCCCAATTCTCCCAGTTCAGCTACACAAGCATAGGCAGCTTCACTCTGCAAAAAAAGCTGACAAAGTGTCATTTCTTCGCTTCTGAAAAGCGGCATTTTGAATTCTTGCTCCACAGCGGGCTTTCTTCAACGAGATAAAAATATTTGCAAGTGACCAATTCCAGGTGAATCTTTCTGTTATCAGCCAGAACAACTTTGACCAAGGAAAAGGCCGAAACGGACTGTCAATCTGTTCAAGTCACGGGACGTTCTGTCAGCTGTTAGTCACAAGACAAAAGTTATCGATCGACTAGTACTGACGATCGCCGGTAGGAGAAATCAACACCCTTTCTTTTTTTACCCCCAAAATTAGAACAGAGCTTCAACATTTCAACATTGTATTGCTGTGTTAATCGCATTCTACGTAGACAAAAATTGAAAATTTTAACAGCGCTCTTCACCAATCAAATGTGTGTGAAGAACAAATTTTTCTGATTCATTTTCAATTCGCGCGAACTGTGCAATAAGTAGAAATGTCGGCATATTAACCAAAGAGAAAAACATGTAAAGCATTTATAGCTAACCAAAACTTCTGACTGCATGAATCGTGGACATAATTTAAAAGATATCAACAATTTTTGTGGGGAAAAAAATACAACAGTTACTCCGTCTGCATAGATCAATTATGGACAAAATTATGAATGGTGAATTGAGTACGCTGAGCGCGTTCAGTTTAAAGTTGTTTCATTCGGTAAACCAGCTTTCGGAGATCTTTTCTTTGCGTTCATGAATCAATGTTGTTTTCGTACTGGTGATCTACAGGAAAACAATAAATCACAAAATAAAATATAAATAAAGAAAACATCATACTGCATACCGTAGAGCATCGAACTGTAAGTTGTGATGGTGGTTCAGATGTATCTCTAATAGTGTTACAACCGGAATCGGTCATCACAGCCTCATTTCTCCCAGACAAGAGTACTGGAGTGAACGGCCCTGGAGAACTCCCGTTTCCGGTATCTATCATAGGAAAAGTGATTAACAAAACTTTCTTAAGTCAATTGAGTGCTGATTGTGGAGCCTAATATGAAGAAATGCATTTAATCTTGATACATTCATATTATCTATAAAGTTAAAATTTACCAGTCGAAATCAAGGTTGAACGTTTTTGAATGCTTCCTACAACACTGACAATTAACAACGAATTTGATTCGACCTCTCTACCGCTAGTTGACTGCAAGTCAATCGGTTGAGTTTCTGCTACTTCATTCATCGGTTGAGTTTCCGCTTCTTCATCCATCGACTCAGTTTCTGCTTCTTCATTCATCGGTTCGGTTTCCTCTTTCTCAACCATGTTTTCATCCTCACCAGGAGGGTTTTCTCGGTTGTCAACGTTAACCTCCGATTGTTTCGATGTTTCAGATACGACAATCGACATATCCGACTCTACTTCCGTGGGTGGCGTCGGAGGACCTGGTTCCTCTTCGATTGTAGACGCATTCTCCTCGTCGGTAATATTTTCTTCGGGTAAATTGGACGTAACATCGCTTTTTGCAGTATCGATGAGCAATACTTTTTTTGTGGTGGTATCGGGGAAAATTTTATTTTGATTTTTCTTAGCATTTTCTGTCTGAAGACGTTCGCCCACTGATGGCTCATTTGATGGCATCTCTCTTGTGGAATCAACGCCCTTCACCAACTCATCCTCTTCCATAGATTCCTCTACATCACCATGCTCTGCTACCTCGCGAGCATTACTGATAAGAGGCCGAGGTACAGTCCCAAAAATCTCAATTTCGACAGGCTCTTGATTATTCGCTGTGACTGGCAGATTGGGCGGATTATTTATTATTCGACGGGCACGGGATCTTTTCGCATCATCATTCCTTGAACAAACGAAAAAGCAAAGTTGATGTTCAAAAACACTATTTTGTTTTACTGACCTTTACAAATATAATTTACCTAGATGTTAAGAAA
>Ga0247722_10002069_pt1 | contig 10619 bp, 7 predicted proteins | sample MSEWelMarce3H_FC_FD_189094 | JGI IMG/M metagenome (GOLD analysis project Ga0247722, IMG submission 189094) | Subsurface sediment microbial communities from gas well in West Virginia, United States - MSEEL Well Study Marcellus 3H_FC | ecosystem: Environmental > Terrestrial > Deep subsurface >...
GTCCTGCACACGGTCAAAGTGGAGATACTGCATTTATGGGGGGTGTTCTTTTACCAAATGGAAATGCACTGTTAGTTCCATGTAATTCTGCATATATTGGCATTTATAATACATATCAAGGTACATTTACATTAGGTCCAGCCCATGGTCTAGGTGCAAATGCAGGAGCATTTCAACGTGGCGTTCTATTACCGAATGGAAATGTAGTTCTTATTCCGTATAATTCATCTTATGTTGGTATATATAACTATCTAACGAATACATTTACAAATGGTCCTGTACATGGTCAAGGGACAGATGCATTTTCAGGCGGTGCTTTGTTACCAAATGGAAATGTAGTGATTTTTCCATATGTTTCAGCGAATATTGGTATTTATAATCCTACTACAAATATATATACACAGGGACCAGCTCATGGACAAGTATCAGCTGCATTTCGTGGAGGTGCTTTGCTACCAAATGGAATTATAGTGTTTTCACCATTTGTTTCAGCAAATATTGGATTCTACAATCCATATACAAATACATATATTCAGGGTCCTGCAAAACCAGCAGGTGCATTTAGTGGTTGTACTCTTCTACCGAATGGAAATGTAATATTCATACCATGGACCTCTGCAAATATTGGAATCTTAAGCACATCTCTTACTTCACCGACCGATATGTGCATGTCTCCTTATTTTAATAAATTCTGAAAAGGACTTTTTAGGAAAAGTCCCCAAAAAAACTTTTTCTTAAAATCGCGCTTAATCCTCCCAACTTTTTGTCGCACTTTTTCTTAAAAAGTGCATGAAGCTCCTCTACTCCACCGACTCAGGTATTGTCCTCGCCCGCTACTCCGATTTACCCAATCCTTTAACACCTGATTTTGTTCCAACTGCAGGACCAGGTCAAACAATGATTGATGTCCCTACGGACCAAATACCACAGGCAATTACTCACGTTAGACCCGATGGTACCTTTGTTATTGAAAAGTCGTTTGTTGATCAGCAATGGTCATCTGTAAAGACACTGCGCAATTCACTCTTATTACAATCCGATTGGATTTGTTCCGTCACAGATTACACAGTGTCCAATAAAGCGGAATGGATTACATATCGCCAAGCCTTGCGTGAACTCACAAATGCTGTGAATCCCTATGATATTGTTTGGCCTATTCTGCCGGCGACATCCAGTTCACCTGTACATCCTACAGGTGCTACAGGTGCTACAGGAACGACTGGTGCTACAGGTAGTACAGGTGCTACTGGTGCGACAGGTAGTACAGGCGAAACAGGTAGTACAGGTCCTACAGGCGAAACAGGTAGCACAGGTCCTACAGGCGAAACAGGTGCTACAGGTACGACTGAGTAAAAATAGTTTATTTGTATAGCACATTAGTCATTTCATTTGTATAGCACGTTGTAGCGCACGTTTTATAAACATTTTTTTATAAAACATGCAGATAGATAAGCAATGTCAACCATAAATTATCTGACACTACGAAATGCAAACTGGAACGTCTTCGGTGTATCCAGTATCGTGAATAGTACGATTACGACAACATCATTAAAGACCTCTACCATTTCCATTGTATCCTCTATTGTTTCCCTCGGTCAAAGCACAAATGCTGCGAACTTTGGACAATCACAAGGGTCCTACGCTAATACTACATGGTACAGTACTCTAAACTCTACGTTTACACCGACGGCGGTAACAAAGGTATCAATGGTCGCTAATGCGCAATATCAACTCGCTGTCAATGGGCAAAGTACCATTAGTTCCATCATGCTAACGCAGAACACGGGACAGTTATGGACATCACTTTCACAAGCGACGGGTCTTCCTTCGGCGACTACTACGAACTATAGTAGCGGAGCGATTTGCTCACTCGGGATTTATTCGTTGCTGGCGGCGAATGGCGGGTATTTGTATTTGTCAAATAATTTAGCTGCGTCATATGCGAATGTGAATCCGAATACGCCATATGCACACTACAAGTTTGATGGGAATCTGACAGATTCTCAAGGGAATCTTACACTAACTGCGACGGGTTCTCCTACGTATGTGCCAGGAATTGTAGGGACAAATGCGATTAATTTTATAAACAGTGCAGGCAATGCTCCTACACAATATACACAAGCTACAATTCCTACATTAACAACAACGCCTGTATTTTCAGTAAGCGGTTGGTTTAATATTCAGAGTTTTCCAACATCAGGAAATGTAGCTACGATTGTATCTCTTGGAACAAATGCACAGACATTTGTAACTATTCAATATCTGAATACAGTTACCTATGGTTCAGTATATACAGGTATAGTAGTTTCATTTATAAATTCTAGTAATACAGTAGTTGTAGTAGCAAGTCAATCTTCAATATCATTAAATACATGGTATAATTTTACATTGATCTTTCAGGCATCTGGTACATGTTTCTTTTATTTGAATAATATATTGATTGGTTCAGCAGCAGGAGCTGCGCTATTAAATTCAGCAACAACACTCGCATTGGCTTCATTAACTCATGCAGCTGTACAGGGATTTAATGGCTATGTAGATGATTTGAAATATTATACGTCTGCAATTGCGTTTAGTCCAATGGTCCCTGCGAACTGGTCCAACGTAGCCATTTCAGGAAATGCACAGTACATGCTCGCAACTGCTGCAAACAATGGTCTATTCATGTCCAGTAATTTCGGTTCCACCTGGTCCCAAATCAGCAGCGTTGCGCTGCAAGCATACTGGACGGGTCTTTCATTATCGCATTCTGGACAGTATATGTTGGCGTCAGGGACGATTACGCCGCAGCTAACTGGTTTAGTAATTGCAGCAACTACTACATGGACTGTGAATAATGTGGCATGGACGGCGACAGCAAGTGATGTTTTTAATACAAATTACTATGCAGGATGTGCATTTAACAATGTTCTTGCATCAGGTGGAAATGGTAGTTGGGCATCTGGTCCAAATTACACAATAGGAACAGGCACCTATATTGGTACAACGTATTCAACTGTAATCTTGGGAGGTGTAGGAACAAAATATGGTTCATGGCTACAAATTCAATCATCTGTCCCGCTGGTCATGTATTCCTATTCCTTCGCTATCGCAAATTTTCAGACAGTTCCTTATAGCTATTATATTGTAGGTTCTACCGATGGAACCAATTGGTACCCTGTTCAACAATCAGTATTCAGTATAAACCCTTTTGTATCTGCAAATTCAAATGCAGGATGGGCAAATCCATGTATTGTTAATTATACAGGTACGCAGACAATTGTAGGAACACAGTCAGGAAGCTGCACAACCACTTCGTATTCAACGTCTACCACTCCTTACACCTATTTTAGACTTGTAGTTATTGCAACGTGGCCGTCTGTTACAGGTCAAGCCGCTGAACTAGAAGAGTGGTACATCAACTTCCTCGGCGGCCAATCCTACTCAACCAACTATGGCGCATCCTGGACCAATAACTTCGCTATTCCAGCCTCTACTGCACTTGCTGTATCCGCATCAGGACAATACTCCTTGTATTCTGCAGGGCAAACCGCGTATATCAGTTCCAATTACTTGGTAGGACCTTCCTATACTACTCCTACTTTGACATCTATTAATGCCGCAATTATCGCAGGTGCCTTATCACAAACAGGGCAGTACCAAGTCGTTGTCACGGCAGGTACTACGAACAACTTATACTACTCTACAAACTATGGCGCAACTTTCTTATCAATCTCGTTAGGCGCAGCTGCGTTAACCACAGTTACAATGTCCTATGATGGCTCTTATATTACTGCTGCATCAGCAACAACTGTTTATACCTTGAATTCAAACGGAACAGCGTATACAGTTGCCGTTGGTGGAAACGCAGGACAACAGAACCAAGCGCAGAATGCGATTGCAATTGGTTCAAATGCGGGACAAACGAATCAGACCGCGAACTCCATTATTTTGAACGCGTCCGATAAAGCACTGAACGCGTATGATCCTGGTCTCTACATTGCACCTATCGCGACAGCGCAACAATCAACGTCGGTATCGTACAGTTTGTTAGGGTATGGTATATCAGATAATCAGGTAGTGCAGAGTGGGATTACGTTCGCGAATCAGACGCAGGTGATTTATGGGGAGTGGATTCAGTTGCAGTTGACGACTGCGACATCTGTAACAAGTTATATGATGGTTACACGATATATTCCAAGTATACCACTTGTATCTACACGCTACCCTGTTGCATGGACAATTGTTGGGTCAGTAGATGGAGTAAACTGGACAATACTTGATACACAAACAAATAATTCAGCATCATCAGGAACATATACTCTAAAAAATGCATCGCCGATTTATTCCTACTTTCGTATGATTATTACACAAATGAATTCTGGATCATTTCTTAATCCAAACTATTATTCTGATATCGGTGGATTTATTCTTTACAATAATGGGGCTCCGCTTTTTTCTGCACAAACAACAAATACATCTCCTTTGCCTTATACAGTTTCTGGAACAACTTACAATATTTTGTCATTAAATTCAGTACTGTGTATTCTTACATGGTCCTTTAGTCCTACTGTAAATAGTTATGGAGTTCAACAGGACAGTACTGCATATAGTACATACTATCCTGCTATGATTGCAGTTGCAAATGGATATAATATGTCATTTGGTGGTGCAGGAAATAATGCAAATTCATTTATTGGATTTCAATTTACACCTGGTAGTTCACAGCCTGAATATAACTCCTCTCTTGTCGCTTTCCAAGGCACCTCCACAACAGTCATTAGTCCATTGGTCCAAATCGCAGACCTTTACAACAATATTAAGTATGCGTCTACTTCGCAGTTCGCACTAGATGTCAATGGGTCAATGAGGGCACAAAATATAACGTTCCAGGATGGGACAGTTCAGCAGTCAGCGAGTCAGATGCAGCCAGCGTGGTCACAGTTTGGGCAGGGCTGGAAAAAAACGTCATTGCCGACTGGTTCATGGTATCAATGTGCACTTTCTTATTCAGGACAATATCAATTAGTCGTATCAAATAATGGGCCATCTGCTATATATATGTCTTCAAATTATGGGGAAACATGGACATCTCTTGCAAGTCAAACATCGTCATCAGTAAATTGGTCTTACTGTAATATATCATATTCAGGACAGTATATGAGTGCAGTATATCAACTTGGTGGAACCGCGGGTGGATTTTATCTTTCTTCAAATTATGGACAAACATGGAATTATATCACTGTAAGTACAGTACAGTTAAATGCATTTGCGATGTCATCTTCTGGACAATATATGACATGTACTCCTGCATATAGTACTGCAGGATATGTGTATATATCATCAAATTATGGGCAAACATGGACACCGTCTACATTATATCTTACAACTGCAGACCTTGCTTTTTCTTCATCTATGTCAGGATCAGGACAGTATCAGATAGTAAGTTCAACTACAAAAATTTATTTATCAACAAATTATGGACAGATATGGTCAATAATAGCTACTGTATCAGGTACTATAACAGGTAGTGCTGTATCAGGAAATGGCCAATATATGACAGTTTCAGGTTCAGGATACATCAATGTATCATCAAATTATGGTCAAAGCTGGATACAAACTTCATATACAGGGGCGTATGGTATTGGATTTATGTCACAATCAGGTCAATACCAAATTGTTGGTAATAATTCTGCAGCATCTATATATGTTTCAACTAATTATGGTCAATCATTTACAACAGTTGGAACACCGTCAAGTACATCAATGTTTGGTTCAACATCTGGTTCTGGAATTTATTCATTATATGGGGTAAATAGTGGGGGAAGTGTCTATCAATCCATCGTCCCCTCATACCAACTAGGAAATGTAGGAATCGGCACAATGAGTCCAGGCGCATCTCTGTCTGTTTATAACAATACATCGTCTGGAACATCATTTTTATTACAATTATATAGTCCTTCTATGCCTCTAAATAATTTTACATTTATACAATTTGGCCAAAGTGCTACATCATATAATGAATGTCAGATGGGGTTTTTCTATGCTGGAAATAATAGTCTGACTAACTATGGATTTGTACAGATGAATAATGTTGGTAATATTTTATGCTGGACGGCAAAAGGGAATGTGGGGATTGGGATAACGAATCCTGATTATAAACTTGATGTAATCGGAACAATTCGTGTAACAGGTTCATATATTTCAGGTACATATACTACACCTAGTGTTGTAAACGGTGGAACAACGACAGTATCGACTGCTAATTTAGGTATTACTAGTCCTGTAATACTCGTTCATGTAGGCCCATTCACTACAGGACAATTTTATGGTGTCGCGATTGTGTATAATTGGAATCCTGCAATTCAGGTAGTAAATCAGTTATTAAACGGAGGTATAGGATTAACTCTATCAGGTTCTAATTTACTAATTACAAATAATATAGGATTCGAATCAGTATTTATTGTATATGCGTCATGTTTTGCTTAGCATCTTATAATCTCTACACCACCACCTTCGTAAAATACGCCCACAGTCCTAACCCAACGAAACACTTCGCCGTCAAATCCAGAACATTGTACGCCATATTCTTATCCTCTTCCTCCAGCAAATAAACGAACCCATAGAGTCCCCACACGAACACATAGATTCCAAAGAGGATGAAGTTGAACATCTTTCCACTCCCTTTAACGAAGTTCATGTAGATGAGTCCAAAGAGACCTGCGAAGAACAAGAAGCCGATAAAGCATCCTAGTCCCTTTGATAGTATGCCTTTTTCGCCGAGGTATCCGCTGATTAACATCCCATAATTCAGGGCAATGGCTAATAAAAAGAGTCCAATCGGGACAGAATATTTTCCTTTATTGTAGGAAAGCGAAAGCATGACAACGAGAATCATGAGAGGTGTAGTAATGTACCAATCATTGTAACGCATGACATTGATTTCCTTGTAGTCCACTACACCATTTGCAGGTTTTGTCACTTTCTCCACGAAGACCGAGTAGAAGTATCCAGCCACGATGGAGATGCATGTTTCCAAGTTCATAATGTGACGAATAGCGGGATTTGTCGTAGAGAGTGCTTCAATGAATGTGATGGTACCTGTTGTTAAAAGAAGGACATAGCCCATGTAAAATGTCATTCTGACAAGCTGCGTTTTCATAGAGGGTACAACGAGTTCTTTTTCTTTCTGTTCACCCTTCTCTTTTTGAAGGGGATTTTGCGGTGTGTTCATTCTATACACGGTATATAAATAATACCATTACATGAGTTAGTGACCAGTAAAGGTTCTAGGCTGCATTACAGTTGGATATGGATTCTGGTTCTGATCCAGAGGCAAATAGACGGGCATGGACAGAGCGGGTCGTTGGTATAAACTAGGTGGTACATCGTGTGATAACTGTACATTTGTAGCATTTACTGTTTCTATTAGCTGGTACTGTGAACTGTTATAAATATTCAAATCCGCCTTTTTTTGCTGTTCAACTTTTAGAAACTCGGTATAAACAGCGGGGGTCTGTCTGTAGGTGATATGTGGTAAAGCTGCGTAGGTGGAGTGCATTTATATAGGGATGATATTTTTTATATTTTTTAAGTTTTCCGGGTGTGAAAAAAAATATAAAAAATATATAACGTCTATGTATAACCTACATGTCTAGTATAATTGAAAGCAAACGTATATCAGGTTTTGATATTAAAACGTACTGTAAAATAGAGCAAACACGTATAGGAGATGAACAATTTTATCGCTGTAATTTTACATTTGGAACAGGTCGCAGAAAATTCTGTATGACTGCTGCATATAATATACGTTCTCCAAATGGAATTTATATTGATCGTGTAGAAAATAATAATGTATGTGTTATTGGTGGTAACTTATCATCTATTACAGATGGTACCGCTAAATTAGTTAGGATTGGATTGTATGCAATGAAAGATATAATTAAAGAAATACCGCTACCTATTAATCGTTTTACACTGAATGATGACTCTCATATATATTGTAATGGTCAGAATGGGCCAAAAATATCTCTTGCATATGATACAATTTTAAAATATAATCAGACATGGTATCAATATAAATTTGGTGCGGTTTTACCTGGTTTTATATCATATGGGTCAGATGATGAGAAATCAAATAATGCTGCAAATGCAGCAAATGCAACAAAAATAAATATACCACTATCATTCACTGAAAAAAATGTTAAAAAAACAATAGTATATACTGTAACAAAAGATTCATTAATGGAAATATATTTAAATTCATTAAAAATTCTGGATGATACATGTGAGCCATATGAAGATATTATAAAATCATTTTCTATTATTAAAAATTATGAAGCAGAATATAAATCTATCAACACCCCAAGAAAATTTATTGCTACACTCAGAGAAAAGTTTGGAAAGCAATTCTGTAATGAGATTTTTCGATGGTATAATTCATATATGCAATATCTTCATATAAATATATATCATGAAGCATGGTATATCCCTATAGAACATGTTAAAGAACCATTAGAATATAATAAAGAAAATGTAGATTCTAAAAATACAGAACAAATATGGAATGGTGGTAAATGGAATGATAGTAAATGGAATGATAGTAAATCTAATACACGTAAAAATAGCAAAAAAATAGTATGGGGAATTATGCCTTTTACCCAGGAATATAAAGGTGGTTATATGGGGACGTGGGAGAATTTGGAATAGATTTAAATATCTACTTAAAACTAAATTCCCGTCAATTAAGTAAGGATGTCTTTAGAATCAAAAGAAACAGTTGATGTCAATGAGGTAACCGAAGAAAAAATGACGCGTGCAGCGCGTTATTATATCTTACACAAAGAAGAAAAGAAGGCAAAATACGACTCTACGCCCGATGTAATTCGCAAGAGAGCGGAGCGTGAACAGAAGCGTCAAGAAAAGGAACAAGTAGACAAAGCAGCGAAAGAAGCAAAAGCGTTAGAAAAACAGCGAAAGGACGCGATAGCGCTTGCAACAAGCAAACGGATTCTTCCTGCGATTAGCAAAACGTAGAGATATTTTGCTAACTGTATGGATAGAGACAAAATGTATGCATCTATATTATTTTCTCAAATAACATAAATGTATGTACTCCTCTTACTGTTTGCTACATTATTACTATTCTATCTCTTTTATAAGCGGAGCAACAAGCAAAGAAATAAATGGATCGTCAAACAGAATAACAAACAAGTAGAACCATTTGCAGATACAAATGCAGCAACAAATCAATTATCCCCAGACTTCCTCCAACTCCAAAACGCATTTTATCCCCTCATGAATACCTTTCAAGAAACCTACATGAAAGCCGTGGTAACAGCGATGAGCATGGAAACGGATATTCAGCCTGCATCAAGCCCTACTGCAACAGATAAACCAAAACCAGTTGCTCCGTCCGAACAGGAACTGAATACCTTTATTACTACAAAACTCAGTCCAAAACTTGGTGGGTCTTTACCACCTATTCTTGCGACTCTTTCTGCACTGGATGCCTCTGCAGATCCTGTTGAAACAATGGCCTATTACAAGAAGATTACGAAACAGCCGATTAAAGCGTATAAGACGGCCCTCAATTGGATGAATGGACAGATGGAAGAGGCTCTTCAGAAACTGGGCCAGGCATTGAAAGGGGCGAGTGGGTTTCAAGATTTCTCTGAAATCAACGCGTTCCGCAAAGACTTTGTTTACAACGTCGGATTGCCCGAAGGGCTTAAAGATTTCAAAGGACTTAAAGACTTTATGGCGCGTAAAGCAGCCTGGGAAGGATTTGACGGCAGTTCGCAGTGCCAAGAGCTCTTAAAGTGCCAGGAAGAGAACGACGCTGCGCAGTCAAAGAAAGCCGAAGAAAGAGTGAAACTGTTCATGAAACAGTTCGCAGAAGACCAAGAGCTCAAAGCGCTACTTGAAAAGAATAAGAGACTGGTTGAAGAATCTAAGAAGGTTCAGAACCAGGCGCAGAGTGGGGAGCTCCTAGGAAAAATGAATTTCCCTAAAGAGCCATCAACGAGTTACACATTACCCGAAGGGTCAAATAAGTTGAAAGATATGGAGAAGAATGATCCGAATAAGTATAAAGAATATCAGAAGTCACAAGGGCAGTTGATGGGGTTAAAGACGATGATTGACCAGATTAATGGGTCGCTGCGATAGGTGCTACGCTAGTGCTATCACAACTATCATCGCCGCATCGTCCTATGTCGCCTAGTAGTAACCCGCTTCTTCGCAGTAATTCTCTCCACTTTTGCCCGAATCAACGACGGCAATGATGTCTGATGTCCCGCGCACTTAATGGAGATGAAAGGGAGCCTATGACCCTCCCCTTTGTCCCGATGCATAATATTCAAGTGCACCAACTGATTCGCGAGGCATGCAATGGAATGCATATCAAAGTACTTTGTCTTAATAAATCCCATACTGAAATACAATGAAATCAACGTATCCAACGTAGCCACCCGTAACATTTGCCCCGTATACACAGTAGAATCGTGAAAAGGAATATTCAAAAAAGAATGACACGCCGACGAATGAACCAAAAAGACCAGCGCATATTTCCCTTGTACCACGATGTTCATAGAGGGAATTAAATCCACACCACTTGATTGATAGGAACGGATTCTAAA
>Ga0247722_10002070_pt1 | contig 10612 bp, 10 predicted proteins | sample MSEWelMarce3H_FC_FD_189094 | JGI IMG/M metagenome (GOLD analysis project Ga0247722, IMG submission 189094) | Subsurface sediment microbial communities from gas well in West Virginia, United States - MSEEL Well Study Marcellus 3H_FC | ecosystem: Environmental > Terrestrial > Deep subsurface >...
ATGGAATTTGCGGTTTCTCTTGGTAAGTTTTTTCGGATATTCCAGTAATTTTGACTTCCACCTGAACGTCTAATTGCCTTAGAAACATTTCCTGGTCCAGCATTATATGAAGCCAAAACTAAACTCCAATCACCAAAAATTTGATACAAACTTGATAAATATTGGCAAGCAGCTTCGGTAGCTTTCAACGGGTCAAAACGATCATCAACATAAGAATTTACTTCTAAATTGAATTGCTTCCCTGTTGGATACATAAATTGCCACAAACCTGAAGCTCCAACCGGTGATTTTGCCTTTGGATTCAATGCCGATTCCACAATTGCTAAATATTTCAACTCCATCGGAATGTTATATTTAGCCAAATGTTCTTCAAACATTGGGAAATAATATTCGGAAACCGCCATTAAACGTTCAAAGGATTTACTTCTATTTTTCAAAAAGGCTTTAATTGTGTTTTCAAGTGCCTGATTATGTTCAATATTAAAGGGTGATTTGGCATCTAATTTATCCAAACGTTTTTTCAAGATTTCGGTTGATAAATCAAAACTTACTTCTGTATCAATATTAATATTTTCAATATCCGAAAACATCGCCTCTGAAAGTTCAGTGTTTGCTAATTCTGCCATCCATCTTTCATCGATACAATTACTTGTATTATGATGAACAAATGTACTTTTCAAGGAATCTAAATACGATAATTTCGGTAATAATAATCCCAATTCTCTTTCTGCGTTTTCTTGACTAAACCCCAATGTTGTTATCAAAAAACCTGCTATTACTAGTGATTTTTTCATTTTTATTATGTTTTATTAACATCTTTTGATGCTTGTTTATTATTCTAATATCGCTGCTATTCCTGGAAGTGTTCGTCCTTCTAGCATTTCTAACATGGCACCACCACCTGTTGAAACATAGCTCATTTTCTCTTCAAAACCAAATTGTTTCACTGCAGCAACGCTATCACCACCGCCGACTAATGAAAATGCTCCGTTTTTTGTTGATGCTGCAATAAATTCGCCTAAAGCAATTGTTCCTTTTGCAAAACTTTCGAGTTCAAAAACACCTAATGGGCCGTTCCATAAAATGGTTTTGGATTTCATAATTACATCTTCAAAAATGGCTAATGATTTTGGACCAGCATCTAAACCTTGCCAACCATCAGGAATATTTTCCACAGCAACAACTTGCGTATTGGCATCATTAAAAAAAGCATCAGCTGCAATTACATCAACTGGTAAATGAATAGCGACACCTAATTCTTCTGCTTGTTTTAATATCGAAAGTGCTAATTCCATTTTATCATCTTCACAAATTGAATTACCAATTTTTCCGCCTAATGCCTTTATAAATGTAAAAGTCATTCCGCCTCCAATAATTAAATGATTCACTTTAGGCAAAATATTTTCAATAACCGTAATTTTTGATGAAACTTTGCTTCCGCCCAAAATAGCAACAACAGGTTGCACCGAATTATTTAAAACTTTTTCAATACTTTCAATTTCTTTTGCTAATAATGCTCCGAAACATTTTTGAACAGGAAAAAATTGTGCTATAATTGTTGTTGAGGCATGCGCTCGATGTGCCGTTCCGAAGGCATCATTTACATAAACCGTTCCTAGTGAGGCTAATTTTTTTGCAAAATCAACATCTCCTTTTTCTTCTTCTTCATGAAAACGAAGATTTTCTAATAGTAAAATTTCACCAGCTTTTAAATTTGCAGCTGCTTGTTCTGCAATTTCACCAATACAATTTGATGCAAAATAAACCTTTTGCCCTAAAATTTCTTCTGTTTTAGATAATATATGTTGCAAGGAATATTTGGCTTCAACACCTTTTGGTCTTCCTAAATGACTCATTAAAATAACACTTCCACCATCGTTTAAAATTTTAGCAATTGTTGGTTTTGCAGCTTCAATCCTAGTAGCATCTATTACCATAAAGTGCTCATCTAAAGGAACATTAAAATCTACCCTAATAATTGCTTTTTTGTCTTTAAAATTGATGTTGTTCAGTGTCTTCATAAATCGTAATTTAAATTAGATAAGATGCAAATATAAAATATTGTATTTTAATTTCGGATATGAAACCGAAATTTTTTAATAAAAATAACAAATTTTGTGTTTTTTTTTAAATTACTATTGTTTTTTAATGAATTTAATAGTAAATTTGTTTTATGTTATTTAAAGATATTTTAGGTCAAGATCATATAAAAGCCCATCTCACCAAAAGTGCTGAAACGGGAAGAATTCCGCATGCCCAATTGTTTGTTGGTCCAGAAGGAAGTGGCACTTTACCAATGGCAATTGCCTATGCGCAATACATTTTGTGTGGCAATACCAATGGCGAAAACAACAACGGAAATAGTAGTTGTAATCTTAAATTTGAACAATTTGCCCATCCAGATTTGCATTTTGTTTTTCCGGTTGCCACTACCGATAGCGTAAAATCGCATGCCGTGAGTGCTAATTTTATGGCGGAATGGCGGCATTTTTTATCCAAAACACCTTATGGTAGTTTATTTGATTGGTTAAAAAATTTGGGAATTCAAAACAAACAAGGAATTATTGGGGTTGATGAAGCCTCAGAAATCAATAAAAAATTAGCCCTAAAAGCGTATGAAGGCGGCTATAAAGTAATGCTAATTTGGATGGCCGACAAAATGAACGGCTCATCTGCCAATAAATTATTAAAACTATTAGAAGAACCACCAGAAAAAACGGTTTTCATTTTAATTACGGAAAGCACTAGCGATATGTTGCAAACCATTTTGTCTCGCTGTCAAGTAATTGATTTTATTGGACTTAGTGAAGCCGTAATTGCTGAAGCTCTCGAAAAAAACGAAAATTGTGATCCAAAAGTTGCTAAAAAAATCGCCCATCAAAGTGAAGGTAATTTCAATAAAGCTTTACATTTACTTCACAAAGAAGAAGATGAATTTCCGTTTGATGAATGGTTTATTGAATGGGTAAGAAGTGCTTTCAGAGCTAAAGGAAATGCTGCCGCTATTAATGATTTAATTGCTTGGAGCGAAAATATAGCCGCAACAGGAAGAGAAACACAAAAACAATTTTTACATTATTGTATTCATTTTTTTCGTCAGGCTTTATTGCTTAATTATCAAGCAGATGAACTGGTGTTTTTAGAAACAAAAGTGCCTAGTTTTCAATTGAAAAAATTTGCACCTTTTGTAACTGGGGCAAATATTCCTTTTATATTTAAAGAACTTGAAGACGCTATTTATCACATTGAACGAAATGGAAACAGCAAAATAATTCTAACCGATTTATCTATAAAACTAACCCGATTAATTCATAAAAAAGAGTAACTATGATACAATTTGCACCTTTATTAGCTTTAGCATTATTAGCCATAACATTTTTACAATCTGGATACGACAAACTTAAAGATTGGAACGGAAATGTGGCTTGGTTGAACGAACATTTTTCAAAAACCATTTTAGCAAAACAAGTGCCATTGGCATTAGGAATAATTTTAATTTTAGAAATAATTTCAGGTGTTTTGTGCGTTTCTGGAATTGCTCAACTTCTTTTACAAAACATAGTCATTCGTGGACTTGGTTTTTATGGTGCCGTTTTATCTTGCATCACATTACTTTTTCTTTTATTTGGTCAACGATTAGCTGCCGATTATGACGGAGCAAGAACAATTGTTATTTATTTTATCCCAGCATTAATGGCTGTTTTTTGGTTAAGTTAAAAAATAAATGAAAGAAAATCAGAATATTAGAATTGCTGTTGATGCTGTAGTTTTTGGTTTTCAAAAAAATCAATTATATGTACTTTTAATTCAACAAAATTTCAACACAAGCAATTTGCATTGGGCTTTACCTGGTGGTTTGGTTCAAAATAACGAAAGTTTACATCAAGCCGTTTTAAGAGAACTTAAAGAAGAAACCAATGTTGAAGTGAATTTTTTAGAACAATTATTTACTTTTGGAGATGATTTACAAAGAGATCACCGTAATCGTGTGATTGCTGTTGCTTATTTTGGTTTAGTAGATTCATCAAAATTTCATTTAGTTGCCGCTACAGATGCATTGCATGCAAAATGGATTCCAATTAAGGAAATTCCAACTTTAGCATTTGATCATAATTTAATTATAGATACAGCATACAAACGGTTGCAAGCTAAATTAACGTATCAGCCCGTTGGTTTTGATTTATTACCAACCGAATTTTTATTTTCCGAATTAGAAAATCTATATTGTGTTATACTTAATAAAGAAATTGATCGGAGAAATTTCAGAAAAAAAATATTGAGTTTCGGGATTTTAGAAGAAACAAATAATTTTGCACCACAACTAAAAAGTGGTCGTCCGGGTAAATTATTCCGTTTTAATACATTGATTTACAATAAATTAACAGAAGAAGGTTTTCTTTTTCAAATAAATTTCATTTGAAATTTGCAAAAATATTTGGTAGCTTGAAATAAACTTTTTATATTTGCGTCATAATTACACAAATAATACTATGGTACTCAATTTAGACCCAAATTTCAAACCTTGTGCAGGCGAAGAAATTCAATTTCAAAGTTTTATTTTTGCAGGCGGCGAACCACATATAAAAATCAATCCCGATTTTGATTTATCACAAAAAGTAACCGTAACCCATCGCATTCAGTCGTTTCAAGATTTGGGTTTACTTTGTTTGGCTGCAGATGCTTTGGTGCGAATGGGTGCAAAACTCGGAACACTTTTTATTCCTTATTTTCCAGCGGCGAGACAAGATCGGGTGATGATTCCAGGCGAACCCCTTTCGGTAAAAGTATATGCACAAATTATAAACAACTTGGGTTTTGAAAAAGTTTTGGTTTTTGATGCTCATTCCGAAGTAACTCCAGCGGTTTTAGAACATTGCGAGGTGATTCCTAATTATGAATTTATTCAAAAAGTTGTTGAAAAAATTGGGAAAGAATTGCTTTTGGTTTCACCCGATGGTGGTGCTTTGAAGAAAATTTATAAAGTTTCAGAATTTCTAGGTGGCAAAGAAGTAATTGAATGCAGCAAAAATAGAGATGTAAAAACGGGAAAATTAAAAGGTTTTAAAGTCTATGCCGAAGATTTAGAAGGTCAAAACTGCTTAATTGTTGATGATATTTGCGATGGCGGCGGCACTTTTATTGGCCTAGCCGAAGAACTAAAAAACAAAAACGCAGGCAAACTCTACCTCGCCGTAAGCCACGGTATATTCAGCAAAGGATTTGAAAATTTGAACTGTTTTGAACGAATATTTACAACAAATTCTTTTGGGGATATAGAAAATGAAAAGGTGGAGGTGTTTAAATTAGAATTGAAATGAAAATTCAGCGTTTGCATAGAACCCTTTGAGTCTATGTTCAATATTTTGGAACGCAGATTAACACAGATGTAAACAAACACGGATAAGAAAAAATATAGAATATAAGCTTTTGCAAAGCTCAAAAAACCTTTATTAATAGCAACAACAATAAATAACTATAACATGAAAGTCATTTTTCCACCAAATCCAATTGAAAATGAAGGATTTAAAATTTTCCTTGCGGGTACTATCGACATGGGAAATTCTTTAAATTGGCAACAAAATGTTATGGATTATCTAAATGGAGTAAACACAAGTAAAGAAGTAGTTGTTTTAAATCCTAGAAGATCTAATTGGGATTCTAGCTGGATTCAGAAAATTGAAAATAAAGAATTTAATGAACAAGTAAACTGGGAATTAGATGCTTTAGAAAATGCAGATTTGATTATTATGTATTTTTCTGGAAATTCCAAGTCGCCAATTTCAATGCTGGAATTTGGGTTGTTTGCTAATTCTGACAAAATGCTAGTGTGTTGTGAAGAAAATTTCTGGAGAAAAGGAAATATTGATATTGTTTGCAAACGAAAAAACATTCCCACTTTTGAAACACTAGATGCTTTACTGAACTATATAAATCAAAATATTCTAGTAAAAATATGAAAAATTCATCAAAATTAGAACAAAAGTAAAAAATAATTTTTCCATCAAATCTTTAGAAACAAATAAAAATCTTTAACTTAAAATAATAAAAAAAATGAACCCACTACTCCTAACAGACGGCTACAAAGTCGATCACCGCAGACAGTATCCAAGTGGTACCACCTTAGTTTATTCCAACTGGACACCTCGAAAAAGCCGAATTGATGGCGTAAACGAAGTCGTGTTTTTCGGTTTGCAATATTTCATCAAAAAATACATTTTGGAAGACTTTGAAACCTATTTTTTCAAACAACCCAAAGAAAAAGTCATTGCCGAATACCGCCGCAGAATCAACAATTATTTAGGCGAAAATCAAGTAGGAACGCAACACATTGAAGCCCTTCATGATTTGGGCTATATCCCAATGGTAATCAAAGCATTACCAGAAGGTGCAAGTGTTCCGATGCGTGTTCCAATGTTCACCATGTACAACACCTTGCCTGATTTTTTTTGGCTCACCAACTATTTTGAAACACTCATTTCTGCCGTGATTTGGATGCCTTGTACTTCTGCAACAATTGCAAAACAATACCGAACTATTTTAGATAAATATGCCTCCGAAACGTCCAGTATGCCCGAATTTGTTGATTGGCAAGGACACGATTTCTCAATGCGAGGCATGGCAGGCATAGAAGCAAGTGTTATTTCTGCAATGGGACATTTGCTGAATTTTAGTGGGACGGATACCATTCCCGCAATCAGTTTGCTGGAGCAGTATTACAACGCCAATTCCGATTTAGAACTCATTGGTGGTTCTGTAGCTGCAACTGAACACAGCGTGATGTGCATGGGAACAATTGAAGACGAAATTGGCACTTTCAAAAGATTGATTACGGAAGTGTATCCAAAAGGCATTGTTTCTATCGTTTCAGACACTTGGGATTTATGGAAAGTACTCACAGAATACCTACCGCAACTAAAAAACGAAATTTGTTCCAGAGAAGGCAAAGTCGTAATCCGACCTGATAGTGGCGATCCTGTGGACATCATTTGTGGCAATCCACATGGCAAAAATGAAAACGAAAAGAAAGGCGTTATCGAACTTTTATGGGACACTTTTGGCGGAAAAATAAACGAGAAAGGCTTCAAAGAATTGGATCCACACATAGGTGCCATTTACGGAGATAGTATCACCGTTGCAAGAGCCACACAAATTTGCGAACGCCTAAAAGAAAAAGGGTTTGCTTCCACGAATGTGGTTTTAGGAATTGGTTCTTTTACCTATCAATACAACACCCGCGACACTTTTGGTTTTGCCATGAAAGCCACTTATGGCGAAGTAAACGGTGAGGGAAGAGCCATTTTTAAAGACCCAATTACAGATGATGGCACCAAAAAATCAGCAAAAGGATTGATGAAAATTGAAATTGAAAACAACAAATACATACTCAAAGACGAAGTTACTTGGACTGAAGAGGAACAAGGCGAATTAAAAGAAGTCTTTAGAGATGGAAAATTAATACTAGATGAATCTTTTAAAACAATTCGAAATAGAATCGTAAAAAACTAAAAGAAATAGAATATAAAAAGCGGACTTCAAAAAAATCCGCTTTTTTTATTTTTGTATCAAAAACGCTTCTGATAAATAAAAACAAAAGAATAATTACTAGATTAAATAAAATCCAATAAGAAATATATTCTCAAACCCTAAACTTTCGGCTCTTCTTCTTTTTTTACTGCAGTAGTGGTTGTGTCATCTTTTGCGGCATTCTTAAATTCTTTAATCCCATTTCCAATTCCTTTCATTAATTCTGGAATTTTTTTACCACCAAAAAGCAACACAATTATCGCAATAATCAAAATGATTTGCGTAGGCCCTACAACTCCTAAAAATATAGTCAAAGCATTCATAATTTCAATATTTAATAGCACAAAGATATAAAGAAATTTTCAAAACAATACTTTTTTATAAAATTATTAGCTTTTTGCATCTAAAAACCGTTTTTTTTACTAAATTTGTAATTCTAATAGGTTATAAAATGGCTAAATTTAAGCTTGACAGACAACAATTACTCAAAAAATTATACAGCAAAAGAAGACTCGTAATTCTTAACGAGGACTCTTTCGAAGAAACTTTTTCATTAAAACTAAACTTAATGAACGTCTTTGTAGTTAGCACTTCAGGGGCAATTCTTATTATTTTTATTACAACTTATATAATTGCTTTCACACCGCTCCGGGAATATATTCCGGGTTACGCCTCTTCTAAACTCAAAAAAGAAGCTTTAGAAATGGCAATAAAATCGGACTCCCTCGAAAAATCCGTGAAAATTAACAATGCCTACATCGAATCTATCAAAAAAGTACTAACAGGAAATCTTGATTATGCCAAACTAAATAATGAAAATGCCGAAAAAAATGAAATCCCAAAATTCGATGAAAAAGCTTTAGCGCCAACTGATGAAGAACTCGAATTGAGAAATCAAATCATTAAAGAAGATAAATACAATGTTTTTGAAACGGCCGCTCCAAAAGTAAGTTTTGTAATGTTTCCTCCTGCTCAAGGAACTGTTGTTCAGAATTTTAACACCGCAAATCGATTTTACGCAATCAAGTTAGCACTAACAAACAACACGCCGATAAAAGCAATCGCTGCTGGAAATGTAATTTTTGCTGATTGGACACCAAATTTTGGATATGTAATTATTATCCGTCATAAAAATGATATTTTATCCGTCTATAAAAATGCCGCTTCTATCACAAAAAAACAAGGAAATATCGTAAATGCAGGCGAAGTAATAGCTCTTGCAGGTAGTCTAAACAACCAAAATTCGGCTATAACACTGCATTTCGAACTCTGGAAAGATGGCTTCCCGATCAATCCAACTCAATTTATCGATTTTTAATTTTTTTTGAACCGAAAGGCTTTGGCATTCTTGCATACCATTTTCCCGCTTTTCGCTATATCTCTTTTTTTATGTCGGTTTTTCAGTTGAAATTCATCAAAAAATTGAAATTTAAGTTTTCAATCAAATCTTGAAACATAAAAAAAAGAGGATACCGCTACAATCGGGGGTAGTTTGGATTTTTCGGCATTCAAAACCGTTTTTCAGTTCAAATTTATCATAAAAGTGAAATAAAAATAGAAATCAAGCAACTTTTTTATAAATTTGTATTCGATAAAAAAACAATCATGAAGAGTAAAGTTATACTTGCAAAAGTTCTTGCAAAAATAATGCATCACCAAACCCAAAAATGGGCTACAAATCCAGTTGAAACCCAAGAAAAAGTTTTTGAAAACTTAATTGCAACCGCAAAAAATACCCTTTTTTGGAAAAAATCATAACTTTGAAGAAATTCACTCCCATGAAGATTTTATAAAAAACGTTCCCGTTCGTGATTATGAAGGCCTCCGCTTTTATATTGATAAAATGGTAGCCGGTGAAAAAGATATTCTTTGGATAAACAAACCTTTATATTTAGCAAAAACTTCCGGCACCACATCAGGTGTAAAATATATTCCACTCACAAAAGAATCGCTTCCCTTTCACATAAAAGCAGCTAGAAATGCCATTTTGAATTACATTCACGAAACTGGAAATGCCGATTTTGTAACCAAAAAAATGATTTTTCTTCAAGGAAGTCCTGTTTTAGAAAACAAAAACGGAATATTTGTGGGTCGATTATCAGGAATTGTTGCCCATTTTGTGCCTGTTTATCTTCAAAAAAACAGACTCCCTTCTTGGGAAACCAACTGCATAGAAGATTGGGAAACCAAAGTAAACACAATTGTTTCAGAAACGATTCATCAAGATATGGGAATTATTTCCGGAATTCCGTCTTGGGTTCAAATGTATTTCGAAAAATTAATAGCAACTGCCGAAAAACCAGTAGGGGAAATCTTCAAAAATTTTAACTTATTTATTTATGGAGGCGTCAATTTCGAACCGTATCGAGCTAAATTCAATCATCTCATTGGTAGAAAAGTGCCGTCAATTGAACTCTTTCCTGCATCTGAAGGCTTTTTTGCATACCAAGATTCACAAACTGAAAAAGGAATGTTATTGCTTTTAAACGCTGGAATTTTTTATGAATTTATTGAAGTAGCAGAATTTTATTCCGAAAACCCAAAACGATTGACCATCGGCGAAGTGCAATTAGCAACGAATTATGTAATGTTGATTTCAACAAATGCAGGATTGTGGGCGTATAATATTGGAGATACCATACAATTTACTTCTTTAATACCCTATCGGGTCATTGTTTCAGGACGACTTTCTCATTATATTTCCGCATTTGGAGAACACGTAATTGCAAAAGAAGTGGAACAAGCTATTCAAAAAGCTTTAGAAAACACTGAAATTCAAGTATCTGAATTCACCGTTGCTCCACAAATAAATCCACAAAACGGTTTGCCTTTTCATGAATGGTTAATTGAATTTGAAATAGCACCTGAAAATTTAGAAGATTTTGCCTTAAAAATAGACGATCAAATGCGGATTCAAAATGTATATTATGACGATTTAATAAAAGGAAAAGTATTGCGAACATTACAAATCACAACCATTCAAAAAAATGGCTTTCAAGAATACATGAAATCAATTGGAAAACTTGGCGGACAAAACAAATTACCAAGACTTTCAAACGATAGAAAAATAGCGGATTTTTTTAAAAAT
>Ga0247722_10002071_pt1 | contig 10607 bp, 15 predicted proteins | sample MSEWelMarce3H_FC_FD_189094 | JGI IMG/M metagenome (GOLD analysis project Ga0247722, IMG submission 189094) | Subsurface sediment microbial communities from gas well in West Virginia, United States - MSEEL Well Study Marcellus 3H_FC | ecosystem: Environmental > Terrestrial > Deep subsurface >...
TTTATTAATTTTTAAATACCTGTTTTTTAATCATACGTGATACGATCCGTGAAGCAGCTGTTTCAAGTGCTTTTTTAGTTGTAATACCGATTGTAGATTGATTAAATTTAATTTCATCAAATGAATCGGATAACGCTCCTTGCTTTACTGTACTTGCTTCACCTAAGCCTGAACCAGTGATATACTCAGCAGTTTCAGCGTTAACGAACTTAACTTGTAAGCCCAATCTGGTAGTTTGAGTTTGCTTAACACCATCTTTCAATTTTAATTGTTCATCCTCAGAAACTGAGAAGTCGTATATTTCTACATATACGAAGTATTGTGCTAATTTAATCTTACCTCTACCATCTAATTTATTTTCAGTAATACCTGATTGAGATGCCTGGAATTGTTTTACCATTCGGTTCTTAATTTCAGCCTTATCTTCAGTGAATGTAAAGCGATTGGTTTCTTCTAGGAATTCAACAACGATATTTGTTAAACCTAAACCAACGCGTTTATCCTTTAATTCAGGATACATAGCAAATACTTCTTCCGTAACACCGATTTGCAATAATTGAATCGGTATTTTAGGTCCTTCATAATCGGAAACAACATCAATTGATTGTTTCTTTTCAAAATCCGCAACGTATGATTCAGTCTTAACAGATCCGACCGTTTGGCCGAATGCTGTTAAGCTAAATAATGTTAGAAATGTAACTAATATATATTTCATATTATCCTTCTGATTCTGATTTAGTAGCTTCTGCTGTTTTGTTTTTCAATGACGTAAATTTGTCGAATGATGTTAAACCTAAAGCACCAAATGCTAACATTGCTACTGCATTCACTAATGAATCTGCTGGAGCTACGTCTACTGTTGAGAATGAATTGTGATACATTGTGACACATAAAGTGATTGCTGCTAATAAACCAACAAATCTCTTTGATGATACTGCACCTTTTTCATCTGCCATTAATGACTTAACGCCATCCATAAATTTTTTTAATATTTCCATTTTACCACGGTTGTTTTGAGATCTTAGCAGCGATTTTAGATGCTTTCTCATTTTGACCCGAAAAATGTAAATATGCAAAATACATCTGGGTACTGAAAGCAACTGCAATCCAAGCTAAAACCAGTTTTGAATATATTTTATATACCTTTTCCATTGTTATTATCCGTCTATATCATCAGTAGCTTCTGGAGCAACTGGATCTTTGATTTTACCACATTTTAAACACTCTTCTTCACCATCACCATCTGCGTCGCCCCAAACGTGCTCGCATTGGCGGTGTGCAAAATATTCATCAATCTTGCCGTCACCATCGAAATCTAAACCGTCCATTACGCCGTCACCGTCTTCGTCGATTTCGGTTCCTTTTTTAGCTTCTGCAGGTGCTTCAGCTGATGGAGTAGATTCTGGAAGTACTAATGGGGATATATCAGTAGGAACGATAGGAGTATCTTTTATGTCTGCTGTATTGCTCATTGTTGTTCCATCTTCCTCGTCCATTTTCTGAACTAGCATCTTATCTTTATCAGTATCTGAGAACCAGTAATCGATAATTTTACCATATGAACCAATAAAGGCACCAAGTAATAATAATAATAATTCTTTCCATTCACCTGCAATTGCTGTGTTTTGAGAAATTGCAAAGAATATACCAACAATTATTAACATAAAACCACCTAAAACCATAGCGGTAATATACCATCTACGTTTCATCATTGCATTTAACAGGTCTCTAAATCCTGTAGGTACTGGAGATGGTGCTGCCATATTTTCTTCGTCTTTAAATAACTTCATTTTTAATTACCATTTTGGAGCTTCTTCTAGCTCTTCTTTTTCAGTTTTTTTCTTAGGAGCTGGTGCGGCTGCTGGAGCTGCTGCTTTTTCTTTGATGATTACTGTTTTTCCACCAGCTGGAGCTGCTGCTTGTTGCTGTTGTTGAGTAATGTTAATTACTGGAGCGGGTGCTGATGTTGCTTGTGCTGGTTCATCACCATCGCCTGTTAGAGTCTTAGTTACGAAACCACCTACTGCTATCGCAACTGTGCTCGCTAATCCGATTAGAATGCTCTTTAATGAGCCTCCTCCGTTTTCTGCTTCTTCTGCCATTTTGTTTTTTATTTTATTGTTAAGGGATATTTTGCTTCTTTTCCGTCCACGTCAATAAATATAAAGTCGTAGTCTCTCTTTGGTAAATCTGATAGGTCTAAATTCTTAGTCGTTAATGATTCCGTTGCAGTAAATTTTTCCTTTTTAACTGGTTGTTCACTTCCAAACGGAATTACCTGAATAGCATACTTAGACCCAACAGTAGTTTCAAATACTGCTGTTACTATATTTTCAGTTTGTTTAATTGATTTAATAGACGTTGATGTTGATTTTACGCCTAAATCAATTTGAGGTGCAATAACTTCTTGCTCGTAGTTAGTGCAAGCAGCTAATGTTAATAATGATAATGCTGTATAAAATAATATTCGTTTCATATTAGAAGTTATTGTATCCTGTTAATTTAATTTTATCTGTATTTAAGTTGATGCCTAATTGATTACCTTTAGAATCGTTAGCATCCATTGTTGGTGATACTTTAACTGATGTTAAAATATCTACTCCAGAACCAATCGAAGTGAACTTCAATTTAAACGGTATTGAATTTATTGTTATCGGTGTTTTTAGAGATTGATCTAAAGCACCAAACTTAATTACACCAGATTTTGCGTTTGCGAATACATACCAGTTAGCTGGTAAATCTGTTTTTACTTCATTGAATTTTAATTTTGATGGATCGTAATTAAATTGAAATTGTAATCCACCTAATGAAGCACCGTTTGTATTTACAGCTATTGGTATTACTATATCGTTTGATGTAACAGTTACGTTGGATAAGTTAACATCAATTGATGTAGGAGCTGCTACCGTGGAATTCATTGTTCTGAATGCTGTATTAGTTAACATGCTAGCTTTCGCGTTTGTTGCTACTGTGCTTGCTCCATTATCTACTACTATAACTTGTGATGAGTGTGAACGATTGACATCACCCCATAGCAAGTATTTTAAATTTAATACCTGGTTAGATCCTAAATCACTAGTAGTAAATGTTACTTTAGGGAATGTTATTGTTTTCCAGTTTAAAGCAGTAATTGTACTCCATGAATTATCTACTGATGTATTAAATGCTACTTCTGCTTTAATTCCATAATCTCCACCTTGTATAAATCGTATAGATGATGTAAACATTGATGTTGATAATGTAGAGAAATTTGTAAATACTTTATATGTAGCCCATGTTGCATCTTGACTTACAAATTCTACTGGTCCAGCATATAAATCTAATAATTGAAGACCTTTAATAGATGTAGGATCTACATTACCAAATTCTCTCATATCGATTAATACTTTACTTACACCTGCTGTATAAGCATTAACAGCGATAACAACCCATTCTGTTTGTCCTGTAATAGTTGTTACATCTGTTGCTCTCCACGTTGGCATACTTCTCCATGATGTATTTGCTCCTTGAGATACGTAATTTGCAGGTAAAGTTACTAATGTATCTAGACCAACTACTTGAGCAAGTAATCGAGGTAAATCACCACCATCAATTGATTTATTTTTATTAATATCAGCTGCATAAAGTGATTGGCCTGTTTTTAGAACTTGTCCATTTGAACCGTCTAATCCCATTGATGTAAATTCACCTTGTGATGTTGTAAAGTCAGATAATGTAATTGCTGAATTATATACTGTATTTGTTTTATCCATATCGTGCATTACTGATACTTCGTATGTTGTATTTGCAGCAAGTAATGTCTGATCAATATCTACAGCACCAGTTGATGTTACATTAAATAATGCACCCGTATTTGTTGTTGGGTTTCTGAATGATACTCTTAAATCAGATAATGCAAGTAAATTTGAATTTACATCTACATTTGCAGTTACATATTTGCCAATACTTTGATCAAATAAGATTTCAGTTGCTAATTGTTCAAATTGATAAGTTGCATCTTGAGCACCTTGTGCATTCCATCCAGCTACAAAGTTTAATTTAAATGGATTAAATGTTGTTGCTGTAGATGTAGTTTTAACTTTCATTCTAACAATAACGAATCTATCCCAACCACCAGCATACGGCATTCCGTTTGGTGATGTCCATGTTAATGTTGCTCTCAAGATACCATTTTGACCACCGTTTTGGTAAGTATAATATGTACTTGACCATCTAACATTACCATCAGTAGATACAGCATTTGTAGCATTAGTGTTAGTGTAAGTATATCCTGGATATGGATTATGAGATATGCTAATAGTTGATCCATAAGGTAAAATACCACCATTTCCACCAGTACCTGTATGGTTTACTGAAACGATTTCGAAGTTAGTAGCATCGTATTGGAAATCAAACATCAATTGACGTGTTGTTGTATTTCCATTACCATCACCTTGAATTACTACATCAAATTGATCGCCTCTACCGATAGTTGTACCATCGATAGCAGTAGATAATCTTGGAGTTTCTAGTCTTAATTTAATTGGACCAGCAAATGAACTAAAACCTATTAATGCAAATAACAGGATTAATAATTTTTTCATATTTTGTCAAACAATTTAGTTGTTAATGAAACTGATGCTTTTTTCAATGCATTTGATAATGATGTTTGATTAAAACCACCAGCCTCAGAAATAACTAAAGTTGACATCGATATTTCGGATGACTTTTCTGTTGCTGTTTTTTGCTTGATAACTTTATCGCCTTTTAGTAAGCGTCCCATCATACTAATCACTACTGCTTGCTCATCCTGATGTAGGATTCCAATGCTCATGTTTGATGACTCAACGTCTAAAAATACGATGTCTACTTGTAGAGTATAATCGGCTGATTCTGCAGATGGAACTAAATCATATTTGTCTGATAGTGATTCATCTAATATGTTTTTAACTCCGAATGCTAGATTACGATTTCCTGCTAATTTACCTATTTGGATTTTATTTCCTACATTCTCGATGTATATCTTTTTAGGAGTTTGCGCCCATCCTGCTAAGGATACCAATATAAGTGTAAAGAAAAATATATGTTTCATATTTACTAGTTAATTCTATAATAAATATTATAAAGTTTACTAGTAGTGGTTGAGTATGGTAGGCGTTGTGTGGATTAGTCTACGAGTATGATGGCTTTTTGTCGTTTTCGCAAGAATGTACTATATGTATAATTGGATTTAAAATTAAACCTAACATAAACCCAAAACATGAAAACTACAATTTTCACATTATTGTTTGCCTTAACTGTATCTGCTGCTAATGCTTCTGATGGAGTTAAAATAGAGAAGACTAATAACTTAAAGTTCTTAGTTAGCGTTCCTGCGGGATCTAAATTAACTGCTGTTGTATTAGATGCGGATAACAACGTTATTCACACAGAATTTTTAACTAAGCACAAAGCATTTGATTTCAGCAACTTAGTTGATGGTAATTATAAGCTTAAAGTAGTTGATTCGACTAGAAAAGTAATCGAAATTAAAGATTTCGCTATCAATACAGAAGTTAAAAGAGATTTAGTTACAATTAAGTAATAACTCGTAGTATAGTTATATCTTATTATCAAATTGTGAAGTGAATCCATACGGATTCACTTCTTTTACAAATATAAACACATAAATTATGCCATTATTAGCAATTTCATTATTAATCAGTACATTTTTTGGAACAGTATTATACAAGAATTCAGATAATACTAAACAGCCTATTTCTCACCGTCGTCATGCTGGTAAGAATGGTTTATTAGATATAAATAAAGATTTAGGCATTTAGCCTTTAAGTAATTGTTTTGAGTTTTCTTTACAGCAATCACATTTAGGGCATTCATACGCTAGCATTCCGCTAATCGCCCCTACGGAGAATCCTATTGATAGTGAAATTAAAATTGCTGATACCATAGTAATAAATTTTGGAGGGAATGGAGAATTACGATATCTCGACCTGACGATTAACAGTCGTCTGCTCTGCCTCTGAGCTACAAACCCTTATAAATGTTATCCGAGCTGGATTCGAACCAACCCTAAACGCACCAAAAACGTTTGTGCTACCGCTACACCATCGGACAATATGAGCAGGTAGTCAGATTCGAACTGACGTCTCCGGTTTGGAAGACCAGAGCACTAACCACTGTGCTATACCTGCTTATGAGCTCTCATCCGGAATCGAACCGAATTATCCAGATTACAAATCTGGCGCATCGCCTGCAATGCTTTGAGAGCAAATTATGTATCAGTTCCATACCGACCTATTAGGAACTCTTAGGGTCTCTTAGACAAGGTGCACAACCCATCCGGCTATAATGTGTTCTCAGTTACTTGGCTCCACCTCTTGGATTAATCGGGATTCGAACCCACCTCATTGATATATGCCTACATCAACTTTCACTGCACATTTGATACAATATTTTTACTGTGCCAACATCAAGATTCGAACTTGAAATAAAGCCTTATGAGAGCTCTGTGATCACCATTTCACTATATTGACATTTATTCGTAGCAGGGGCCAGAATCGAACTGGCGTAGACCTGGCTTATGAGACCGGTGGGCGACCAACAACCTCCCTGCTACTAATAATTAAGTACCCCCAACGGGATTCGAACCCGTGACTCATCCGTGAAAGGGATGTGACTTAACCGCTTGTCGATAGGGGCATTTATTTCTTACTATAATATAAATATAATTAAGAAATATTCATTACCTACATTTTTACTAAATTATCTGCGGCATAAGTCATCATAGGTGAATGACCTTTATGTCTTACTGTATAGCCCATTCCTGTTACAATACCTACAGCACTTGTTAATGCTTGATTTGATCTGTATTTTGGATCTGGATTTAAGTCAATATCGATAAATTTAGCTCTAATATCTAATTCTGTTCTAATTTGTTCTGCTACTTCTACTGAAAACCAAACTTCGTTGATTAATCGAGTAACGTGTTCTTTTTCTCTAGGTACTTCGAACTTAGTATAAAGAACGTGGGCACCTTTTTTAGGAGTATATAAACCGATTACAATAGCGTAAAACGTTTCTTTTTTCCTATTCTGTGAATCACACCCAATTAATAATTCTAAATTGGGATGTGTCTGCTTGTACTCGTTAATGTAGCCAATTAACTCAATCGGAGTTTTACTAGCCAGTGTTTTGAATTTTCTCATATCCCATTTATTTAAATTGTGCACCAAGCAGGAATCGAACCTGCACCCTCCTTTCGGCGGACAGGATTTTAAGTCCTGCGTGTCTACCTATTCCACCATTGGCGCATTTACAGTAGAGAGTGAGGGGCTCGAACCCTCGCACCGGTTTTATCCGATCTACCTCGTTAGCAATGAGGCCCCTTCACCAACTTGGGTAACTCTCTATAATGGCCCGATACCTCAACTCTCACCTGCTCGAGCCGACACAGGATTGGAGGATGAAGAGGGTGTGAGATTCGAACTCACGGATCGCTTTCACGATCGCTGGTTTTCAAGACCAGTCCAATAATCCATCTCTGGCAACCCTCCTTATAATTGCGGTACTGACGGGGATCGAACCCGCTCCAAACTCCGTGACAGGGAGATATCTTAACCATTTGACCTCAGCACCGTATTAAATATAATTTGGAAATCTTATATTTCCGTATTGGTGTGATTGAAGAGAATCGAACTCTTATTTAAGGCACCACAAACCTTAGTCTTAACCATTAGACCACAATCACCGAGGTCAATACAGGATTCGAACCTGTGATCGGGCTTTTGCAGAGCCCAGCCTTAAACCAACTTGGCTAATCGACCTTATTAAATGTACTCTCTTAGAGACTCGAACTCCAATCTCTTCATCCGTAGTGAAGTGTTCTATCCATTGAACTAAAAGAGTAAATTGCACAAATGCAAGGATTCGAACCCTGAACAACGCTTTTGGAGAGCGGTATGATACCATTTCACCACAAATGTGTATTACTGTAGGAATAACAGAATTCGAATCTGTAACCTTCTGCGTATCAGGCAGATGCTCTAACCAGTTGAGCTATACTCCTATATGGTCGGGTGAGCAGGATTCGAACCTGCGTGCTCTCGCGTCCAAGGCGAGCGAGATAAACCTGACTCCTCTACCACCCGTTGATCGGCTCCGATTTTTATATAGAACGTTGCCGAAGTAAACTATTGTGACCCCGATGCGACTCGAACGCATAACCCCTACATTAAAAGTGTAGTGCTCTGACCAATTGAGCTACGGAGTCGTTTAGGCGACGTTTTTACCATTATTACTACCTAGGTCTTACGACCTCGGGCCGGATTCGAACCGACATTTCCCCCTATAGTGGAGCAGACAGGTATCGATCCTGTTCCTCTGGTTTTTCAGACCAGCGCAATGCACCTCATCTGCCACTGCTCCAATTATGGTGGGAGTGGATGGATTCGAACCACCTACCCATGCGGGTTACCAAATTTACAGTCTGGCGCCTAACCAATTCGCGCATCACTCCCAATTTCGTCTTTTCCTTACCGCTTAGTAATCACATTGCCCGTCCGAGGTTACTATCGGATGCTTACCAAAATCATACTTTGGAGCAATTACCACATTGTACTCTATACAGGACTCGAACCTGTAATAACTGGAGTCTAAGGCCAGTGTGTCTTCCATTCCACCAATAGAGCATTATGTATGTCTTAAGGGAATCGAACCCCTACTGTCTCATTAGAAGTGAGAAGTTCTATCCGTTAAACTAAAGACACATATCGTACATTCTGAGGGATTCGAACCCCCAACCTCTGCCATGTAAAGACAGCACTCTGCCATTGAGTTAAGAATGCATTTTGCCAATAAATCAAAGAACAACTACTGTGGACAAGATGGGATTCGAACCCACATCCTCTTCATTGCAAATGAAGCGCTCAGCCGTTGAGCTACGAGCCCATATATAAATTAAAAAAGCCCCTAATCTTGCGGTTAGGGGCTGAATTTTATGTATTAGATACTTATTATCTCATATTCATATTCTTACCCCTGTCATTCTTATAATCACTCGCCGGTGTGCCCATAAATAGACAAATTCCCTGCCACGATCTCGTGTTGCGATTTAATTCGACAGTATGTAAAAATGTATTTTGCATTGTTGCTTTTATGTTAATAAATATATACAAATCAGGTTTCCCTTAACTTTCCTTAAATATAATTGAGAAATCTTTAATTTCCTAATCTTTTTGCAATTCTTGTTTTAATTTTTCGAGATATAAAATACCATCCATTAATTCATCTTGGGCGTGATTAATCCAATCGATTTTCTCTAAATCAGTACGATCTAAATCAGTATTGTATTTTTGTTTTCCCATACGAGCTCTACGCTCAAATTTAGCAATAATACTTGCTACTACACTGTCTACTTTAAATTGATCCATCTATAACTTCTTTATATGTTTTATACTTTATTACACCATTAGTAACATAATCGGGCCAATCAAAATTAGGGAATCCTAATATTATATCACCATTTTCATCTTTAGCAATTATTGTAAAGCCAAATCCTTCACAAATATAAGACATCCAAGAATTTGGGTATAATTGTTCTGCTACTTCTAAAATATCGAAATCCCAAGGCATTTCGGAATCATTAATTTCACACCATTGTTTTGAAAAATCAGCCATAACTTTTATTTTCCTAAATGTAATGAGGAAATTTTACGGAACAAACTTAATACCAGTCATTAATGTAATTTGTTCAACTTTTACTTCGTTGTTTACAATACCGTCTTTATTTACTGTACTAGTGTTATTGTCGAATAAATACGCTAACCATTTTTTAGTTGATTTTACGTATATTACTTTCCAGCATTTTTCAGGTACTGATACTGTACCAATTTTCTTTAATTCACCAATATTTCCAGTCCATATTTTTAAATCACCATCAACTGATGCTAAATTACGTTCTAGTGTTTCTACTGCTTTCCAATCACCTGCATTTAGAGTATGATATTGGGCGCTCATGTTAGACATATAAAAGCATTCGTCTTGGATTGATTGGGTTTGGCATAAGTTATCTGCTGCCGGCATCATATGACCTCTATCAGTGCCTGATCCAATGTAGTCTTTTATGATGTTTGTTTTATCTGGCAATAATGGATCTGGTCTGAATGTATCTTTACGTTTTAAAGGTACTGGGCAAGACACCATTGCTTTAGTTAGGTAATATTCTACAATTACTGGGTAGCGCTTCGAGATTGAAAAGTGTGATGTGTAATTGGTGTGTTTTAGAATTGAAATGTCTTGTGATAAAGTACCAAACGATACTAGTAATAATAGTAATAATTTTTTCATGTTTTAATATTTACGTGATAATTTATATAGTATATATACACATATAAATACACCAACTACTACTCCTATTTTATACAGCATTGTCCTCTGATTTAATTAATGATGGATTTTTTTCTAATATGTTTGCAATCGCATATACGATTTCTTCTGGTCCAAAATGTGTTTTCCAATCTAATTCATCGGCTACTTGATTTACCCACTCCATATATAATCTATGTAATTCTTCTTTATCTATTTGCATAATTTATTTTTTATAAACGTCCATATGTTTAATTACGAATCCG
>Ga0247722_10002072_pt1 | contig 10600 bp, 3 predicted proteins | sample MSEWelMarce3H_FC_FD_189094 | JGI IMG/M metagenome (GOLD analysis project Ga0247722, IMG submission 189094) | Subsurface sediment microbial communities from gas well in West Virginia, United States - MSEEL Well Study Marcellus 3H_FC | ecosystem: Environmental > Terrestrial > Deep subsurface >...
TCGAGTACCAAGATGGAACAAACCACGGTCGGTCAGTTCTTGCCTGACTCCAAAAAGATGATGGAGGGATTAAAAGCCGACATCGATAAGATTTTAAAAGATTAAAGTAGATGTCCAGCTCAGGTCGATTGCTGATTTCGTCGCTTGTCTTTTGGACGAACATGATCATGTCCCTCTTTCTTGGAAAATGGGTCTATTCTTTCCTCTTTGCTCTATTGATGGTGACCTCTCTTGTCTTTCATAGCCATCCTTCCCCCTATACGAATGGGATAGACAAGGTTGCCATTCTATTCGTGGTTTGTTACGGAGCATATCAGTTGTCGTTACATAACGGGACCGATCTATACGTGATGGCGATTGTGCTGTCCTTTCTCTCCTGTATAGGGTTGTATTTTTACGGATACTGTACACAACAGTATTGTTATGACCCTGAATTCGGGGAGGAATACCATGTACTGCTCCATTTCATCAGTTCATTGGGTCATCACGCAATCACGTTTTTATAAAAGTCGTTTTACCTTAAAATATAATACGACTTTTATATAATGTTCCCAGTTACCTTTATTCTTTTAGAACAGAATAAAGAAAAGGACAGAAAGATTGTACAGATCTACAAGGATGACACACTGGAAAATGTAAAATACAAACTTTCGGAACAAATGACGACCAAACAAATCGAGGGGTATTATCTTTTTTACAAGAAGACGATGCTGTTAAATCCCTATGATAGTTTTAAGAAATTGTCTAACCAGAATACGAAAGTCATTACCTATCCTGTCTTCTATGGGTTCTGTGTCAATCACGGTCTTGAACTTCCTGTCAAAAAAGATTTTTATGAGCTGGAAGACTTTTTAAAATACGACCAACAACAGGTCGAGGCGACGTTCTCGATTGGGATCAAGAAACAGACGCCTTTTATCGTGAACCCCTACGAGAATATATTTCCTATGGTGGAAGACTCAAACACCCTGTCCAACTCCTTATGGCTGGGGCTCCCCAAAGAGGTCTTTGTCTGTGAAGCCAAGGATGTCTACGCCTATTGGGAAGCACACTCTTATGAGATAGGACAAATGACCAATGTGTATTTTCCTTACCTCTTTGAGAAAAAGGTTCTATCCACCGCGGAATTAGAGGCACTTCCGCTCACCGAATACAAGTACAAGGCCTACAACGACATGATCGACTACCATCATTCTATTCATCAGAAAGATAGCATCCTTAACCACGGGATAAAAAGTATCTATTTTGTGCTCTACACGCTTCAACCGTTCAAGTTCCCTTCTGAAATGGTCTTTAAAATGATACAAACGGACATGTTGTATCCTTTCGTGAAGCTGACGGGTTCTAGGAAACAAGATAACATGTATCGTCTTTATTGTGATGGGTTCAGTATCAAGGGAAAAAAGACGCCCGCCATGCCCCGAAAGATGATCCAGAAATACAGTACGGAATGTAAACGGTTGAATACCCTGTCTTATCTGTTTTACTACAAGCCCACACAGTCCTTGATTTTAACCATTGACGAACACGGTCACCTTTACTTTCAATTGGAACCCACTGAACTCATCACCGTGGTAGAGATCGAGACACTCATCAAGGAGATCACGGCCAATGTTTTGTCTCAGCTTTCGGAGAAGCTAGACCCGACCCACCACATCTTCGACACGTTTCAAGACCTGTACCAAGAGACCGTGGAGATCATCGAACTAAAATATGCCTTTCATTACAAACGTTATGCGAACTTGAACATCAAGAAATTTATGAAGTGTTTCTCTCCTGTGTTTAATTTCATCGAAGAAAAAGGGACCACTACACTTCGATACAAGCGTGTCTCGAACTTTAATACCATGGAAAGCATGGACAGTTTTCTGACGGAGAGTATCAATAAACAGGTTCCCTATCCTGAAATGGTTCATCTGTTCTCGGTGAATTTCATGAACAACGATGAGCCTGCTGCGATTGAATACATTGGAAAGTTCATGAGCCATATTCAGGTGGAGCAGGATGTCAAGGTGAACCGTATCCGAAAGTTAAAGGTCAACCCTGGGTTTTTGGTGGAGGTAGATAAACAAGAAGCCTCCTACGAAGTCGTGGTCCATTCCATCGATAACATGTATTATTTAACCTGTATCGAACCCTATATCACGAACCTGATCTTGATTTCACAGGGTCTCATTGAGGTAGGGGATCACTGCGAGGAAGTCGCCGAGGTCACAGCAGCGGAGGTGGAGGTCGTGGAACAAGAGGAGGACTTTCAGATGGAAGCCGAAGACACGCTGGATCAGTTCTCTGACACGGAAGCCGAGCCACTCAATTTGAGTTTTTCTGAGACCTCTAAGGAAGGGCCCATGAATTTTTCCGATACCTCTACCGAACCGTCTGAGGCGTCCGAGGTGTCTACGCCGTCTGCGGAGCTTTCTGAAACGTCAAGCAACGAACCGTCTGTGTCCAAACCAGAACCTGAGGCAGAAGGGACCATACAACCCGAAGGCGAGGTTGAGACCGAGGGTGAGCAGACCGAAGGCGAAGAGTCAGAAGCAGAAGGGACCATACAACCCGAAGGCGAGCAGAGTGAGGCAGAGTCAGAAGCAGAAGGGACGATACAGACTGAAGGCGAAGAGTCGGAAGCTGAAGGGACGATACAGACTGAAGGGGAAGGTGAGGCTGAGGGTGAACAGAGTGAGGCTGAGGGGGAGGCTCAGGGTGAAGCTTCAGACGCAGAAGGAACCATACAGACCGAAGGCGAAGAGACAGAAGCAGAAGGTGAGACACAGGGTGAAGGTGAAGAGTCAGAGGCTGAAGGTACGATACAGACCGAAGGTGAGACAGAGGGTGAAGAGTCAGAGGCTGAAGGTACGATACAGACCGAAGGTGAGACAGAGGGTGAAGAGTCAGACGCAGAAGGGACTATACAAACCGAAGGTGGTGAGGAAGTCGAACCGACCGAAGGTGGTGAGAAAAGTGAACCGACCGAAGGTGGTGAGGAAGTCGAGCCCGAAGGATTAGACCTCAACGCTCCCGAACCAGAGGTATCGGAACCCGTAGAAGTCGACCTAAACGCATCAAACAGGCAAACGGGAGGAGCGAATGAAAAAGACATCTTTATTTATGATGATCATTATCCTTTTGAAATTACCCAGACCCTCGGCGCCACTCCCGAGCTATACCCAGCCGAGTTAAAGCAGTATTTCAGAGCCTTTCATGCGACAGGCTGTGCGCTTGTCCAAAAGCAAGACACCTCCTGTAAAGGGTTTGTAGCCCAGCTTACCCCCGAACAAATCGCCAAGTTCCCGTTTTTAAAAAACTTATCCGAGGTCTCGGTCTATGATAAAGCAGGCAACTACAAAAAGGTATGGACTGCGTTTAATCCAGCGGAGGCGTGGACTACTCATCCGTCGATGACCCTCTTGAAAAAGGTCTACTCCACCGTAGCCTATGGGTGGAAAAACAAGATGGATGACCAAGCCATCCTCTATATTTACGACCGAGACTATCGGCTACATGGTCGGTTTAATAATGTCCACTATGTGAAGGTGGAGGAAGAAGACGACGACCTGACCAAAGTTCGTTTTACACCCATGAACCCCTTTCTGAAGAAGCTACAGCAGCGCGAGCCCGTATTGTTTCACAAATCCAGCGACGGGGTACACAGCCAGTACAGTCGGATGTGTTTATGGTCGGCCAAACGACAACCCGTCATTTTAACACAAAAGGAAAAAGATCGGATCGATGCGGTCGCACCCAATACGTATGACAACGAGTTGAAGTATGGTTCGGACCCAGACAATCCCTATTATTACATCTGTCCTCGTTATTGGGATTTGAAACACAATCTGCCTGTTCATCCTGACAAGCTCGACCGATCCAAGCTGATCCCCAAGGATATCCCAGACCGACTAAAGCATGTCGATATACAGTCTAAATACATCATTGATTTGTCGGTACCTGGAGACGACAAGACCTTTATGACGCGAGTGGGTATGTTGAAAGGTAAGTCACCCGATGGGCATTTTCTGCCGTGCTGTTTTACCACTCGTTCGGGCAGCAAGAAAAAGGATGAAGTGGACAAGCGGACGGAAGAAGCGATGGGGGTGAAGACGGTCAAGAAGGAGCCCCCCCCTAGCACGGTTCAATACATCCAAAACGGAGACAAATTTCCTCTGGAGAACGGACGACGTGGGCACCTGACACCCATTCTTGAGCGATTTTTTCACACCAACTATGCCGACTACTATAGCAATTTACAAAAACGTAAACTCAAAATAAACTATCCTTGTCTTCTGCGTAGGGGAGTAGAGAATAACAAAAACCAATCCTTTCTCTATGCCATATCGTTCCTCTTACACAAACAGGAGGTGACCATGGACGCGTTTAAAAAGGAAATCCTCGCGGTCTTGAACCTGGATGTCTTACAGACCCTTCATCAAGGAAACCTCGCCCATACCTTTTCTTCTCTCCACTACGAAGACCAGGACCTCGGTCCCTACAAGGACACGACCTTATACAAGACCATGAAGGATAACCCCATGGCACTGAAGAAGCTGGTCAACGGATACGAGAATTTTGTCAAGTACATTCAAAGCGACGAACCGATTGATTATGTCTATTTCTGGGACATTCTGTGTGCGGGCCTCCTGACCAAAACTCGGATCAACTTGGTGATCCTCCAGGAAGACGTGGACGACGCCACACACAACATAAGTATTTTATGTCCGACTACCACGCATTCGATTTATGCCTTTGACCTCAACCTGCCCACGGCCATCCTGTACAAACGCGGCGATTTTTTCGAGCCCGTTTACCTGTACACGGAAAAGGAAGGCACCTTTACACAGACAAAACTGTTGGAACCTGGACACCTCACGCCCACCTTGAAACATATTTTGTCTCTGATTTCGAAGAACATGGGGAAATGTATCCCCCAGAAAAACAAATACCAATTCAAGGACAATCTCCCCGCAGACCAGATCCTAGAGCTGCTCAAGGGTCTCCCCTATACGGTGCGGAAAGGGTTGATTAACGTGGATGCTCGAATGGTGGCCCTTCTGATTGAATACAAAAAACAATCCTTTATTCTACCGTGTAGCCCGAGCCCGATCACGCTTCCTTATGAAATGCTTACGGCCGCACAAGGTCACGATTATCGTAAGACGATGATGCTGTTGAACCGCCTCTACAAGGACAGCAAGCAAAAGATCCCCTGTAAGCCGACCCATCGTATCGTGGAAGACGAAATGGTGGTGGGTATCTTGACCGAGACCAATCAGTTTATCCCTTTGAAACGACCAGAAGAGAACATCATGACCGATGATTTACATGTGCTTCATGATCATAGTTACCTGGATTACGATGTCTATATTAGCAAACATCCGAAAACCCCCTTTAAACACAAACTGATCCATTACCTGAAACTAGAACAGGGATTTTACCGTGCCTTTTTCAATACCCTCAAAATGGCCGTCCACGATACCTCTTTCTATTCTACGCGAACTCTGCTGGAAAGTATCATCCAATCCGAGGATGACTACGATAAGAAGAACGAGGATATCTATCAGGCGCTAGAGCCCATCTTTATAAAAAAGTTTGACTTTGTGGTATACCAAGAGAAGGTCTTGGATGAATTGGCGGATATCAACCTATGTAAAGACCCGAGCCAGAACTATTGCGAATTTGAGACACCGACGTCGGAAGGCAAGCTACTCATCCCGAAATTCAACCTGTTTGATCAGTCGGACAACTATGAACGTTACGTCAATCGCTTCATCGATGATATCATTGAAAACAGGTCTTTACAGAAGAGTTTATTTACTGAAATTCACAGCACCCTCTATTACTCGGACTTGTACAACTTAAGCAGCCAAGAAATTCTATTGTTGGAGAATAATCTTCTTTCTTACTTGGAGGATAACCCAAAAATCAAAAAGATCAAGTCGATCACCCATCGTGCCTTTGAGGACGTTCAACCGCGTAAGGTATTGGAACTACTCGAGCCTGAAGAGGTGTCCGAAGTGGTGGAAGATCCTGTGTTTTTGGAGCCCGAAGAGGTGTATGATAGTGAAGAGGAAGAGAATGCCAACCTTACGGATGACTCGGAGGAGGGGATCGATACAAAGAACATCTTGTATCAGTCCAGCAAGCAGACCAAGGAACCCGCGGTTGAGCCCGAGACACCCAATCCCTTTGAGACAAATCCAAATGTAAATCTGGATGAGCCCGAACCAGAACCCGAGACTCCGATGCCTGTCCCTGCTGCGCCTGTGCCCGCTGCTCCTGTCCCTGAGCCTGTTCCTCCTGCCCCTCCTGCTCCTCCTGCTGCTCCTGCTGCTCCTGCTGCCCCTCCTGCTGTGTCTGCTCCTGTCCCTGCTCCTGCCCCTGTCCAGAAAGCCGAGACAAAAAAGCCCGAGATACAAGTGAAAAGCATCGAAACAGAATTTAAACAATGTATGAAGGTGGTGTACCTTACCCAGAAGTGGATCCATCATTTCCCGAAAGGAACTAAAACTCTACGCTTCATGAATACACCCATCTCGTGTAATGGAATGATGTTGTTACAGATTTATCGAGATTATAACCCAGAAAAGTATCAAACCCTGACCATAGAAGGTCTGAAAGAGAAACTGGTCCATACCTACAGCAAGTATGAACCCTTTTATCAATTTCTTCATAAAAAATGGAAGGCAGAGAAGCCGCCGACCTTCCATAACAAAGCCTTGACCATGGAAACCATGATCCAAAGTGAAGAATATCCAATCACGCAGGTGGATGTTTGTCTCCTCTTGTTCGACGAGGAATTGCCCATCACGCTCTTGCTTCATTCCAAAGGTTCGATCAAGTGCGTACGACGCCTCGGACATCAGCAAGACTACAGCTATTTCATCAAGCTTACCGATGCGGACACGTTCTTCCTTTTTGTTTACCACAAAGAAACCTATAAGATTTACGACCAAGATATTAGCGAAGAATTTCAGGGGAATGTGAAAGAGGGCGCCATGACGGTGTTAAATTACTTAAAGTCGGCGATCTAATCGAAGATTTAAAGCAGAAGGGTTTCAAGTTGGCGATCTAATCGAAGAATTCAAGCGAAAAGGAATTGAACATAATATTCCATCCTAATAGATGGGGTCCTTTCAATACAACGGTACCGAGATCACTGTATTGAATGAAACCTTCGAAGGGAAACCTTTTTTTCGTAAGTATATTGGTACTACGGAACACATGATCTATCAAACCCTCATGGAAAATCCTCATCCTCATATCGTCAAGGTCTATCGTTTGACCGAGACCTTTGTGGACATGGAGAAGTTAATCCCTGCGAATGATTTGTCCAATGACGAGGTCGCTTTGGTATCGGCTGCTTCTGCGGCCAAAGACCATTTACAGGACTTGGGTATCTTTTATATGGATTGGAAGACAGACAATCTGGGACTAACGAATGGCACGTACAAATTGTTTGACTTTGATGGTTCGGGCATCTATTACACGGATTGGATTGTGGAACCCAGGCCGTATTGGTCTTACCGACAAGCGAAGGAAAAGGGACTGTCTCACCCAAAAGAAATGGACGATTACGCGTTTGAAATAAACTTAGGGATTAAAAAATAAATCAAGTTATCCTATTTAGAAGTCCATCGCATAATCGTTATCCACCTCTTGCCTCTCCTCGGCAGGAAGGGTGTGTCGTATTTTTAGGTTCTTGAGGGAGCAAGGTTCGTCGCGTCTCTCCTTCAACTCTTCGAAGATATCTTTTTCTGCTGCCTGGTAGACGCTTTCCTTGGCGTCTCGTTGGACCTCGAACATGTTCAGGTACACCGAGAAGGACGCGGTTCCATAGTATCCCGCCTGACCGCACATGACGTTGGCCGAGACACCGCGCATCTCGTCCAGCTCACCGTGTCGGGCTGCTTTCAGGAACATCTCCGTGGTCTCCTCGAACGAGGCCTTTGCGATCGGACCAATGTCGTCGTTGTTGATGCCATGGCGGAAGATGGACACCATTTTCTCATTGCTCGTCATGCGATCGCACAACAAGGCTAGATGATGGTGATTGACATAACCACCGTCGAAACACAACACATCCAGGATTTCATTAAACAAGCACTTACGCGCGGCCTCAATCCCTAAGACCTCGTAGGTCTCCATGATATTGTTGGTAATGGTTCGCGTAGGGTCGATAATGTCCAGGGCCAGCACGTCCAGAAGGTTGGTCCCGAGGGTATCCAACGCGTAAATGTCTTTCCTTTCAAAATCTCCCGTCTCTGGGTTGAATTTCATGTATCCCTGCATCTGGATGAGGTTGACTTTGTCCAGGTCGGGTACACCACGCAACACCACATTGTTGAGAAGATTGTGCTGGAAACTCTTGAGGAGATAGATCTGGTCGCCTTGATCCAAGCTCATCGGTTTCGCCTTCTTGTTGTTCACGCTCATCAGTCGAATGCGAAACACCACGTCATGATCATCCAGGTCGCTGTAAAAGCAGCGGATCCCTTCGTTGTAAATGCTTTTCAGGGCGAAGTGGATCTCGTCCAAGGTCAGGTTGGAGTCAATCATCGCCGTCTTGTTCAGGGTCAGGCGCAAGATCCAGCGGCTAGGCGTGGTGTCCTCCTTGTCCAAGCAGTCGTCGAGGATTTCACTAAACTCCCTGTAACGCTTCATGAGTTCGATGTCTTTCTCCACGAGGGTCGCCATGTCATCTGGGTCGTAGTAAATCTCTGAACTTAGTACGAAATTCTTAAACTTGGTATTCTCGACCTTGGAAATCATATCAAACGCCTTGTCCTTGTCGGACTCGTCCTCCTCGTTGAGGTAAATCGTCATGGACGGATTTTTCATGTTGGTGGTGAGGGCGAGGATCTCTTCCATGCGAGGCACACCACGGGTCACGTTGGACTTGGTGGAGATACCCGCAAAGTGAAAGGTGTTCAAGTTCATCTGGGTCGTGGGCTCGCCGATCGACTGGGCCGAGATGAGACCCACCATTTCACCTGGGTTCACGGTTGCCTTTTTATAGACAAACATGATCTTCTCCAACAAGAAGACGAGCGTCTCTTTCGTAAACCTGTGCTGAAGGATCAGCGTGGCAGGGTTGAGATAATAGTAAAACGCACGCTGGAACATCGCACACGGGTGATAGACCGCTTCCAGGAAATGCTTGTAATAATGATCCAACATCTGATAACACTCCAACGGCGTCAGGTCCGAGAGAGTAGACTGGGTGTGAAACTGATGTTTCAGGTTTTGAATAAGAGAGGGGAAAGACATGGGAAGATAGAGGGTTTGGTACGACCCGTCGTTCTCCGCGACCAACCGAATAAACCGATTACGAGTTTCAATCTGTTCGTGGATTTCGGCCTTGACCCGTGTCTTGAGTTCTGGGATCTGGTCCTTGTAACGCTTCAACGTCGCGGGCTCAAAGATGGCCTTGTAGGGTTTCCATTCCTTAGCATCGTAGGCGTAACGGTACATGTCATACAGTTCCTGTTGGGTCTTTCCAATGAGCTCAAACTTGGACGTCTCGATCTGGGTCGTGTCAAAGTTGGTACCACCGTAGTTGAATTGAATGATCTTCTGTTTGTTGTTACGCACGCTTCGATCATAACAAATCACAATGTCCTCCATGCCTTTGATCAGACGACGCTGAATGTAGCCTGTCTGACTGGTTTTGACAGCCGTATCGATGAGACCCACGCGACCACCCATCGCATGGAAGAAGAGCTCTTCGGGCGTAAGGCCTTGAATAAAGGAACTCTCCACGAAGCCACGCGCCACAGGCGAGTCATCGAATTGTTTGAAGTGTGGAAGGGTGCGATTGGGGTAACTGTACGGAATACGCTTGCTGTCTACGTTCTGTTGTCCAAGGCAAGAGATCATCTGGGAAATGTTCAGTACAGTACCTTTTGAACCCGACTTGACAATGTTGACAAAACGGTTCTCCTTGTTCAGTCGGTCAATCGCAATTTTACCCGACTCAGAACTGGCTTTGTTCAGAATATTGTTGACTTCGTTCTCAAAGTAATCGCTGTTGGGACGACCCGTCTTGTTCTCCAGCACGCCCAGATGAGCCTGTGAAATCAAGGTCGCCACCTCCTTTTTCTGCTTCATGATCACCTCGCTAATCAGGGTATTGGTTTCTTCGTTGGAAATCAAGTCACTCATGCCGACACTGAAACCCGTCGTCTTCATGTATTCGGTAATGACCGACTGTAGATTATCGATAAATCCCTGCGACTCATCTTCTGAAAAGTCGCGATGAAGACGCTGGATCAGACCGCGTCCGCCACCACACAGACTGTCCTTTTCAAACTGACCGCGTAACATTTTACCGTTGATAATCTCGACCACAAAGTTGCTCGTCTTTGCGTCGTCGCGTCCCTCCTTGAACATGGCACTTTTGTAGTGAAGTGTAAACTGAGGCAACAGACTGCTCACGAGTTCATGGCTGGTATATTCTTCCTTGTTGTCCGCGAAGAACAACGGGTCGAACTTGCCACTCTTGGCCAGAAGGTTCATCGCATGCTTTCGCGGAATGCGAATGTTCTCTCGCGTAAACAGATAACTACCGAGCAACGAGTCTTGAAAGATACCGATAATACTTTTGTTC
>Ga0247722_10002074_pt1 | contig 10585 bp, 12 predicted proteins | sample MSEWelMarce3H_FC_FD_189094 | JGI IMG/M metagenome (GOLD analysis project Ga0247722, IMG submission 189094) | Subsurface sediment microbial communities from gas well in West Virginia, United States - MSEEL Well Study Marcellus 3H_FC | ecosystem: Environmental > Terrestrial > Deep subsurface >...
CTGCGCCCTCAACACCACGCGGACCCGCTTCTTCGTAGAAACGACGCTGCCAACCTGGTGCTTTTTCTTCTAAGCGATCAGGATAAGCACGGCGGTTAAACTTCATGCGACCTACTGCAGATAGATCGTAACGCTCAGGCGCGAAGAACAAGCCCTTAAACAGCGCTTCAACTGAATCTTCGGTTGGCGGCTCACCAGGGCGCATCATGCGATAGATAGCTACGCGAGCACCGTACTGATCAGCCACATCATCTGAACGCAATGTCTGGGACAGGAATGCACCTTGATCCAGATCATTAACAAACAGCACATTCACCGACTTCACATCGGCCATATCCAACTTAACAGCCAGATCTTCGGTCACTTCTTCATTGGCCTTTGCCAGCACTTCGCCGGTAATAGGATCAACAACATTGTGAGCCAAGATACGGCCATAGAAGAAGTCCAAAGGCACTGGAATCTTCTGCAAACCAGACGCATTGATATCGCGAATCGTTTTAGCTGTAATACGTTTATCTTTTTGTACGAGTACTTTACCGTCGTCAGCAACGATATCGAACTTCGCAACTTCACCTTTTAGACGTTCAGCCACGAGCTCTAGGCACAGGCCATCTTCATCCATCAGGAATGTATCGGTATCAAAGAAACCCGCCAGAATTTGTTCTGGGTTGTAGCCCAGAGCTTTCAGCAGGGTTGTTACCGGCATCTTGCGACGACGGTCGATACGGAAGAACAACAGATCTTTTGGATCAAACTCAAAATCTAACCAAGAGCCACGGTACGGAATAATCCGCGCCGAGAACAGCAACTTGCCAGAAGAGTGCGTTTTACCCTTATCGTGCTCAAAGAACACGCCAGGTGAACGATGCAGCTGGCTAACAATAACCCGCTCTGTTCCGTTAATCACAAAAGAACCAGTACGCGTCATTAATGGCACTTCGCCAAAGTAAACGTCTTGTTCTTTCACTTCTTTGATGGTTGGCTTAGATGCTTCGCGATCCATGATCACGAGGCGTACGCGCGCGCGCAGCGGAGCGGCGAAGGTAATCCCTCGCTGCTGACACTCAAGCACATCAAAAGCAGGATCGCCGAGGGAGTAATGCACAAACTCCAATCGAGCGTTTTCGTTATGAGAGACGATAGGGAAAATCGAATTAAACGCTGCTTGTAGACCGATCATCCGGCGTGAATCTGCCGGAACCCCTAGCTGCAGGTATTCGCTATAAGAATCGATCTGTGTTGCGAGCAGGAACGGCACCTCAAGGACGCTCTTCCGTTTCGCAAAACTTTTACGAATGCGTTTTTTCTCAGTGAACGAGTACTTGATACTCATAAACTCTCCATGGAGTGGGGCGCAAAGGACAAACCGCAAACGCCCGCCAACGTGTTTGTGAGCGGTTTCCGGTTTGACAACTGCTTGCAAAGTACACAAGCTGGATTCCGCTAACCGACAAATATCGGGATCAGCTGTAAGCTAAGCAATAGACACAAACGCAAAAGGGCAGGCGGATTCCTCCGCCTGCCTTCACTACATACTAAATAATGCTTACTTCATCTCAGCTGTTGCACCAGCTTCAACGAGTTTTTTAACCATAGCTTCTGCATCAGCCTTAGAAATACCTTCTTTCAGAGACTTAGGAGCGCCGTCAACTAGGTCTTTCGCTTCTTTCAAGCCAAGACCTGTCAGCTCACGAACGATCTTGATGGTACCTACTTTGTTAGCGCCAGCGCCAGTCAGAATTACATCGAATTCTGTCTTTTCTTCAGCGGCAGCACCAGCTGCAGCAGGGCCTGCAACTGCAACAGCAGCAGCTGAAACGCCAAACTTTTCTTCGAATGCCTTAACTAGCTCATTCAATTCCATTACGGTTAAAGCAGATACTGCTTCGAGGATATCGTCTTTAGTCAGAGCCATTTATTAATACTCCTGAAAATCTTGTCTGTTTTAATACAACAATCGTGTTTAAGTAATCTTTTATGCAGTTGTTTCTTCGGCTGGGGCTTCTGCAGCCTCCACCGGAGCGGCAACGCCTTCGGACTTCTTCTCTGCCAGCGCGGCAAGGCCACGTGCGAAACCAGCCATCGGTGCTTGCATAACGTACAGCAACTTGGACAGCAGTTCTTCACGGCTTGGAATAGATGCGAGAACAGCTACTTCTTCTGCATTCATTACCTTACCATCATAAGAACCAGCCTTGATCACAATTTTCGCGTCTTTCTTAGCGAATTCGTTCAAGACCTTTGCTGCAGCTACTGGGTCTTCGGAAATACCGTACACCAGTGGGCCAACCATTTGGTCTGCCAACTCAGCGAACGGAGTTCCTGCAACCGCACGGCGTGCCAACGTATTTTTCAGAACACGCAGGAACACACCTGACTCACGCGCTTGTTTGCGCAGTGTAGTCATGCTTGCAACGCCGATACCTCGGTATTCAGCGATAATAATCGTCTGAGCTGTAGCAACTTCTGCTGCGATCTCAGCGACTACCGCCTTTTTGTCTTCAAGATTGAGACTCAAGGTCTACCTCCATTGGTTAGTAGTTCAGCGCGAATAAATCGCACCACCCAATCAAACGGCGACCTTTAATTCAGGAGACCTAACAACATCGCCACAACGGCAATGCATTTAGAACCTATAGATTCGGGCGCACCGTCTGCGTAGGCTGGCTTTTGGGAGCCGGATTAAGCCACAAGAAATCTTATGGCACCTACGGTCTTTGACAACCTTGGCGATATTTTGCCAAGCCCAAAGTCGACAGGGTCAGTCGCTTGACTGACCCTAATAATACTTAAGCTACTACCGAAGCGGTTTCGACGCGAACGCCTACACCCATCGTGCTCGATACAGCGATCTTCTTCAGGTATACACCTTTAGATGAAGCTGGTTTAGCTTTTTGCAACGCATCAACCAGCGCTAACAAGTTTTCTTTCAGATCAGCCACTTCAAAAGTAGCGCGACCTAGAGTAGCGTGAACAATACCACCCTTGTCAGTACGGTATTGAACTTGACCGGCTTTAGCATTTTTAACTGCTTCAGCAACGTTCGGAGTTACAGTCCCGACTTTCGGGTTAGGCATCAGGCCACGTGGACCCAAGATCTGACCTAATTGACCAACAACGCGCATTGCATCTGGAGAAGCAATAACAACGTCGAAGTCCATATTACCAGCTTTGATCGATTCAGCTAAATCATCAAAACCAACGATTTCTGCACCAGCAGCGCGAGCAGCTTCAGCATTTGCACCTTGTGCAAATACGGCTACGCGAACTGACTTACCAGTACCTTTAGGCAATACAACAGCGCCGCGAACCACTTGGTCCGACTTACGTGCGTCAATACCTAAATTAACAGAAACGTCGATTGATTCAACAAATTTAGCAGTTGCAGCGGCTTTAACCAGCGCAATTGCTTCATCAATAGCGTACAACTTGTTTGAATCAACAGTTGCATTCAGTGCCTTCAGGCGCTTAGAAAGCTTAGCCATTTACACGCCCTCCACGGTCAGACCCATCGAACGAGCAGACCCAGCGATAGTACGCACAGCTGCGTCCATATCTGCACCAGTCAAGTCAGCATTCTTGGTTTTAACGATTTCTTCAAGCTGAGCGCGTGACACAGAACCAACTTTGTCGGTATGTGGCTTAGCGCTACCCTTAGTGATACCAGCAGCCTTTTTCAGCAAGATCGTTGCTGGTGGGCTCTTCATCACGAAGGTGAAAGATTTGTCTGCAAAAGCAGTAATAACTACAGGAATTGGCAGACCTGGCTCAATACCTTGAGTAGCCGCATTGAATTCCTTGCAGAAATTCATAATATTCAGACCACGTTGACCCAGAGCTGGACCAATCGGTGGCGATGGATTTGCTTTACCAGCTGGCACTTGCAGCTTGATATAGCCAATAATTTTCTTAGCCATTTAAAACTCCTAAATTCGGGTCAAACGCGAGTACAAAACTCGCTCCCCTATCGGCACCTCATCGGCACCACACTACACAGATCAGATCTTCTCAACCTGTGCAAAATCCACTTCAACTGGTGTTGCACGACCAAAGATAAGCACAGAAACTTTAATCCGGCTTTTATCGTAATCTACATCCACAACAGTTGCATTAAAGTCTGCAAACGGGCCTTCTGTAACACGAAGCTCCTCACCCACTTCAAACAAGATCTTAGGACGTGGTTTTTCAACCCCTTCCTGCACCTGCTGAAGCATAGATTCAACTTCACGCTCAGGCAAAGGTGTAGGACGATTCCCCACACCACCGATGAAACCGCTAACCTTGGCAGTACTCTTTACCAAGTGCCAAGTTTCATCACCCATTTCCATTTCGACGAATACATAACCCGGGAAGAGTTTCCGTTCGGTCAGCTTACGAGTGCCAGCCTTCACTTCCATCACTTCTTCAACCGGCACCAAGATCTGACCAAACAAGTGCAACATATCCGCACGTTCGATCCGCTCAATCAGCGCCTTTTGCACACTTTTCTCAAAGCCGGAATAGGCGTGTACCACATACCAACGCATAGACATTTAGATACTCCGCTTTCCCGTTTACTTAGCCACGACCCAAAATCAGATCATAGAATACCCATGTCAGACCAGAGTCGACTGCCCACATAAAGAGAGACAGCACTCCTACGAACAGGAATACAACGCCCGTCATCTGCCAGGTTTCTTTGCGAGTCGGAAACACAACCTTCTGCGCTTCTTTAATTGAGTCGCGCGCGTAATCTACAAACGCACGACCTGGCCCAGAAAACCATAGCACAAAACCTGCAAGTGCCAAACTAAGCACTACAGGCAGTGAACGGACAACCCCTTGATCAGTCGGAACTAGGTAGAACCCAGTAACGCCCAATACAACCAACAGCAATGCTGCTGCGATCTTGATTTTATCGATGCTAACCATTTGTCCGATTCGGAAACTTGGATAAAACAGAGCCGTTCCCTGCGGAACGGCCCTGATGTCTAAACCGTGGCAGGCGAGGAGGGTGTCGAACCCCCAACCCCCGGTTTTGGAGACCGGTGCTCTACCAATTGAGCTACTCGCCTACGGGAGGGCAAAACTATAACAATTCAACCCTCTCTTGTAAACCCTTTTATTCAATAACTTTTGCAACAACACCTGCACCAACCGTACGGCCACCCTCACGAATCGCGAAGCGCAGACCCTGCTCCATTGCAACCGGAGCAATCAGACTAACGGTAACTTCAACATTATCACCAGGCATTACCATTTCGGTACCTTCTGGCAAATCAACTGAACCTGTTACGTCCGTTGTACGGAAGAAGAACTGTGGACGGTAGCCATTAAAGAATGGAGTGTGACGACCACCCTCATCTTTCGACAAAACGTACACAGAACCTTCGAACTTAGTGTGCGGAGTGATCGAACCTGGCTTAGCCAACACTTGACCACGCTGAACATCTTCCCGCTTAGTACCACGAAGCAATGCACCGATATTATCGCCAGCTTGACCTTGATCAAGCAGCTTGCGGAACATTTCAACACCAGTACATGTTGTCTTAACTGTTGCAGTGATACCAACAATTTCGATTTCTTCACCAACCTTAACAACACCGCGCTCAACACGACCAGTCACAACAGTACCGCGACCTGAGATCGAGAATACATCTTCAACTGGCATCAGGAACGCACCATCAACAGCACGTTCTGGCAATGGAATGTATGAATCGAGCGCCTCAGCAAGACGGAAAATCGATGGCTCGCCATGCTCAGACTGATCACCTTCCAAGGCCATACGAGCAGAACCAACAATAATTGGAGTGTCATCACCAGGGAAGTCATACTTGCTCAGCAGCTCACGAACTTCCATGTCTACCAATTCAAGCAATTCAGCATCATCAACCAAGTCAGCTTTGTTCAAGTAAACAATGATGTACGGAACGCCAACTTGACGAGCCAACAAGATGTGCTCACGAGTCTGTGGCATAGGACCATCAGCTGCCGAACATACCAAGATCGCGCCATCCATCTGCGCAGCACCCGTAATCATGTTCTTGATGTAATCCGCGTGACCTGGGCAATCAACGTGAGCGTAGTGACGTGTTTCTGTTTCGTACTCAACGTGCGAAGTATTAATAGTAATACCGCGTGCTTTTTCTTCAGGCGCACTATCAATCTGCGAATAATCTTTTGCTTCGCCACCAAATTTCTTCGACAAAATGGTCGAAATAGCCGCTGTCAACGTGGTCTTACCATGATCAACATGACCAATAGTACCAACATTAACGTGAGGCTTAGTGCGCGTAAATTTTTCTTTTGCCATGATATTTCCTATCTCGAGAACTTGAAAATATGCCAAGCGACTGGAGCCGTTGGCGGGAATTGAACCCGCGACCTCTCCCTTACCAAGGGAGTGCTCTACCCCTGAGCTACAACGGCACGCTAATCTTTTTTGGAGCGGGTGAAGGGAATCGAACCCTCGTCGTAAGCTTGGAAGGCTTCTGCTCTACCATTGAGCTACACCCGCATTATTTTAATCCAACCTTACAACTTCTGCGCATGCATTATTATGGTGGGGGGGGAAGGATTCGAACCTTCGAAGGCTAAGCCGCCGGATTTACAGTCCGGACCCGTTGACCGCTGGGGTAACCCCCCCGACAAGAGAAGCGCATTCTAGGCAAGGTTTTTCATTGCGTCAAGCCCAGCAATCGAACATTCTCCAAATTCATCACTAAATACTCCCCACTCGCGCGGCTAATTTCATTTAAAAACAGCCATTAAGCGCCATCTATTTGCCTACTTTTTATTTTAATTTTTTAGTGAATCAGATCATTTAATACACCAAACTGGCAAAAACTTAGCCACCTTGCTCGAATAAACTAAAAAATGCCACCTTGCCTCATCTTGATTGATACCAAAAACCAATCCCCTAACCCGCCATAAATCAATACTCCATGCCAACTAATCTTATATTGTGAAATTATAAAAATTAGCCTGTTTTCGAATATTATTCATAATAAAGGTTGACGACTCAATACAAATGGGCTTTAATAGCGACCTCTCAGCGGCCTGTTAGCTCAGTTGGTAGAGCAGCGGATTGAAAATCCGCGTGTCCTTGGTTCGATTCCGAGACAGGCCACCAAGTTTTTGTAAGGTCAGATTATTACAATCTGGTTTGTTTTAAACCGCATTATGCGGCCCGTTAGCTCAGTTGGTAGAGCAGCGGATTGAAAATCCGCGTGTCCTTGGTTCGATTCCGAGACGGGCCACCAGAATTAAAAAACGGCTCCAATGAAAATTGGGGCCGTTTTTCATTTCGTCTTCCAAATAGTTCGCTTATATTATTTGTGGTTATTGCCTGTGGCAGCAAGCATGATTGCTTCTTGCAATGGCTACCATTGCGCTGTATTAAAAGCGAATCCATAAAAATTCATAACAAACAGCCCCCCCCTTTTTTTCACATCAAATGGTTAAGACCATTCGTCGCGACATTCTTGCTTAGCACTTTTTTACTGGGTGATAAGCAAGAATGAATGAATTAAAGCAGCATTATCAAGTAGGTAGCACGCCAATTCGTGATATTTTAGTGCAGCTAGCTTGATAAAATTTTGTCGTCAAGGAGCCGAAAAAAAGCTTTAGAGTTATACCTATTTCTTTAATGCTCGCCATTCTAACAACCACACGCGCCATTGCATGCTTTGCTCTAAGAAAAAGTCATGCAACGTGGAGATAAATAGATCAGGCAGATGTGGATTACGAAAAATGGAGCGTACGACATATGGCCTTTCATATTGCATTGATTCAGGCCTGCAACTCACCAGTAATGCTATTCATTTTAGACAACATTTATAACAAATTAGAGTGTTACCCACATCCTTGGCTTAATGGCGACTTAAATCAAGTGCCCCGCCATCATGATCATGGCGAGCAAAAAATATTATAGATGCGGCACTGACAAGGGATCTCCCTCACACCCTCAGCCTTCTTGAAGAGTATTACCCGCAAGTCATTGATCTGGCCGAATCGCGAAGCCGTATAAAACTTCTTTGAAAGGGTAAAAAGCCACCCAATGATTAAAGCCTAGTGGCAAACAGCGGCTGCGATGGGCTGATATATCCCTTCCTAGCCGCCACCACTGCCAGCTCGTAACGCGATTGCCTTGCTGTCTCAAGTAACACGCCATACACCGCAGCGGTGGTGTGCTCTAGTGCTTCGACAATAGGTTTACCAGAGAGAAGGCTAGCCAAGAATATCGCCGAAGTCATATCCCCCACTCCAACCGGCTCTTTATCAAACTCCAAAATTGGCCGACGAATCAGCCAAGCCTCATCAGCGGTGAGCGCCAGCATTTCAAAATCACTAGGGTTTTTTCCTTGGTAATGCAGGTGTTTGATAAGAATTGTTTGCGGCCCTTTTGCCAGCAATTCATGGCAAGCTGCCACGATATCTCCCAGGCTATGTAATGTTCTGCCTGTAATCATTTCTAATTCCAGCTGATTTGGCGATACGATATTGGCCTGTGGAATCACTTTTTCAATTAAGAATTCGGCCACACCAGGCGCAACAATGCAGCCCTTTAAAGGATGGCCCATCACCGGATCACAATGATAAATAGCTAAGGGATTCGCTTCTCTTACTAACTGCAGCGCTTTAAGGATATGCTCGCCTTGGCCCGCATTGCCAATATACCCAGATAACAGCGCATTGCATTCTGCCAACTGCCCTGTCTTGGCAATACCTGCCACTAATTCGCTAATCTGCGCCTCAGGCATCACCATTCCTGCCCAATGACCATATTGGGTGTGATTAGAAAACTGCACCGTATGTAGTGGCCAAACATTAACTCCCATACATTGCATTGGAAACACTGCAGCACTATTTCCTGCATGGCCAAATACCACATGTGACTGAATAGACAAGATATTCATATGAGATCCAAGAGTGAAATAGCTGCATAAAAAAATCACCACTTCCGAACACAACGAAAGTGATGATTTAATTGGATAGTAAATGCTGGTATTCAAGCACTTACCTTCAAAAAAACTAATTACCTCCAAATAATCAGGCAATAATTTTTTACCGCGTTTAGCAGAGTGTAACGGCTAAAACAATAATCAACCATGCCCATATGGCACGCAAGATCGTTGATCTTCTGGCCATTAATACTCACAGCATCATTTTCAATGAAACCACGTGCTTAGTTTTTTAGCTAGCAAGCCCTGCGGCAAGCAGGGCATCAGCCAAACAGGCTTCTGTGTAACCCAGCTCGATATGACGAATGCCATCCAGGGCTAGCTCGGTGGGGTGCGCAGCTAAAATACGCTGAGCAGTTGGTGCTGTGCCGCTTTGATTTTATCAATCTCAGCCGAAGGCATAAAGGTAAAGTATTTCAATAAAGCGATAGACATCATCACTCATGCTCAACTAAAACGGATCAAATTTGTATAGCGAGCATTTTCTAGGATCAAACCAGATGGCATTACCGTCGCTCTTACCAAACTTAGTACTGCCCAATTTGGTTAATCAGCGGCATGGCAATGCCAAACACTTGCTGCTGATTCATCCGGCGACTTAGATCAATCACTACCGTGAGATTTCCCCACTGGCCCGAACCCCCTAATTGCAACGGCGAAGTCATCGCTTTGCAACAAGCTGTAGGCAAACTCAGTAAACGAGATGCCGACTGCATCACAACCCAACCTTTGCTTTACCGATTCTTTATTACTCATGGTATTCACTGAAAAGTGCTTACCCATATCACGTAAAAAGCTCAGCACATCCATACCGGCAAACCAGTCATTATTGTTAACCATGGCGGCGCTATTGGCTCCACAGTCAAAACCTAAGAACGGTGAGTCTTGCTTGCGAATTTTATCTACCCAGACCACCACATCAGGAGTATTTAGCGAGCGCTCAGTGGCTGCTAGGATCACCAATCCGGTAGCACCGCCAACCAGCGCCAGCAGGCGATAACCCGCCCTCTGAAAGCGTTTTAAAGCGAGCCATGGCACAAGATGGCCAAGGCGCAGGCTACCGGCAGCTGATAGAATCGCCCCTTTAGCCAGCCCCTTGAGTCTGGCTTCATTGATGAAGAATATAAATGTCCGCCAGTCCTATCGATTTTACCGCGCTCACCCTGCAGCGCTACCCAGCTAAACACGCTAAAGACTTACGCGCATGGGATGCGAGTGATGAATACCTTGCTGAATTTATCCGCGCCGATGCCCCTGTTTTGCTGATCAATGATAGCTTTGGCGCGCTGCACTCTGCCGCGAGCCTAAGCTCTGGTGCACTGATTTTTCACATCAACGATTCATGGTGCTCACGCCACGCCATTGAAATCAATAGCCAGCAAAGCTTTGAAGCTTACACAGGGCAAGCGATCAGCTACACGCTGGTTAAGCTGCCAAAGTCGCTTTCTTTATTTGCCGCACAGCTACAGCAGCTTGCAAATCACATCAGTAAGCCTTTAACGCTGTATTTCTCCGGCATGCAAAAGCACGTTAGCAATGGACATTTGGCGATAATAAAGTCTTGCTGCGATGAAGTGGAATACCTGCCAACGCAGCGTAAAGCGCGTATGTACCAAGCTCGGCAAGGCCATCGCCATGCTGAA
>Ga0247722_10002075_pt1 | contig 10583 bp, 10 predicted proteins | sample MSEWelMarce3H_FC_FD_189094 | JGI IMG/M metagenome (GOLD analysis project Ga0247722, IMG submission 189094) | Subsurface sediment microbial communities from gas well in West Virginia, United States - MSEEL Well Study Marcellus 3H_FC | ecosystem: Environmental > Terrestrial > Deep subsurface >...
AAGACTCGTTATTTAAAGTCATGTTTTCTGATTCGTGGGCAACCCCCAACGCACTCAAACAATTAGTCACTGTCGCTTTAAACGGCCATCAAACCTTTGTCAAATTTGGTTTACCGTTATCTATTCGTGGTTTAATGCACGATGATATGAGTAGCTCTTTGGCGTTACGCAAAATTTCGCGGGTGTTGCGGGTTCACTTTCGCCGTCAACGTGAAATGGCGATTGGCCCTGATTTGTCGCATCGCCGTAACCTCATGCACAGTATTTTGCAGTCACAAGCGGTACGTGAAGCGATTGCTTTAGAAAGTAGTGAACAACAACTTTCACCCGAATTATTAGAAGAAAAAGCCCGTGCTTATGTTAATGAAATTGCTGCCGATTATTCCTATCAAGTGATTCGTGGTTTGCAAATTACCTTAAACTGGTTATGGAATCGTTTATATGATGGGGTCGATGTACATCATTTTGATACCGTCACCCAAGTTGCCCAAGACCATGAAGTCATTTATGTTCCATGTCATCGTAGCCATATCGATTATTTATTGTTGTCGTATGTGGTGTTTACTAAAGGCTTAATGCCACCGCATATTGCCGCAGGTGCCAACCTGAATATGCCTGTTGTTGGTTCGATTTTACGGCGTGGTGGGGCATTTTTCTTAAAACGCTCTTTTAAGGGCAATCATATCTATAGTGCTGTTTTTACTGAGTATTTGCATTTAATTACCACTAAAGGTTTTCCGATTGAATACTTTATTGAAGGTGGACGCTCCCGAACTGGCCGACTGTTACCTCCTAAAACTGGCATGTTAGCAATGACCGTTAAAAGTTATTTACGCGACCATACACGACCTATTGTCTTTATTCCCACATATATCGGTTATGAGCGGTTGATGGAAGGTAGCACTTATGTCGGTGAATTGCGCGGCGCAGCCAAAGAACAAGAGTCAATTTGGCAAATTGTGCAAACGACACGCAAAATTGAGAAAATTTTTGGCAAAGTGCATTTAAGTTTTGGCGAGCCAATTTATTTAAGCCCATTATTGGATAAAGAAAATCCCCAATGGCGTGACACGGTGCTTGACCCTGCGGTTAAATTGCCGTGGCTTAATCGTAGTGTGGATAAACTGGCTAATACCATTAACACCCATATTAACCAAACGGCGGTTATTAACCCGATTACCTTGTTAAGTTTGGCATTGCTTTCTACACCTAACCATGCCATTGATGAAGCTGTCTTAGTCAAACAGCTTGATTTATATAAAAATTTAGCAAGCAAAGTGCCTTATCATCAACGTATTGAAATAACTCATCTGACTGGCGAACAGATGATTGCTTACGGTGTACAACTTAAAGCGATTCGTTGTGTAAATCATCCTTTAGGTGATTTAATTTGTGTGGCCGATAATCAAGCGGTATTTTTGACTTACTTCCGTAATAATGTGCTGCATTTATTTGTCATGCCCTCTTTGGTTGCTTGTTTGATGCAACACAATGGCCAATTACAGCGTAGTCAAATTGTGCAAGTCATTGCCTCACTGTACCCCTATCTTAAATCGGAATTGTTTTTAACGTGGCCAGAAGATGAGATTGAAGCGTTGGTTAATCAACATATTAACGCGCTTGTCGAAACAGGCATTTTGACTAACCATGATAACTTGATTTTTGCACCTCATCCTAATACCGAAGAATATGCTCAATTAGTCATTTTGGGCGAAGCGGTTAAAGAAACGCTCGAACGTTATTACATGACCACTTCACTATTAACCGAGCGGCAATCGGGCAGTATTAGCCAAAAACAATTAGAAGATTTGTGTTCATTATTGGCACAACGCTTGTCGGTGTTGTATGAATTTAATTCACCTGAGTTTTTTGATAAAGCTATTTTTAGAAACTTTATTGATACATTGAGAAAGGTGGGTTTATTACAAACAGACGAAAACGGTTTGCTACATTTTGACCATCGTCTTGATGAAATTGCCACTCAATCTAATTTGGTGTTGCGTGTTGAGACTCAACATACCATTCAGCAAATTACTAATGTCAGTGATGAAGAGATTGCAGCAGCTATGGCTATTTTAGAGAAAAAGGACAAAAAGCGTAAGTAGAAAATTTCCTCCCTTCGACTCCGCTCAGGAAGCTTTTGAGGTTGGTTGAGCGTAGTCGAAACCTAGAGTGTTTTTTATGCAACAAGCGATTGTTGGATTTCATGTTGATGAAGAAAATGATTGGGTTGCGGAGCTTGCTTGTGGCCATAATCAACATACACGGCATAATCCACCGTGGATAAATCGTCCGTGGGTTATCACACACGAAGGCCGTCAATCTATGCTCGGTTATTTGTTAAATTGTAAAAAATGTGATGAAGGTGCGCCTAGGGATTGGAGTTAGACAACTGTGCCTAATTTTGTTAGGATTTAGCTTTCAATTAAATAAAACCTAAAATAGTTATGGACAAACAAGTTTTTAAAGCACAAACAATATTAATTTGGCTACCTCTAATCATCATTACTCCATTTTTCTTTTTAATTTGCCAAGCTATTGATTTTTCTGTTGGGTTCATATCATTCCTACTCACAGTTGTAATTTACTGTATCCCTCTTATTCAACTTATTTGTCATATTGAAATTGACAATGAAAATATTTATAAAATTCATATATTAACAAATAAAGTTGTTCAAACTATTCCTTTAAATAGCATTTTAAATATAGGCATAAAAAAAGTTGGCCAAGCTGAACAACTTTATATAATAACCATAGATAAAAAACAGAGTTTGTTTGGATTAAATATTTACCCAGAAAAAGAACAGCTAATAAAAACTCTACAAAGCCTTAAAAACTTTGACAATGTAGCTGCTAGCTTAAACTATCCAACAGGTGACGATATTGGTCAACGCCCTATTCATATTATCGCTGCTGTTTTAATATTATTAGGCTTAGGTATTGCATTTGAAAAGTTTTTTATAAATGCATGGCATGGCTCGTCAGAAAATATGTTTTCGTGGTTTTTTATTAGCTTTCCTGTTGCATTATTTTTAAGTTATCTTTGGATTAAGGGTGAAAAGAAATCTAGTCCTTTTGCAGCTTCTTTATTAACAGGTGTGCTATTGGGTGGTGTATTTGCCTATGATTTTTTATTATTGAATCGTTGGTATAACGAAATAACAGCTACGCCCATTTTTTATGAATTTACATTTGATGAGCAAAATACACACTATCAACAATGGACACCTGTGGGAGATGCCAAAAACGAAATTATTTTTCATGATGGCTATGTACGTGTTCATGATGTTTGGGATGGTTATACCAACAATTTCCAAGTTGGTAAAACATATAAAATTGCAGTAGCTAAAGGCAATTTAAATGATATTTTCTTCAACAAAGATGCTTTTACAAAAGCTATTTTAGTTGAGAAATAATATGGAAAATTATATTTTCAAACCTAATGGTTCAGCTTTTTTAATATTGCTGCTCCCTATACCTTTTTTTGCAAGTTTACTTTACCAAGAAGAACCCAACTTATATCTTTTCATCTTCTTAATACTAATATTATTATTTTCTGCTTTTATGTGTAATAGAAAGATTAATAAAATATGCATTAGCGAAAATGAAATCATATTTTTACCTTTTTGGGGATACAAACCTACTAATAGAATTAATTTTTCAAATATTAAAGACATTAAAATAATAAAAAACAAGATAACTTTTGAAGTTCAATTGACAACAATTAAAAATGAATATTCCTCTATTACACTTAGCTTGTATAAAAATAACTTAGAGTTAATCGCTTTACTAAAAAGAAGAACTCCGATTAAAATTATAGAACCAGTCACCACAGGAGTTGTTTTTTTAGGTTTAACAGCAAGTCTTTTCTATGTTTTTTTTGATTTAATTGATCGGTTATTTATAACAAAGGAACATCATAGCCCATTTATCAATAATCTGATTGTTTTTTGTGTTTTACTCATGGCTTGCTTATATATCGGTTTTAAAATCACAAGCAAAGACTCCGCTCATAAAGGCATTATTATCACTTTTTGTGCTGTATTAGCGACAAGTTTAACGTATGCATTAACTATTTCTTGCTACCTTTACAATGAACATTATCCAGCATCAACACATTACGTTGAACTTAAATTAAATAAAAAAGACGGTAATTACCAAACTTGGCAATTGTCTGATGAAGCACAAAAAATATTAATGATTAAGCAAGAAAGACTCAGCACCTATATTAAACCGCAACAACTGCCTGAAAATGTCACGTTAACACAAGATTCAAACTATCAAGCAACCATCCAAACTGGCTTACTCAACGATATTTTTATTGTACCCAAAACAGTTAAACCTGTTAATTAACTAAATAAACATCAAAACGACTGCTCTCGCCTTCATATACCAAGTTCGGTTTTTGTTGCGCTAAAGTTAAGGCATGACGTGGCCGTTTAACCACTACCCGTTTTTTAGCCACCGCTAAAGCAGGTGCAAGCAAGTCATCGGCATCAAAATCCGCGCCCACAGCAATATGAAAACTTTGCATATCTTGTTTAACTTTAGCGGTGTTCCCTCTATCGGGAAACATCGGGTCTAAATACACCACATCAGGACATTGCTCGGCGGTTAATTGACTTAAATAGCGTTTAGCATCAATATGATATAGCTGCATTCGTGGCAAAATTTCTGCCAACGCTGACTCATGTGTTGCGCGTTGCCAACCATCGGCCAACATCGCCGCCACCAACGGCGAACGCTCAATTAAAGTTACCTGACAACCTAAAGAGGCCAACAACAGACTATCTTTACCAAAACCTGCGGTAGCATCCACAATCGTTGGTATAAGCTCTTTTTTAATGCCGCAGGCTTTGGCAATCAACTCACCGCGACCACCACCATGCTGCAAACGCCACAATAAACTTTTATTTGCCCAATCTACCGCCACCGCATGAGGTAAAGGTTTAGTAAGCGGCTGTAAAGCGATTTGTCCCGCACACAAGACCGCTAAATCACCCTGTTTTGCCCAAGATAACAAGGTTTTACGTTCGGCATTAGCAATCAAAAATGCTTCTATACCCAAACATGAGGCTAAATCGTGCGCTTGTTGCTGATATTCTGCCAAATACAAAACAAACACTTAATGAGACCAGTCAATCAAGCCAAACCATGCCGTTGCCAAAATAAAGCAGCCAAACAGAATACGATAATAACCAAAGATTGCAAAACTATGATTAGAGACATAAACAACTAAAGTACGAACCACAATTAAACCCGCAATAAAAGCGGCAATAAAACCTACGGCAAAGACAGGAAAATCGGCTAAAACAAACGCATCACGACTTTTATAGACATCATAAAAAGTGGCTGCCACCATGGTTGGAATGGCCAAGAAAAACGAAAATTCAGCAGCCGCTTTACGCGATAAACCAAAAAACAAACCACCAATAATGGTTGCGCCCGAACGAGATGTTCCCGGAATTAAGGCACAACATTGGGCTAAACCGAGTTTGAGTGCATCTAAAGGTTTCATATCATCAACTTCAGGTACAGTAATTTGGTGTTGGCGTTTTTCGGCATATAAAATAATAAAACCACCAATCACTAGAGCTATTGCCACCGAGACAGGATTAAACAAATACGCTTTAATAAAATCACGGGCAAATAAACCAATAATTGCCGCAGGCATAAAAGCGATTAAAATATTAGTAGCAAAAGTCCAAGCCGCTGCTTGGCCTGTAAATAAGCCTTGAGTGACGTTAATTAAGCGTTGACGATATTGATAACACACCGCCAAAATTGCCCCAAGCTGAATCGCCACTTCAAAGACATGACGTTTTTCGGGTGTCCAAAAGTTGATTAACGAAGCCGTGACAATTAAGTGACCTGTACTAGAAACAGGCAAAAATTCCGTTGCCCCTTCAATCAGCCCCATCAATACCGCTTTTAACAATAAAATAATATCCATTCTTTCTCTCTTAAGATTTATTGGCTAATTTTTGCCAAACGCTATCACGCAAATAAACAGGTAATGCCAACTCAGGTGCTTGAGCATGGCCTATGATGCTGGCTAATATCGCCAAATCATAAGCATGAGGATAAATATCTGCTTGTGTGTGAAGAATAGTCTGTATTTGTGCTTGTAATTGTGCGTTATAACTTGCCCCATCCCCCACTAATGCCCAATGGTCTTGGAGAATAACAGGCACTTGCTGAGGTGAACATACCACTTCTGGCATAACAGGCTGCATAATCTGGCCTTGTAACGTATATGCCCCTAAATAAATTTCATTCATCCGTGCATCAAACGCCGCTAATACGTGTGTGTAACCTGCTAAACGATAAGCGGTTTGTGCTAAAGTTTGTAAACTAGAAATAGCGATTACAGGTAAATCCCAGCCAAAAGCTAGCCCTTGTGCGGCGGCAGCGGCAATACGCACACCTGTAAATGAACCCGGCCCGCGACTATAAGCAATCGCGGTTAATGCACTCGCTGATAACTGGGCTTCGGCTAATAACTCATCTATCATGGGTAACAATAATTGGGTTTGTAACCGTGGTGCAACTTGGTAACGACTAATCACTTGGCCGCTATCTAAATACAAAGCCACTGAACAGGCTTCGGTGGCTGTTTCGAGAGCTAATATAGGCATAATTACAAGGCTTAGAAAAAAACGGTAGTGTTCGCGCTTTATACGCATAACCATGCTTTGATGCAATCAGGATTTAGAGAAAAATGCAATCTATCCCCACTTTTTCGACACTCATTTTAGCAGGTGGCCAAGCGACACGCATGAATGGCGCGGATAAAGGCTTAGTGTTATGGCATAACCAACCGTTGATTCATCATGTACTCAAAAATTTACCCCAAGATGATGTGGTGATTAGTTGCAATCGTAACCTTGAGCAATATCAACATTATGGCCGAGTGGTGATGGATAACACGCCCAATTTTGCGGGGCCTTTAGCAGGTATTGCCGCAGGTTTAGCGATTTGCCAACATGATTGGGTATTAGTAACTGCTTGTGATATGCCCTGTTTACCAGCCAATATCAATTGTCTGTTGTGGCAAAATTTAGCTGACAAACCGATTGCTGTGGCGCATGATGGCGCACATTTGCAGCCTTTATTATTGTTATTACATCGAAGTTTGGCCAACGATATTCAACAAGCAGTCACACAAGGACAAGGTTCGGTGTATAAATGGTTAATGCAGCACCCACATCAGGTGGTTTATTTTGAAGATACGTCGATATTTACCAATATCAATACGCTAGATATTCTAGGCGACTACTCATCTTCAGGAAACTGAGTATCCCATTTTTTAGCGGCTTGACGTGGTAACACCTCACGCAAAGTTTTGTTGACTTCACTACTGATTTCATCGGCTTGTCGTGCTGCTCTACGCGCCAATTTACCCATGCCCACTTGTTTACTGACTTGCAAACCCAATTGCAAAGCGGCACTGGCAGCAGGGACAGACTCCTCGGTTTTTTGCTCAATAGTTTCTAAACGCGTCAATAATTTTTCGACACTGGCTTCTACTTTACCTGCTTCTTTGACTCGTTTAGCGGCAATGCGGTCTTCATCACGCTGCATTAAACGGCGGCGCAAGGCTTCAACATTTTTGGCAATTTCTTGCTCGCGGCGTTGCTCTAAAGATTCGGCAAAGTGTTGTAAACGATTTTCGGCTTGATGACGTAAATCACTAATACTATTTTCAACATTCACAAGCATAATTTCACGTTTAGCGGTTTGAAAAGCATCTTTGGCTTCACGCGCCGAGTCTTGCCCCACCGCTTTCATCAAAGCTACCGTTTCATCTACTTTATGACGTGCCTGCTCAAAATGCTCTAAAGCCAATAAGGCTTTTTGTTTGAGCATTTTTTCCAAATCATCCCACGAACCAGCAAACAAAGAAGGCTTATCTGCGCTCATGCTATCGTCCTTTTTTTAATGATAATAGGGCATAGTTTGCCAAAAAGCCTGCAAATGGGGCATTACCAAATCGGCCATCAATTTAATGTGGTCTGGCCGACTATTTAACGCAGGAATATAGGCATAGTGCTTGCCTCCTGCCGCCAAAAACGTATGTTTATTTTCTTCTGCTAATTCTTCTAAAGTTTCTAAACAATCTGCCGAAAAAGCAGGAGAAACGATTTGTACCGACTCTACGCCAGCTTGCGCCCATTGTTCAAGCAATTTATCGGTATAGGGTTTAACCCATTCTTGTTTGCCAAAACGTGACTGAAAACTAATCGCCCATTCATCTTCTTTTAAGCCCAAGGCTTGAGCAATTTGTGCGGCAGTGCAGCGACAACGTTTGGGATACGGGTCACCTTTGTCGGCATAGGGTTGTGGAATACCATGAAACGACATCAGCAACTTTTGCGCGCTACCATGTACGGCACGAAAATCTTTAATGCTTTGTACCATTGCCGCAATATAACTGGGATGGGCAAAATAATCTTTGATAATACTCAAGTTCACTAAGTTACGCTGTACCGCCGTCCAACGCTGCACCGCATCATACACAGGCGCGCTAGAGGTGGCCGAAAATTGCGGAAACAACGGTAAAACCACAATATGCTCTACCCCTTCGGCTTTGAGTTGGCTTAACACCGAGTCCACACTCGGATTACCGTAAGTCATTGCCGCTCTCACTTTAATTTCGGTTGGCAAATAACCCTCAAGCTGTTGCTGTAATAAACTGACTTGTTGCTGCAAAATAGCCCGCATCGGCGAATCACCTTGCCAAATGCTGGCATATAATTTCGCTACTCGTTTAGGGCGAAATGGCAGAATAAATAAATTTAAAATCAGTTGCCATAAGATGGGAGGAATCTCAATAACACGGCGGTCACTTAAAAACTGGCGTAAATAACGGCGCACTGCGACGGGTGTTGGCGCATCGGGTGTCCCCAAATTAACTAAGACTACGCCCAAAGGAGCTTTTTTTTGCGGCAACATGATAAAACTCGTTTATTAATATTTAATCATTAAAACAAAAACATACAGTAAAAGCCACTCAACAAAAAATAATAAAAAAGGCCGCAAACGGCCTTTTTAGGACTTACACAGTTAGCACTTATTTGTTCGCTAAAGAATCGTTTTTAACGATTTTTAGCTCACAAAACGCGCTAATTGTAGTGCAATGCGTAAGTCCTGCTCTTTTAGTATTAGCAAAAATTACTTTAATACCGACGTGACTTTTGCACTGATGGCTTCTACTGAACCTACGCCTTCAACTTGAGCGTATTTAGGCGCAGTAGCATCACCGCTCGCTGCTAATTGCTGATAAAAACCGACTAATTGTGCAGTTTGTTGATGATAGATTTCGAGACGTTTTTTTATCGTTTCTTCTTTGTCATCATCTCGTTGCACCAAATCATCACCTGTTGCATCGTCTTTACCTGCTACTTGCGGTGGATTGTGTTCAACATGATACACACGACCCGAAGCAGGATGAACACGACGACCCGACAAACGACTAATAATTTCGGCATCAGGTACAGCGATTTCAAGCACATGGTCAATGGTCACACCTGCTTGAATCAGCGCTTCTGCTTGGGGAATGGTGCGTGGAAACCCATCAAATAAGCAGCCATTCACACAATCGGGCTGCGTTAAACGCTCTTTGACTAAACCAATAATAATCTCATCCGAGACCAAACCACCCGCATCCATAATTTTTTTGGCTGCTACGCCAAGCTCTGTGCCTGCTTTGACCGCAGCACGCAACATATCTCCTGTGGAGATTTGCGGGATTTGAAACTGCTGAGTAATCACTTGTGCTTGTGTTCCTTTACCTGCACCTGGTGGCCCCAAAAGAATAATACGCATCATTAATTATCGCTCCTATTAAAAAAAGTGGGTTACGACTGAATCGCACTTTAAAATTTTAATTCACGAAGTACGCCAACTTTAACAAAATCATCAGTCGCACACTAAAAACTGGCTGATTGTGACCGATTTTAGCATGAATGTCTTGTATTGACGATTAAGGCTTAATTTGGTTAATAGTAATTTCAATGGTTTGCAATTTACCTTGTTGCGTGACGGGCACAGCCACCGCTTCTAAATCACCACTTTCACCCTGCGGTAAACCTTTTTTGCTAATTCGCGCACCCACTAACACCGACTCAACCTGAGATAACTTCATATCAGCTATCATACTTTGTTGGTCAGTTAGGGTAATCACCACAGGAAAACGTGAAACAGGCTGACGCACCACGGCTAAAGGCATAGGCGGGCCATTCAAGGCTCGAGCAAAAACAAATAACGTGTCCGTTGCTGCCAGTTTGGTTTGTAGCTCTTTAGCTAATTTAACCGTCACTTGGATGCCCATTTGTTGTGCTTGTGGCTGTTGTCCACCTTGTTGCGCGATAGCAATCGCTTTGTCAATTTCTTGCATCGCTTTACTGCTACTATTTTCACCTGTACGCGCAATATGCACTTGTTTTAAACGCGGTAAAAAAGCCAACGCACCAGCATAATCACCCGACCTAAATGCACCCATGCCCATCAGCAATAATGCGCCTTCATGCTCTGGATGTTTGCTTAAAACCTGCATTAACAATTCACGGCTTTTGGCGGTT
>Ga0247722_10002076_pt1 | contig 10577 bp, 13 predicted proteins | sample MSEWelMarce3H_FC_FD_189094 | JGI IMG/M metagenome (GOLD analysis project Ga0247722, IMG submission 189094) | Subsurface sediment microbial communities from gas well in West Virginia, United States - MSEEL Well Study Marcellus 3H_FC | ecosystem: Environmental > Terrestrial > Deep subsurface >...
CGTCGGGTGTACCCGAAAGTCTCTCGCTGTTTGCACGAACCCGTCGGGTGTACCCGAAAGTCTCTTGCTGTTTGCACGGACCCGTCGGGTGTATCCGAAAGTCTCTCGCTGTTTGCACGAACTCGTCGGGTGTAGCCGAAAGTCTCTCGCAGTTTACGAAACCGAAAGTCTCAACCTCACCAAAATGATTTCCGAATTGCGAAACACCACGCATTTGCCTGCGGTGCAATTGTTAGGTTTGGAAAACCACATCAACAATTTAGAACAAGCCAATGAGGCGTTCAAAAATTTGTTTTCCACCCGCTCCACCAATGTGAACACCACTGTGGTTTATGATGCCAAAATGTTGAACAAGAAAATCATCAAATCCTATCGAAAATTAGCCAACTATATTTTAACGATGGTGAGCATCAAAGACGTGCCGTTTTATGCCGCCGTTTTTGCAATGAACAATAACATCTGGCAGTATTATGCCAACCTCCTTGCCACAAGAAACGCCAGTAGCACAGAAGCCTAAACAAAAAGAAAAACCCAATTTTGAAGATTGGGTTTTTTTATTTTTTTGTGTTTTGGGAAACATTTCTATACACAAGCTTTTTATGGAGAAAGCTTGATGATGACTGCTGATAGTTATTGGGGTTTGGTGGAGCGAGAGGCTACTTTTTAGTTTATTGTGGGGCGGTTTACGCGATAATATGGAGTTTTATTCATCAATGGTATAAATCGGGTCTTCACCAAAGTCACCCTCTTTCCAACCATGAAACCCCATACACATTCCATCGCCATCAATTGTATTTATTTCTTGAATAATTTCATCTTTACGCTCTAATAGTATTTTACTTTCAATACTGACCCTATATTCTTCATTTGTTAGCGTTCCTGTTACACCATCCATCATCATCATTAGTCCATATATAGCATCATCAATTCCAGTTATAATATTTTGTTTGATGTCATCAATAATTTCGCCAGGGATTTTGTCAATTGCATATTTTCTCATGTCCTGAAAGATAATAAACCCAGCTGCATGTTGTAACCAAAGTTCTTTACTTCTTTCATCTTTTGGAGGTTTAGTCAAAGTATAAGTCATAATATAAATATTATTAGATGTTAAAAATCGCATATTGGTTTATTAATGTTATTAAGTGTTAAATGCCGCACAACGTCAGTCTGTAAAAACTCAAAATGAGTATTTGAGAATTGGCTGTATGGAATTTTTCTCCGACAGGTATCCGAATTGTTTCTCTTTTTGAGTTAGTTTTTTCACATCCTGACGTTTTGCATCTTGTCGAAGTGGTGGATTAATGAAGCCTTAACTTTTGGTTAGACACTAATTTTACAAGCACAAAACCAACTTAAAATTAAGCCTAAACCCCATCATTTTTTTGCAAACTGTTGTTGGCTGTTCTTTGTTTATTAATTTTTTATTTGGTCATTAATCCATTTGTTTAATGAAGTTTATTAAAGATTTTTTTAGGTTCGGTTCGGTTGTGTTTAATATATCTTTATCAAAATAAATGTTGTCAATTTTTAAACCATTTTGGTCAATAAATATAATTTTTTCATTCCATTGTTTTTGAGTTGGATAATGTTTGTTTGACAAAGTTACAGTTACTTCAGTTTTTTCATTTATAGTTTTTATTTCATTGATTTTAAAATCAGTTACTCCTTCATATAAAGAAGACACTCTACTTCCCTCTCTCAAAATGGGTTTATCTGTTGGACTATTGCTGTTTGCAATTCGTTCTGCATCAACTTTTGATACAGAATCACATTGGCTATTTAATTCTACTATTTCTTTAGAAAAAAATAGTGTATCATTTAATGGGTACATATCATGACTATCACCATAATACATTTTTTTTAATGATACATTTATTATCTGTTCTTTTTCATTGTTTGCGTTTTCTGTATTATTCTTTTGATTACATGCAATAACGCTCATTAAAATTCCTAAAATTCCGATTTTCTTCATTTTGTTTAAATTTATGTTAATTTTTAAATATCTTATATTTTTAATTTCATTCACAATGACAGCCAACTAGCATATTTAATCAAATCTATGTAACTTTTTCAATTATTCTTGCGTCAATATGTTTTTTTTGCAATGCAATTCCGTTTTAAAATCGAATTGCAATGTTTGTACTTGTTTTTTGTTCTACTACTTAATCTTTTATTTAAGTCTTGCAAACTTAATAAATAATTTGAAATAAAAAAATAATTAGTCAACTTTAAGACTTTCGACTTTAAGACTTTCAACTTTTGACTTTTGACTTTCGACTTTCAACTTTCAACTTTCGACTTTTGACTTTCGACTTTCGACTTTTGACTTTCGACTTTCGACTTTTGACTTTCGACTTTTGACTTTCGACTTTCGACTTTTGACTTTCGACTTTCGACTTTAAGACTTTTATTAATGAACTGAAATACAGTTCCAAAAATGCCTTAACTTCACTTCTTACCCCCGATGGGAGCGGTATCCTTTTTTTTGGTTGTTAGAAATGATTTTTTGGTTACTTGATGTTTCTTTTTTGTAATGACATGAACTGAAAAATGACAACCAAAAAAAAGATTTAGCGGACAGCGGGAACACGGACAGCAAGAAAGCCAAAACATTCGGTTCAAAAAAAAAATGGAACTATTTAGGGGCTGCTGAAAAAGAAATACACTCATAAACGGAACTATTTTATTTTTTTAAAAGCCACGGATTCCACAGATTAGCACGGATTTTACCCAATTTATTTTAGAAAATCCGTGAAAATCCATTAATCCGTGGCAAAATAATTTTAAATTTGTTCAACAATTTCGGAAATAAGTGAATGAAATTTTCATTAAAATGCTCATAAACCTTGCACTTCAATGTTTGAAAAAATTTGTAACTCCATTATCTTTATTGGGTTTGTAGTTTTTCAGCAAGCCCTATTTAGCTTACAACCGTTTTTGTCCAAAAAAAAATGTTTGTCTCGAAAACTCGAAACAAACATTTTGTGGTTTTGATAAGAAGCGTTTCTTATTTTTTTTGTGGCGGGTATTGTGCTAAAATTTGGTTTACAAATTCTTTAATTCGGGCTTCTTTTTTTTCTATATTTCTGGTTAGAGTACCCGATCCTTCGCCTTGCCAGATTAGTTCTTTGGTTTTGGCATCGATAATATCAATGAATAAAACGCCTTGGGTGCTGGTGTGTACGTTTGAAAATCCCATTCCCCAATACGGATTATAGCCCCAACCATATCCCCAACCGTAATTTTGTGTAACGGCTACAGCTTCTTTTTCTTTGGTAAAAAAACTAATTAGTATTTCTGGATTTTCGGATTTTGTGAATCCTTTGGCTACCATGGCATCTTCGATGGCGTATAAAATTCGTTTTTTGTCTAAATCCGAAATAGTTGCTTTGTCCACACCGCTTTTTAGAAATGCGAATGTTTTGTAACCTTCAAAATTGGCTTTTTTGTCATAATCTGTGTTCACCTGAACAGAGGCACAGGAAGCAAGAAGTGCAAAAACCACTACCGAGAAAAATTTAATTGTTTTCATACGTATTTAATTTAAAAATTAGTTTAATAGGTTTTCATCAACTAGGTTTGGCAGGGTAACTTTTAGTAAAGGTTGTGTTTCCATTGCTCTTTTAATGGCGAAAACAGCACCTTCGTTTCTTGCCCAACTTCGTCTTGAAATTCCGTTAGTAACATCCCAAAACAGCATGGATTCCAGTCGTTTTGCAGCTGCTTCAGTACCATCAAGAACCATACCAAAACCACCATTTATGACCTCACCCCAGCCCACGCCGCCACCATTGTGAATGGAAACCCAAGTGGCACCTCGAAAACTATCGCCAATGACGTTTTGAATTGCCATATCGGCTGTGAATTTTGAGCCATCATAAATATTTGAAGTTTCCCGATAAGGCGAATCGGTTCCAGAAACATCGTGGTGATCGCGACCTAAAATGACCATTCCAATGGTTCGTGCAGCAATTGCTTTGTTGAAAGCCGCAGCAATTTTGATACGTCCTTCGGCATCTGCATACAGAATTCGGGCTTGCGAGCCTACCACCAATTTGTTTTCTTGAGCCCCTTGTATCCATTGAATATTATCGGCCATTTGTTGTTGGATTTCAGCGGGAGCATTTAGCATCATTTCTTCCAAAACCGCACAAGCAATAGCATCTGTTTTGGCTAAATCATCGGGGTTTCCTGAAGCACAAACCCATCTGAACGGACCAAAACCATAATCAAAACACATTGGCCCCATGATGTCTTGCACATAACTTGGGTATTTAAAATCGATATGATTTTCTGCAAAAACATCAGCTCCTGCTCGAGAGGCTTCTAATAAAAAGGCATTCCCATAGTCAAAAAAATAGGTGCCTTTAGCGGTGTGTTTGTTGATGGCAAGGGCATGACGACGAAGTGTTTTTTGTACTTCTTCCTTAAATTTTTCAGGATTCTCAGCCATTAATGCATTGGATTCTTCAAAGGAATATCCCATCGGGTAATAGCCACCAGCCCAAGGATTATGAAGTGAGGTTTGATCAGAACCTAAATCAATATGTATGTTTTCTTCATCAAATTTTTCCCAAACTTCCACAATATTTCCAAGAAAAGCAATGGAAACCACTTCATTATCGGCAAGTGCTTTTTTGACTCTTGTTACCAATTCCGGAATAGCTTCGCAAATTTCGTGAATCCAGCCTTGTTCGTGTCTTATTTTTGTGATTTTAGGATTCACTTCGGCACAAACGGTTACGCAACCTGCAATTGTACCCGCTTTTGGTTGAGCACCACTCATACCACCCAAACCTGATGTAACAAATAAACCCCCTTTTGGTGCTTTTTTAATTTTTCGGAAGCCGTTTAATACGGTAATTGTGGTTCCGTGAACAATTCCTTGTGGTCCGATGTACATATAACTTCCGGCAGTCATTTGTCCGTATTGCGAAACACCAAGTGCATTCATTTTTTCCCAATCATCTGGTTTTGAATAGTTTGGAATAACCATTCCGTTTGTAACCACAACTCGGGGAGCTTCTTTATGTGAAGGAAACAAACCCATTGGATGTCCAGAATACATAACTAACGTTTGTTCATCAGTCATTTCGCTAAGGTATTGCATGGTTAAACGGTATTGTGCCCAATTTTGGAAAACCGCACCATTACCACCATAGGTAATTAATTCGTGTGGGTGTTGCGCCACGGCATGGTCTAAATTGTTCTGAATCATGAGCATAATAGCTTTTGCTTGCTCACTATTTCCGGGATATTCAGCAATTGGTCGGGCATAAATTTCATATTCAGGACGAAAACGAAACATATAAATGCGACCATAAGTAGCCAACTCTTCTTGAAATTCAGGAAGTAGTGTGGCATGATGTTTCGGTTCAAAATAGCGAAGTGCGTTTTTAAGTGCTAATTTTTTTTCGTCGTCGCTAAGAATTTCTTTTCTTTTTGGGGCATGATTTACCGACCAATCATATTCTTTTGGAAGGGGTAATTCGGAAGGAATTCCGGCTTTAATCTGTTCTTTAAATGTCATTTTTTTTTAATTTATTTTTTGTTTCTTCCTGTTTTCGGATCAAAATTATAAGGGCAATGTCTGCAGCCACTTTTACAACAATACCCTCTTTTCAAATGGTAATTTGCAGTAAAACACTTATAACCTTCAGGCGTAAAATAAAAATCTTCGCCTTCTTTTAAAATATTTGCCTCTTTTTTTTCATTCATAAGCACAAAATTAGCATATTTGCATCAAATGATTGTTATAGTTTGCAAATATTTAATTCCTAAAGGTTATCGAGGGCTAACTTTGTTTCCGTTTGTTTTTCTTTTGAATAAGAAAGACAAGGCGAACGATAGCCTGATTAATCACGAAAAAATTCATTTGAGACAGCAGTTAGAATTATTGATTGTACCTTTTTATATTTGGTATGTAATGGAATTTTTCTACTTGCTTTGTCATCACAAAGATACAAAAAAAGCCTATTTAAATATCTCTTTTGAAAAAGAAGCCTATTGCAATGAAAAAGATTTCAATTATTTGCAAAAAAGACCCTTTTGGAAATTTATTACCTATCTAAAAAAATAACTTGTGAAGCCATCGAATTTTTTTGAAACCTTGCAACTTCAAGCCCCGTTTAATGAAAATATTTTATTGGAATTTCCTTCAAATATTTTGGTATCTATTAAACGAGAAGATGTGTTGCATCCTGAAATTTCTGGGAATAAATTTCGGAAATTGAAATACAATATTGAAGAGGCAAAACAACTTGGTTTTACTAAATTGCTCACTTTTGGTGGTGCGTTTTCCAATCATATTTTGGCAGTTGCGGCAGCAGGAAAGGCATTTAATATGGAAACAATTGGTGTGATTCGGGGTGAAGAACTGGCTTTAAAATATTTGGAAAATCCCACTTTGAAATTAGCGGCTTCACACAATATGCAATTTCATTTCATTGACCGAGTTGCTTATCGAGAGAAACATTCTCTTGAAATTTTGGAGGCTTTAGAAAAACAATTTGGATCTTGCTATATTCTACCTGAAGGCGGCACGAATGCATTGGCAATACAAGGTTGTGAAGAAATTTTAACCGAAGAAGATAAAGCCTATTTTTCGCATATTTGTTGTGCAGTTGGAACAGGAGGCACCCTTGCAGGAATAAGTAATAGTGCAAATAAAAACCAAGAAGTGATTGGGTTTTCCTCTTTAAAAAGTGACCATTTATCGGCGGAATTGGCAGGATTTTGTGCTTCAAAAAATTGGATTATAAATTCCGATTTTCATTTTGGTGGTTATGGAAAAATCACTTCAGAATTGGTTGTTTTCTTGAATGATTTTTATCAAAAAACAGGAATTCCACTTGATCCTATTTATACTGGAAAAATGATTTTTGGAATATTCCAATTAATTAAACAAGGTTATTTTCCAGAACATTCTAAAATTTTGGCCATACATACTGGTGGTTTGCAAGGTATTGCTGGGATGAATGCAAAATTGATACAACAGAATAAAACACCAATTTGTTATTAATTTCCAAAAAAAAATCAGAAAAAACAAAACTAAAAAGAGGTTTTAAATTTGCTTTTTCTGAAATTTTCTCAATCTTTTTCTTGATTACAATGAAAGATTAAATTTTATAAACGTTTGTTTCAAGATTTTTAAGCATTTCATCCGTCATTTTTTCGAGGTCAAAATCGTTTTTCCAGCCCCAATCTGTTCTTGCAGCAGTATCATTGATACTTGCGGGCCAACTATCAGCAATTTTTTGTCTAAAATCAGGTTGGTATTTCAATTCAAAATTTGGATAGCGTTTTTTTATGGATTCACCAATTTGCTTTGGTGTGAAACTCATTGCAGCTAAATTATAAGAAGATCGAATTTTTATTTTAGAAGGTTCAACTTCCATGATATTTAAAGTAGCCTTTATGGCATCATCCATATACATCATTGGTAATTCTGAGTTTTCAGATAAAAAGCTAGTGTATTTGCCTTCCGTAATTGCTTTATGGTAAATTTCCACAGCATAATCCGTTGTTCCACCACCAGCTTCAGTACTCCAACTAATTAAACCAGGATATCGGATACTTCTAACATCAACTCCGTATTGATTATAATAATATTCGCACCATCTTTCTCCCGTTTGTTTAGAAATTCCATACACCGTTGAAGGCTCCATAATTGTGTATTGTGGCGTATCAATTTTCGGAGTTGTAGGTCCAAAAACAGCAATACTTGAAGGCCAAAATATTTTTTTGATTTTACCCGCTTTAGCTAAATTTAGCACATGGAACAAAGAATTCATGTTTAAATCCCAAGCAAACGCAGGGTTTTTTTCAGCAGTTGCAGACAATAAAGCAGCCATTAAATACACATCCGTAATTTGATATTGCTCCACTAAATGCTCGATTTGATTATAATCTAAGGCGTTAATTACTTCAAAAAGACCATTATTTACCACATCATTATTCAGTTTACGAATATCAGAAGCAATAACATTTTCAACACCATATTTTGCTCTTAAATGACTCGTGAGTTCGGTACCAATTTGTCCGCAGGCACCAATAATTAATATTTTAGTTTCCATAATAGTTGGTTGTTTTTTTTATTTTTTCAATTTTTTTTAATATTTTTCAATTTTTTTTAATATTTTTCAATTTTTTTTGATTTTTTTTGATTCTTTTGATTTTCTTATTTTTTTAATTCTTTTGCTACTTTTTCTAGTTCATCATACCATTGTTGTCCAAATTTTCTAACTAAAGCTTCTTTTACAAATTGATAAATGGGAACACCTAATTCTGCACCAAGTGAGCATGCATCGGAGCAAATATGCCATTTATGATAATTTACTGCTGCAAAATCTGAATATTCTTTAACACGAATAGGGTATAAATGACAAGAAACAGGTTTTTTCCAGTCGATAATTCCTTGATTATAAGCTTGTTCAATTCCGCAAAGGGCTGTTTTCCCATCGAAAATGACATAAACACAATCTTTTCCATCAATTAAAGGTGTTTCCAATTCGCCAAATTCCGAGACTACATGAGTGCCTTGTTGTGCTATTGCATCGATGCCTTTTTGACTTAAAAAGGGTTTTACTTTTGGATAAATTTGGGCTAATATTTCTGTTTCTTCCTGATCTAAAGGAGCTCCTGCATCACCATCAACGCAACAAGCACCTTGGCAAGCGGATAAATTACAAACAAATTCTTTTTCTAATATTTCTTCCGAAACTATGGTTTTTTCTAGTGAAAACATATTGTATATTCAATTTTTAGGCAAATATAAGGTTTTGAATTAATAAATTGATAAGGAATAGTTAAAAAAATATTGAAATTGATACTTTGTATTTATATTTGCCAAAAATAAGTCGAAATGGAAACGGGATTTAATTGGAAAGATATTTTCACCATAAGCATGATACTTTTTGCTGTAATTGATATTGTAGGAAGCATTCCAATTATTGTTGATTTAAGGAGTAAAGTTGGGCATATACAATCTGAAAAAGCCAGTATTGTTGCGGCAATAATCATGATTTCATTCCTATTTGTTGGAGAAGAAATTTTAAAATTAATTGGTATTGATGCTAATTCGTTTGCCGTTGCTGGATCATTTGTGTTGTTTTTCTTGGCTTTAGAAATGATTTTAGGTATTCGATTATATAGGGAAGATAATCCAAGCACTGCCTCAATCGTGCCAATTGCTTTTCCATTGATTGCAGGTGCGGGAACCATGACAACGTTGTTATCTTTGCGGGCTGCTTATGATAAAATTAATATTATTATTGCAATTTTAATAAATGTAATTGTAGTTTTTGCAGTACTGAAAGCATCGGGAAAAATTGAAAAATTACTTGGAACAAATGGATTGAGTGTAATTCGGAAGATTTTTGGCGTCATTTTGCTTGCATTGGCTGTAAAATTATTTGCTTCAAACGTAAAGGGCTTATTTATTTAATTAAAAAAAATGTCAATACTATTTTTTTAGTAATTTTGGCAATCATAAAAAACAGAAACAAAAAACTTAAATCTTATATAAATGAAAATGTTTACTTATTTAGTTGTTGTAATTGCGTTAGCTTTAATTATTTACAACGCATTTCGAATTGATTTTGAAAATCCTTTTCAAGGTGATAGCACCGTTGCTATAATTGGTATTGCTGCTGCAATTTGTGCTGTATTATTGCTTTTATTATTGCATTTTTCAAAAATAATAACAGACAAAACCAAATAACTATGTTGGATGTACTTATTATAGGCGCTGGTGTTTCTGGTGTTTCATGTGCATTAGTTTTGGGGTCAGCTCTTGGAAAACCCTATGCTCTTGATAAAAAAGTTGCTATTATTGCCCACCAAAAAGCTTCTTCCCTTCAAAAAGCGGTTTTTAATAATGCTTATGGAATTCCTGCTGGAACTTTGGGCAGTGAATTATTAGAAAGTAGTTTGGAACATTTGGCATCATCTTATCCTGGAATTTTACAAATTATGGGAGAAAAAGTGCTGTCTATTTCAGAAGATTTAGAAGGTTTTTTTATACAAACGAATAAATCAACTTATAAGTCAAAAACAATTGTAATTGCAATAGGAGCTGGCAATCCATTTTCAATTGAAGGCTTTGATGCGTTCATCATACCACATCAAAAAATTGTTGCAGAGAAAAATAGACTACAATTAAAAAACACAGATCATTTAGTGAAATCGGGTGTTTATGTAGCGGGTGTTTTAGCGGGACATAGAAGTCAGCTTTCAATTGCGGCAGGAAGTGGTGCTGCGGTTGCTACGGATATCTTAAGTGATTGGAACAATGGTATTCCTACAATGGTTCATGATGCAATATAAGAGATAAAATTGTACTTTTTCTCTAATTACAATTGATAATAATTTCGATTATTCAATTTTTACTTGTGGTGATTTCCTTTTTTATAAATTGGAAATTACCATTTTACATTTAGTTTTAATAGAAAATATCCTTTTTTTAAATTGAAATTTGATGTTTTTTAATGAAAATTTTGAAAAAACAGATATTTGTTTGGTTTTTAATAATTGTTGTTTTTTTTATGGTAAATTTATCTAAATTCAAATCAATT
>Ga0247722_10002078_pt1 | contig 10574 bp, 8 predicted proteins | sample MSEWelMarce3H_FC_FD_189094 | JGI IMG/M metagenome (GOLD analysis project Ga0247722, IMG submission 189094) | Subsurface sediment microbial communities from gas well in West Virginia, United States - MSEEL Well Study Marcellus 3H_FC | ecosystem: Environmental > Terrestrial > Deep subsurface >...
CATGACCATGGAGGAGATGAGTTCGGGTGAGAATGTTTTTTTGTCTTCGTTTAAAACAAGGTCCAAGAACCCGTTGAATTTGGGGATCTCGAGCGTATACTTGTACGAGCGCGTTTGGGGGGCGTTTATTTCAAGGGGCAGCGTATTGATTACTGCTGGTGCCATGCAACTTTGCACCGTGTTTTGCCAAATGAGTTTGTAGACGCGCTCAATCCCCTGTGTATTTTTATCTGAAATCAAGACAAGTTCGCGCATATTGACATTTGTGACTCGTATGGCCTCGTGCGGATTTGCGGAATCGTTGTTGCCATGCGTTTCCATCAAAGTAGGGTTCGCATGTTTTTCGCTAAATTTGTCTTTGATGTATTTGGTTGCTACCTCGATGAATGTAGGGGAATATTTGCGATTTTCCGTCCGCATGTAGGTGATGTGCCCCATTTGGTACAAGGTTTGGCAACAGGCCATCGTGTTTTTTGCGGATAGATGGAGGAAATTATTGGCCGCTTGGAGAAGTGCGGATGTGTTGAAGGGTTTTGGGGGAGTGCGCTCTACAAGTTTGTAGGCGTGTGTTTTGAAGGTATGTTCGTAGTTGACGGATTCCGCCATGAATTCTTTTACTAAGGTCTCGTTGTCAAAGTCTTTGTCCAGTTCGAACATGAGGTTTTGTGGGAAGAAGCATGCGACGATCTTGTGTTTTTGTAAGACCTCTTTTCCCTTGGCTTCAATTTCATTTTCGTTGACGAGTCTTAGCGCAGGTGTTTGGCATCGACCGGCTGACAATTGGTTATTATTAAGATATTTCCAAAGAAGTGGAGACAAAGTGAATCCAACCAACATGTCGAGGACTTGTCTTGCTTGTTGTGCTTGGACCAAGTTCATGTCGATGGTTCTTGGGGTTTGCACGGCCTTGAGTAAAGCGGTTTTGGTGATCTCATGGAAGACTATTCGGTTTGTTGTCTCGATGGGTAGATCGAAAACTTCGCAAATGTGCCATGCGATGGCTTCCCCTTCACGATCGGCATCGGTGGCAACGATCACGTCTTCTTTTTGAAATTGTGAGACAATTGCGGCCATTCGCTTGACGTGGGCCTTTTTGTCGGGGTCCAACGAAAAAACCGTTTCGAAATTGTGTTTGGTGTCTATGGATTTGATGTCTTTGATTATACGGATATGACCATTACATGATATGCATTTATAGTTGGCACCGAGATAGGTTTCGATGATTCCACATTTTGAGCTTGATTCGACGATCAAGAGTTTTTTGGTCATGTTTTTGTTTAGATGTTTCTTTTAATGCTTTTAAACAAGATGTGTGTAAACTTTTTTATGTGATTGTATAGTATATGAGTACTAGACGCAATCGCAGGGCAGTAAATAAAAACAGGCGAACAAAGTATCGTCGAGTTGTTGGTGGAAATGCAGATAGAATACTGTCCAAAATCGAAGCTCTTAAGCAGTTGAGTCATAGTTTCGACTTGAAAAATAGATTCAGTTCACTGCCATCATTTAATAAGGAGAGTAGTTTAGTTACATCGGAAGATATCGATAGTTGGTTACTGGACTCGACAAAGCAGGGTCAGTGTCCTCTTCCGAAATATTTAAGGCAAATTCGAAAGATTTTGGGTGTAGAACAGTCGTCGGGCGTTTTTGGATTTATTACGAAAAATGCCGAAGAAGAAGATGCGCTTGCATGTCATACATTGTTGTCGGCTCCAATTCCAAATGTTGGTCCTACCGATCCGAAGAGACAGGAAGAAATAGTGAAGAAATTCTCAGTCGATAATATGGAGGCAGAATTACGATCAAATTATGAAATGGTTATTGCCCATTTGATTAAAGTACAAAATAAATTAAAAGCCTTTCCAAAGGAGTTGTCGAAATTTTTCAAGGATTATGCCGATTTGTCTTGGGTTAAGTTGGTTAGTAAAATTTCGTCTGGTAAAAATGGCGTCACCTATCGCGCGGAGTTCTCAAAGTATGGTTTAGTTGGACACGCTGTTTTGAAAAGACCCATGAATGCAACGGCAGACAATTTGTTCTATGAGTTCATGATGGGCAAAGAATTTATAAACAAACAAGCTTTAATTTATCCGTGTTTTATCAATACATATGATTTATATTATGTAAGACAAGGCACTATGATAGACAACAATTTACAGGACAGTTTGGTAAGTTTCAGTAAAAAAGACATAGGCGAAAGTTGTGAAATGTCAAGTCGACTCGCATTGATGATTGAACATGTTGGCGGGTTTCCGATTTCTCCCTTCATAGATAATAAAGAAAAGACGCCTATCGAACGGATTATAGACGATACATATGGATTTCTTTTCCAAGTTTACTTTCCTCTATTCTATTTGGGAACCAAATTCACTCACTACGATTTGCACGATGGTAATATTATGCTGCAGAAGCCGTTTCCGGACGATCGCTTTGTGCGAATGGTTTATCACATGCAAGACGGCAGTACAGTAGCATTTGATTCCGAGTTTATTATTAAAATGATTGATTATGGTCTATGTTTTGTGGGCGAGGGCAATCTATCGTCAACCCTTATTGGAGATGTTTGTAAGACGCGTAACTGTGGTTCTCGGTGTGGTTCGGATTTTGGTTACGGTAAGATTCACGGAAGAAGAAATGATACCGAAATTGAAGGTAAGCTTAAACGTATGACGGAAGTTCCTCCTACAAATGACAAAGAGAAACAAGTGCTTCAGAATTTGATGAATTGGCCGGATTCAACGAAATCAAATGTTACATACGATTTGTGGTTTCTTGATATTATAAATGATTTGCTTATCAAAAAATATAAACTGACGCAATATTTCGTTAACGTTCCCAAATATTTCGGAGTCGAAGTTATGGGTGGAACTTATACTGGGAAATCGACAGATTCGGTAAGTAACGTATCCGACGTGATGGCGATGTTGCACGTTGCTATGCAATCCGAAGTTCCCAAAATTAATCAAAAGTATGCTGCTAATACGAAATGGAAGCTGGGTGCCACGATGCATATATATAGCGACGGCACTCCGTATACTTACGAGTTGGCTTAAGGGGTTTTTTTATAAGTGAAAATAAGACAAAATGAAAATAGTAGTTTTGTCTTATTTTATTCTATTCTATTCTAAGGTGGAGATGAACTCTAAGGTGGAGATGAACTCTAAGGTGGAGATGAACTCAAATCATGTCCTCTATTTAGCTCGAAGAATTTGTCAAAGTAGGGTTTGCTAACGAGAAGCGATGCGCGTCCGTCCTCCTTTCGGTTCATGTAACCGCAATAATGCACGTACGCATCGTATGCTGATATGAGCGAGACGTCGCCGAGTTCGTCCATCGCGAGTTGGATGTCCATTTGTTTATCCCACATGGCGTTTCGAATGCGATATATCGATTTGTCTCCATCAATCTCCACATCCGGATAGAAATACTCAATAATGTCCACGATTTGCTTCTCGCTCATATTCGCAACATTGTCTTTCCCGCGCCAGAGTTTGAAGAGTGTTGCGATTTCATTGATTTCAAGCTCGAGGTCTATTTCGGAAGTGTCCTCGACCATGGTTTCGTCCCAGAACTGCAGGAATTTGCAGACATTGGGCAAATATTTGCTATTGACGCCGTGAAAAGTGTCTTGTTCTGCGTCGTAGTGCCTGGCCAAGACTTCGATAAGGCGCGATTTGAGTTTCGCGGTGAAGACCACGTTGGGCAAGCGTTTCGCGTCGAGAAAGTGTTTCCACAAGTAGTACATGTTTTTCCAAGTGATCTGGGTGGGTTTGAAAACGGCGGTAGTTACGATGTGTCCCATGATGAATTTCGCCGAAGTGGACGTTACTCGTATGTACTCGGCGCAAAACATGTCTATAAGTGAATTGGGTACAAGGGTTTTCAAGTAAAATGTTGCGTTGATGAGTAGGTCGTCGTTGCTGTATTTTACCAAGTAGTTGTCGGAACTTTGGTATCGATTCGAGTAGTGGCAGGCAACACAAAGCATGTCAACTACGTTATCAGCGGCGAATACGGGAGATGTTGTCATCATCGATGTTAGCAGTCGGATTTGCTGGTAGTTGTGCTCTGCGTGGTATTTGTACTTGATTGTCTGGCAAGCATTGGTTCCAAACCACGCCTGGCACTGGATATTCAAGGTATTAACAAGGGATTTTGCATTGGCGTTGGCGATGTGAATGAGCGTCGGATCCTTTTTCAGAATATTGTCTCCTACAACCGTGAGGAAGTATTTGGCCGCGGTTTTGGTGGGAAATACGGCGGGATATAGTTTGCCGAGTACTTGCTGGATGGTTTCGGACTCTGGGATCGACTGGTAGATGTGATTGTCTTTGATGCGTTTCATGATGGAGACCTTGGTCTTTTGTTTCCAAGACATGAGTTGGCCATCTTTGCTGATTGTGGATAGGATGTTGTAGATGATGTCGTCTTCGCTGCATTGGGAGTAGTGTTCGCCGTCGTAGAAGAAGAACTGCTCGGTAGTGGGGTTGTAGAAGTAGTGGTTGTGGAAGAGGAATCCCTGCATGAAGGTGTTTTGGTCGGTGGTCAAGTCGTCGATTCTCTGGGTGCGTTCGCAATGATTTCTCTCGATATTTTCGAGGGTTGTTTCGAGCTGATTGCAAATGAAATTGTGTGTTTTCGGGCCCATGTAAGGATCCGATTTGTATTTTTCATAAATTGCGGTGACTTTTTCGATGATTGTTCCTAAATGTTGGTCGGTCTCCATTTGTTTTTTAACAATATTAAAGTGTGTTTTTTATATTGTTATTTGCCTGGTTTCTATTTTCAAGTTTTTAGGTTTTAAAGTTTATTTCCTGGCTTTGGCGGTTTTGCAGTATTTTCTCTTTTTGCCGCTGACGTACTTGCAGCTGGCGGTTTTTCTGCACGCCTTGGCGCTTTTACCCTTGCACTTGGACTCGTCTTTGACGACGCCGAATTCGCCCTTCTTGGCGAAGAATCCGTTCTTCTCGAGGCGGTTCTCCTTCTTGGCGCGCATAGAGGCGGCCTTGGAGACGATTCTTCCCCATTTGTTCATTTTGATGTCTTTCTTGGTCAAACCGCCGGTTGTCTTCTCGGCGGTTCCGTGCCAAACCTGTGCTCTAGAGCCAATGAGTTGTTCGTGGGTCATTACTATTATATATTTATACAAGTATTTTTTTTTTATTGCTTGTTTTTTCTTGTCTTTTGGCGAACCGATCTTTTAAGACGAACCGATCCAAACTTGCCTTTCTTGGCGCCGAATCCATATTCTTCGAGGCGGTTGTTTTTTTTAGAGTCGATGTACTTCTTTTTGCTCACTATGCGTCCCCATTTGTTCATTAACATGTCGGCTTTGGTGAGTCCGTACTTGGTTTTGTACGCATTGCCGTTGTTCACTTGCTCTCGGGAACCAAAGAGTTCGCGCCATTTTTTTCCCTTAATGTAGTAGAATCCGTCCAATTGTCTAACGGGGCGTTTTGTCATAATTTCCTTTTATATTATCTTTGGACATTTAAGTTCGGGTTAAGATAAGCAAGCAAACAAATATTAAAAAGGGAGGAGTTAAATAAACAAAAAATTAAAAAAGGAGGAGTTAAATAAACAAAAAATTAAAAAAGGAGGAGTTAAAGAGGAACCTTGGTTCCTCTTAGTTTGTAAGCGGCGCAATCACTCTTTGCGTAACAGGAGTAGAGACGGTTCTGCTATTTTTGGAATTAACTAATTGTGAGTAACGCATTTTGGCGCTAATTTTTGGATTATTTGTTGTAGTTTGTAATTTTACGTAATTAATTGGCACTCGGTTCATACACCATAATTGGCTATTTCTGAAACGAAGCATTATTATTTTTTATTATATACTATACAAAAGTTTATATCGGTGAAGATTTAAAACCGCACCCCTTCCGGGTGCTATGTTTCAAATCCTCACTGGTACCGCTCCCTTTGACATTTAAAACGTGCCGTTTTAAATCTTAAAGGGTGTAAATAATCTATATTTTTTTACAATCTATTTGTCAGCGGTGCCCTTCTTACGCTTCGATCCCCCGACCTTCTTCGCCTCGCCATTCTGCAAATGTTCGCGTATATGTTTGTATTCTTGGTACTTTGCAAAAAGCGTATCAAGCTCACTCATCCACATTTGTTCCAAAGAGGTCTGTTTCAAAACTTCCAACTCTCTCAACGTCTCGTCGCGTTCCTTCCTAAGTCTGTCTACATTCTCAATCGTCACCGAGTCCATCGGCATTTTCACTAAATACTTGAAATCACCATCAACTGGGTCGAACGAATTGTTTGATAACATGCTGGTAACCGCGTCGCCCGTTTTCCTTCTCAAGTCGATCTTGTCGATAAGCACAAACTCAATGTATCGCGCCTTGTTCGTCAGCACTTGGGCCTTGTTCTCCATAGTCTGTATAAGCGCTGCTTTGCGCCTTCCATATGCCTCGTACCTCACCGGGAAATAATCATCGATGACTCCTTCGACATTGTCGTACTTTTTCAGTTTTCGCTCGTGGTTGAACATGTGAATATTGGAGGTTCGGATGGTCGTGCTAAGTTTCAAGACCTTTTCCACACCGCCTTCTGCTAACATGATTTCGTCCAACTTGCCTTTGGGAAACACAACTGTGAAATGGACGTTGACTTCGGTGCACAAGGACGTGAATTCCTTGATGATCGGCGGCGTCTTCTTATCCGCAGACCCATCCATCATTTCTTCCAGCTGTTTCGTGTAGGACATGGTCCATTTTCCAATGGGCAGTTCTGTTATTACGATGGTATCCGGACCGGTCCGCTCAAACAAGCCTTTAATCAAATACTTGTCCGCCTCGATTTTTACAATAGTGCCTTTGAATCCTTCGTAAAAGGGCACCAATTCCGTCGGCTGTTCCCCAATAAGTCGCTGCTGGATGTTGCGAATCAGATCTAGAGGATTGTAGGGAGGAATTGAACAAGAAAACCCCGTACCGATGCCCTTGATTCCGTTGACAAGTGCAAATGGGATGATGGGTGTGTAAAACTCGGGTTCCACCTGGGTTCCGTCGTCGTCCAAGTAGTTGAGGATGGCGTCATCTGCCTCTACAAAAATGTAGCGCGTCAATGGGTTCAACATGGTGAAAATATATCTCTCGGACGCGGAATCCTCGCCGCCGTGGAGTCGGGTGCCGAATTGCCCATTGGGCTCGAGCAAATTGATATTGTTGGATCCTACGAAATTCTGTGCCATGTTGACGATGGCGCCGTTCAAACTGGCCTCGCCGTGGTGGTACGAACTGTGTTCAGAGACGTATCCGGAGAACTGCGCGACCTTGATTTCACTGGTAAGTCTGCGTTTGAACGCGGAAAACAAGATTTTGCGCAAACTAATCTTGAGTCCGTCGACGCCACAAGGGATCGATCGCTCGCAATCATAGTTGCTGAAATGGATCAGCTCGTTGTTGATGAATTCGCCGTATTTGACGCGGGGTCTCGTGGTGTCTAGGAACGAGTGCTTGTCGTATTTTTCAATGAGCCACGTCTTGCGGTCGTTTGCCCTCTTGTCGTTGAACACCATGTCGATCATGTCGTCGCTCGCCGCCTCGTGCTCAAAATCGACGATTTTCTTGTTTGCGAAATATTGCTTGAACTCCTCCGACTTGGAGGTGCCGAGACCCTTGAAATACTTGATTTTATAAGAGGCGGAATCGGGGGTGGCCGATTTCCACGAATTGTACTCTCCTTCATTGTAGAAGGATAGTGTATTTAAGCCTTTGGTTGCCCGCAAAATCGGCGTGTTCATGAACGAAATGAAACCGGGGATCATGGTGAGGGATCGCCACTCGCAGTGGAAGACGTTGATGCAAAGGCCCTTGATGTGGGATCCGTCCGTGTCCTGATCGCACATGATCATGATTTTGCCGTAGCGCAGATGCTGTCTGACGTCCTCGATGGATGCATAAGTGCGTCCGTTTTCAAGCCCCAAAATCTTCTTCAAGTCTGTGATTTCCTTGTTGTCGGTGATTTTCTTGACGGTTTCGCCGCGCACGTTGAGCAGTTTTCCTTTCAATGGGTAGATACCAATCGTGTTGCGATCCTCGGAGGAAAGTCCAGAGACGATACCGGACATGGCACTGAGTCCCTCGCAAACTACCAAGACGCATTCGCCGGACCGCGCAGTACCGCTCAAATTGGCGTCGATAAAATTGTCGATTCCACGCACGTGTTTGGTTTTGGATCCGTCCGTCTTCTTGGCCGCAGTGTTCTTCTCCTTCGCCGAAGTTAACTCGCACGCGGTCTCCATGACACCCATTTTCGCCACTTTTTCAATAAAGGCGTCGCTAACACTGCACGACGATCCGAACTTGTTGGAGGGCGTGTTCATGAAATCTTTCGTCTGACTGTCGAAGGCGGGATTCTCAATGTCGCATCGCAAAAACAAAATCAGCTGTTCCTTGATGGCAGAGGGATTCACGCGCACCTTCTTCTTCTTCTCAATGTAATCCGACAATTTGCGGACGATTTGCCCGACAATGTACTCGACATGTTTGCCGCCCTTGTAGGTGCAGATGCCATTGACGAACGACACTTGCGTGAACTCTTGTCGAATGGCGACGGCGTACTCCCAGCGACCGCAGTCGGATGCCTCGTAGACGCGCTTCGATTCCTCTTTCGGACCAATATACATGTCGATGTAGTGCTGGAAATTTTTCACAGTGGACGGGACACCATTGAACTCGAACTTGATTTTCTTCTCCGACTGGTCGGTGACTGCGCAAATGTCGTAGAAACGTTTTTGGAAAAGCGCGAGCATGTCCTCCGTTAGCCCCCCGATGCCGAATCGGCGGTAGTCTGGCTTGAAAGTAATGCGCGTAAAGGGTTTTGCACTCTTTGCTTTCGTAATGGCGGGTGCTTCCACAACGTCCAAATTGTTGCGAAATGTCTGCAAGTACTTGAGTCCGCGTTTGTGATCGACGGTTTCAATAGTGCCTTCGACGGACCAGATGTAAACGAGTTTGATGCCGAAGCCGTTCTTGCCTCCGACAATGCGCTTCTCGTCCTTGTCGTAATTGGTCGATGTACGCAGTTCGCCGAAAATCATTTGGGGAATCCACACGTCGTACTCGGGGTGCTTCGCCACGTCGATTCCGTTGCCGTCGTTTTCAATCGTGATTGTGCCATCGGAGGCGATCCCTACATGAATGTAGGAGACTAATTTTGTCTCGGGGTCTTTGGATTGAATCAATCTGATAACATGATCGCGGGCGTTCACGATGGCCTCGTCAAACAATTTGTAGAGCCCGGGAATGTAGTGGATTGTTTTTAAAACTATTTTTGAAGTGGTTGCGTCAAAAATAGGGAGTGTTTCGTCGACGTTTTCGACGGACCCGATATAAGTGTCGGGGTTGTCAAGTATGTGCTCCTTGTCTGTTTTTTTTTGGTACTGTTTTGACAAATCCATTTTTTTTAAGATTGAAATAAAATTTGCGATTTGGTTTTATTTTTTGTTTATTTTAATTATTTTATGAAAAGAAACAAAATTCATTCAATCTATTGTGTTGTTGTGTTTGTACTCATTGCTTTTTTCTGTTCAATAATTCTCAAATGATATGATGACTTTTCGTGGCGGCCCTTGTTGACATAGGAGCAAACGAGTTCGCACGACGGGCATTGGTAGTCCATGTTCCATTTGTGTTTGTGTAGTACGTAGTACGCTTTGTGGTACTCTTGTTTTGTTTTATATTCGAATTGTCGGGGTCTTCCTCGCGGCACGCGCTTTACTATCTGCTTATCTTCACTAATTGTCTCATCGCTGTGCATATTACAATCACTTACGGTCTCATTGACTAGTTCACTTTTAACTGGTCCTTGGACTGCGTCACTTAATAAAATGTCGCTCGAATGTGCTTCGACTGATTCGCTAAGTAAAATGTCCCTGAATACATCCATTTTTTTCAAACAAAAATCTTGGAATTAAATTCAATTCAAATCAATTCAATTTAATTTAATTATTTTATGATTTATGGTTTAAACCGTCGAAGAATTACACCTTTTCTCATTTAAAACGCTCATTTTACAGGGCAAAAAAATAAGAAAAAATGTAAAATCAATAGTAGGAATTTCACCTACGATGGTCTTACTTTTTCATCTTCCTTTTGTTTATTTGAAGATGTGAAAGACGAAATTTGAAAACATAATGGTCGTTCTTGTTTTTCTATCCAACAACTCGTTAATTTCATTATGTTTATGGAAGAATTAGCATCTCTGGTTCTAAATACGATTTTTTTGTTTTCGCAACTCACGCAGTTAGAACATACTAATAACCTAAATACTTTCTTCCCTTCTTTATCCTTGTAATATTCAAGGTCTTTATTACAATCGCAACACTTTTTACTTGTATTGCATTCATTTATTGTTATTGTATCATATTTTTTATGAATTAATTTTCTTAATCCTTTATTCATTGTAGGCATAAAATGTTTCATTTGTGTGCTTCTACTCCAATTACCATAACCAATAAGTATGTTTTTGCCAAAAGTTTCTTTGATTTTATTCAGGAATGTGTCTATGGATTTCTTACCATAACTATATTGTCGAAATTTCATTTTTCTCCATGTTTC
>Ga0247722_10002079_pt1 | contig 10569 bp, 16 predicted proteins | sample MSEWelMarce3H_FC_FD_189094 | JGI IMG/M metagenome (GOLD analysis project Ga0247722, IMG submission 189094) | Subsurface sediment microbial communities from gas well in West Virginia, United States - MSEEL Well Study Marcellus 3H_FC | ecosystem: Environmental > Terrestrial > Deep subsurface >...
ATATTAAAGTAATTATACATTCTGGCGGCTTGGGGACCAGATCGAGCAGCCGCTTGTAAAGTATGATATCCATTATTGAAACCTAATTTATTGTAATTAACATTATTTTCACAAACATTATTGATCATAATATATAATAATAATAATAATTAAAAATAATAATAATAATTAAAAATAATAATAATAAAAACTCCAATCCAATATAATTCTTTAATTTATGCAGAAACCAAATTCATTTTATGCCAATAAAAATAGGAATAAGAATAAGAATAAGAATTATAATATTATTAATATTTATATATAGTACATGGCAGGAAGACCAAGAGTAGTTAGATGTAAACAATCATATATAAATAACATAGACAACCATACCTTTTCAGGACCTATGAAAATGGGAACCAGTCCAAGTATAGGAAACACAAGAAATTTTTGGCATAATTACCAAACACAGTGTAATCAAAATCCAAATGCTGTTAAAAAGAGCTACGCAAATATGGTTTTTTTAAATATAAATCCAGCCCAGACACCTGTATCATCTGGATTTACACCAACATCGAATTATGGATACAACTAATATAATAAACATTACATAATCCACGATTTATTATTATTATTTTTATTATTAATAATAATATACTTATTATTTATTTTTATTATTTGTAGTAGATAACATATGTCTTAATCCATGAACCATATTGCCACTCTCTATACGGTTTGCGATATTTTCACTATTTACGTTTTTAATATCTTGATCATCAGACACTAAATATTCTCTTAACCCATTTTTAAACTGTCTTTTTCTATAATGCCGTTTATATCTTTTTTGCGTGACATTCTTTTTCATATTTTTTTTCTTTCTATGTTTGTTAGTTGCCATTAATATATGTTATGAAAATAAATATCGATATATCCATTCAATAAATATCATCCACATCCAAATCTCGCCTGCGAATCTATTATAAAATCCTCTAACTAACAAATTATCAAGATCAATATGAATATTCATTATTAGATATAAATATATAAATATGTTAGTTATTAAAATAGAATACCGGACGTAAATAGAATAACAATTAATATTACGTTATCCAAAGGTATTCTCTCTGGAATAGGTAATATAAAGAAATCCATCCTTGCTTTTATAATTGTCGTAAAGATAACTCATAATGGAAATCGAAGACGGTATATGATTAAATTCACCAACAAACAAAAATAGAGCATCGGAAGGAGGTAATTGCATACGTTTTCGAATAATAATCATAAATTCACCAAGAGTAATATCATTCGGCACGAGATATTTATGTTTATCTAATTCAGGCAATCCAATATCAAGCGTATATTTTTCGCAAATAACGGGAATCCGATCTGGAAATTTAGTCATAATTTTATTACAATCGCGATGCCTCTCAAAAAACGTATACTTTTCTATAAAACGAGTTCTCGTAGAATCATTATATAACATTTAGAATGTGATGATAAAATATAGAAGAAATATTTAATATGTTTATAAAATTAATCGAATGCTCTTGATATTTTTTTATACCAAGGCGCTTCTTTAATAAATATATTCCATTTAGCAGTGACGAGCAAAACCCATCCAAATAAAAAGAACAATAGTTTTGTTTCTCCAGACATGGGTTTAGAATGGAAACGAGGATTGAAATGATAGATCAACAATATCGCCATAGTGAGCACAAAGACGAATTCAGTTCTTTCCTTCCAATACACCAATTTTGCGTCATATTTATCTAAATCAGTATCTGTATGAGATAAAATAAGATGACCGACTGCAGCCAACACAAAGACCAATTTAATGATGATAATAAATAAAATATAGAAATCAAAACCAGTGTCCAATTTGAGACCGAGCATAATAATATAATAAGTATAGAAAATAAGAAAAAACAAAGAAAATAAAATAAGAGAAACATTATATAATAACAACAAATGAACTACACTCCCTTAAATGAAGCATATCAAATACATCATACTAACAATGATACCTATAACAAACCACTCCAATACAGCAGTGTCTGTATATTTTGTAATAGCAATGACACAACCGCACTAATGCCATCACAGGATGGCGGATCCTTTAGAAGGTGTAACAATAGAAGTTGTAGAAAGAATTTCAAAGCTATTACAAAGACGACGCCAGTAGCTAATTACACATATGCTACATCACATTTACAAGGAACGAACTAATTAACTAACATCGAAACGCAAACGCAAACAATCCAACCGCAATAATTCCAAAGACTAACCCGATGTGATAATATTTTTGCATTTCTCTATACATAGTTAGCCATGCCTTTGTTTGCTCTGGAGAATGAATATGATTTAACATCCAGTCTGTTTTAGGAGACAAAATGTAGTAAAAATAATTCACTGTAAAACTAATAACAATGACGAGGCAAACAAGGGATGTATTTGTTAGTTTGTAACGATTTGACCCCCCGTAGTAATTTTTGAATATAACAACCAGGGAAAGAATAAATCCTAAAATGTATCCATAATAATAAATTCGAGAACGTTCTGCAGCAATTTTATCATATAATATTTGTAATTTGCTTGGTAATTGATCTCTGTATTGCTGAACCACATTGTTAGTTTGTACTGCGTTTTCAAAGACAATCATAGAAATAATAAAGACGGTTGCTAACAAACAAGTAAATGAACAAGGCATTATATATTATTTATAGACAAATAAAATATAATAATAGCAACAACAAACAACTCTCTACTATTTACGCTTGGTAGATCGTTTTCTCTTTATTCCTCCTCTTCGTTTGATAGTTATCCTTCTCTTTCTATTCTTATTTATGCTTTTGCTTTTATTCCTTCTTTTGCCCCCACGTTTTATACTATTATTGAGTCGAACCCCATTTCCGCTGAGGAAATCATTTATTTGTTCTGTCTCCATAGTAAGCTCAGTAGAACATCTTTTCGAAAACATTGTTTCAAATATGTTAGTAGAGGTAATTGGAAGAGGATCGCTAACGACGAATTCTCCAATTTCATCCACAACGGCTTCCTCTCCAAATTCATCTAATTCCTTCGATTCTTCTTTGGTTACAGTCCATTGATGGGATAGAATAAATTGTTTTGTTCCAGGTGAAACAATCTCATTCCAATAATAAGAACCAATCAAAGCAGATATTTTAAATTCATAGAAATAGGTAAAATACTTCAAGAACTGTATGCTGAGGCCCTTTTGTTTGAATATTCTTTGCCAGGGTTTAAGTGAAAAAGAAAAAAATTCAGAAGACTTAATGAGACCATTCTTATTTTCACCATAAAACGGAAAATAAGTACCGCTAAATGATTTCGATTGTATATTGGATGTTCCAGTAGATTGAAAAAAAGCACAAGGTGTAAAATTTTCATATTGAAATATTAACATTCGGCGTTTAACAATTCTATCATCATTTTTATTGCGTTCTAATAATAAAGCACAATCAATAAATCGAATCGGTCCAATGTTAGGCACATCTTCATCAACAATAGTTTCTCTAACCAAATTTGTATCATTTGTATCAATTGTATCAGGATATAGATTTAAACTCATTTATATAATATTTACAAATATAAAATAAATAATAAGTTTGTTTTCTTGAAATATATAAATGACAAAATATAAACACAGAGAATTAGCAATACTGGCATCAATAATTGGATTTTTTTCGTTTATGATATTTATTTATGGTATTCATATAACAAAGAATGCGACAAGAATGCCCTATTTGTGGTTATTTTTTATAATAACAGCCCAACTCCTATCATTAACATTTAGTATTTTAAATAATATGCCAGAAGCATATATACCAGCAAGCCTGGTAACAATTGGATTATTATATGTGTTGTACATTAAAATACAATATTCAGAAGATGTGACAATTGAAGAAGAACTAATTAAAAAGAAAATATTACATGACTGAATAAAAAATAAACATTTATTATTTGTTAATAAAACAACTTAAAGACAATTTTCCCTAATAATATATCAGTAGATAGATCGAGAAATCGAAATCTATTGATAATGGTTTCATCACAGCAAAAACATATTTTACAATATTGTTGCGGTTGCAGCGGTATAGTTTAATTCTAAACAATTAATTATACATAGAAACCAGCAAGAAGCAGGGTGGAGTCCAGACAACTAAAAGGGTAAGTAGGCATATATTCAGACAACACAGGATACAGCACAATGATTTTACATATCATTGTATCCTTTACAGCAAAAACAATAAATAAAACATCGTTTAGCATAAGCAAAAAGAAAGAAGAAATTCCTTCTTTATTGCCTTGAGTTTTTTGGTGGTTTTTCTCTAAAAAAAATACCAACACAAATCAAAAAAAATAAATCCATATTAGTTTATATTTGTGTTGCTCCGAGTTGGTTTCTAGAACCGATTGTTGGTTGAGTCGTTACGCGTTTTGTACGGACATATAAAAAACGCATTGAGCCAATAAATTTATAAATTTATAAATTTTTAATTTTAATTCGATCTGAATTAAAATAAGATCCATTATTCTATAAGATCTTATCTGGTTCTCTACAACAAATGTAGTGGTCTTATGGTGTAGTGGTTAGCACTCGAGACTTTGAATCTCGCATCCTGGGTTCGAATCCCAGTAGGACCTAATATTAATAATTAATTCCGTTATTTATTAATTTCTTTTATTACAGAAATTAAATGTTTCCACACAGCTATATCAAAATTTTATTGTTGAAAATAACCCCAATGGAAGCAGCAGACAAATCCGAGCTCGTTTAGATTAGTTGGTTAAATCACCGTTCTTATATTCTCATTTTGAGATAAGTAAATCGGAGATCCTGGGTTCAAGTCCCAGAATGAGCAAATTTAAATATTTTCTTTATTTTAATTAAAATATTTAATTACTTTATTTCTAAAATAATAAATTACTTTTAAAACAACTTAAAGACAAGGATCTATATAATATGTTAGGGCGACTAGCTCAATTGGTAGAGCGCACGCTTAGCATGTGTGAGGTAAAGGGATCGAAACCCTTGTTGTCCAAACTAACTATTTTAGCTCGCATAGCTCAGTCGGTAGAGCGCACGGCTGTTAACCGTGAGGTCTCAGGTTCAAACCCTGATGTGAGCGATAATACATTTTTATTTTATTTATTATAAAATAAAAATATTACATCCACTTCTATACAAATATTTCCAACCCAACAAGAGTTTTATTCTGTAAATATTCCAATAGCGCTCCTCCCCCTGTCGATACATAGATATGTTCGTGTTCCAGTTTATTTTTAATCAACGAAGAAGTCTCTCCTCCGCCGATAATAATTGTTTTATTTTTTTGTTCATATAAAAAATTTAATAACTTAATGCTTCCGTTTTTATAGAAAGCATGTTCAATGACACCCAATGACCCGTTCCAAAAAATAATATCCGCATTTTTAATATGATATTGCAACCACTGCATACTATTGTCGCCAATGTCGTATACATTCGTATTCATTACCATATCGTTATGGATGTATTCAATGTATTCTGGATCACTATCTAAATTTGCCGCACCATACCCATCTGTCATGACATGCTCATTCGAATTCGTAGCTTTGTAATGCTTCGCCAATCCTCCAGCGATATATATATTTGAGTTCTTTATTTGTCTTAGAGAATGGATGAGCGGAAGCTTGTCACTAATTTTGTTTCCGCCAATAATACCAAGCACTTTTTTGTTAGAACTATTAATTAACTTGTCGATCATAGTCAATTCTTTTTTTATAAGATGTCCATAACCATATGGTTTGTTAAAATATTTCATCGCGTAAATGCTGAGATGTTTTCTGTGTGCACATCCAAACGCATCACATACAAATACATCCCCAAGATCTCTATATATATTCACAACAGCTTCTTCAACTTGTCCATTTTCATAATTCGTTTCTTCCTCGTGAAAGCGCAGATTTTCTAACAAATAAATTCCAGAAGGATCCGTTCTTATCGCATCCAAAGTCACACTGCTTAACCCACTTTCCAAAAATTTCACCGACTGTCCCAAATATTTCTCTAATATCGGGATCAAAAATCGTAATGATAAATTCATATTTTTTCCCTTTGGTCTCCCAAAATGTGACGTAATTACAATATATTTTGGTTTCTTCTCTAAAATACTTTTAACAGTGGGAATAGAGGAGGCAATCCGAAAATCATCTGTGACTTCACGCGATTTATTCATAGGAACATTATAATCAAAACGACAAACTATGCCTTGATTTTTTATTGGGAGATTTTCTATATAATATTTGTCTTTAATGGAATTATTGAATAAATACATTTCCTCCAATAAACGTATTAACTGTGCTGAATAAGACCATTCGTTATCATACCAAACCATCAATTTGAATTTTCCATTTCCCATATCAATCGATGCGGTAACATCTAAAATTGTAGGGGTTTTTGTTGTGGTAAAATCGGAGCTGACTAATTTTTTTGTTGTAACATCATATATATTTTTATAATTTACATCATTCACTAAGAGATTTTGAATATCATTTAATTTAATATTAGTGTCGTCGAGCTCGACATTTAAATCAATAAGAGAACAATTCACTACCGGCACGCGAATGCTGGTTCCGTTTATTTTGCCTTCTAATTCAGGCAGCACAGATGTTATGGACGAGGACGCACCCGTTGTGTGTGGAATAATATTATTCAAAATAGATCGATTGGTTCGCGACGATTTTTTAGAAACATCAACAACGTATTGAGATGCGGTTGTCGAATGAATGGTTGTGAAAACACAATTTTTTACAGTATAATGATCGTTTAAAATTTTTAATATAGGTGCGATACAATTTGTAGTGCATGATGACGCCGATACAACGTTTTCTCCGCGATACATCTTGTCATTGACCCCATATATGAATGTTTTTGTTTCATCTTTTGCTGGTGCGCTGATAATAACATAAGGAGAATTAAAACTTTTACATTTTTCTGCAGTTAAATATGCTCCTGTCGCATCGATTATGTATTCACATCCCATAGCAATCCAATCGATCTTCTTAGCATCCCTCTCTGACACCAATTTAATTGTGTGATGATTGATCTGAAATTCGTTGTTACCAAGAACCGTAACCTTTATTTTAATATTGTGTTTATGTGTCGTGTCATATATTAAATAATCTTCAATTTCAGAAACCTTAATATCCATTGCGTTTAGATATTTGATAGAGTATAACTCGTTTTCAAGTAGCTGTAAAAATACACACTTTCCGATTCTTCCAAAACCGTTGATCCCAATCTTTATCATTATATTTAATACAATTATTTTTTGTTTTGATAATTTACACAAAACAAAAAGCTGTTTATATTTTATTGCGATTTTTATATATATTATATCCGCAATATATTGAAGGAAATAAAATAACTATGGGAAGATGTGTGTATTTTTTTTCCTCTATTATGTAACATAATCCGCCTCCTAAAAAAAACATAGAAGCTGTATTTGGTATTACGTAATTAATAATTGGTTTTGTTAATGTATTCATTATTATTATTTATAATAATCCTTTAAATTAGTTTTAAATATTTTGTTAGAAGACAATCAAATTATTGAAAGTGCTTAACACATTCCCACAACTTTGCCGACTCATCCAAAGTAAAAGCACCGCGCTTCTGAGCCAAATTTAAAAAAGTCACAATTAGTTGTAAAGCCTCATTCTGATTCGTGACACGCACATCCACAAGTCTTGTTTGCTTCTTTTCTCCAGGGATTTCAGTAGTAGATTGAGATTCCATTATGTCTATAATTATTAACATACCTTGTATTTAAATGCTTTTCAGCCAAAATATTAAACATTACACATTCCATAATTTTTTCCATATATCACTAATTTCGTCATCTCCCTTCACGTTCAATCGAAATGGACAACTATAGTCTGTTGGATCATTTAGTATATTACATGGGTTACATGGTTTATTAACAAAACTGAACCCCGGCATTTCATTAGGTATATTCTCATTCGATATATCCGTTGTTGTCGTATTTTTGTATCCATTCCACAAATTATGACCATGTAATGTAGTTTTTTGTATCGATGAATTATTTTCTGTATTGTTAGAGCATTTGATTGAAGATCCATCACTGCTTTTGCCGCCATATAGGAGAAACTGTCCTTCTTTTGTATTCCATGATAGTAATCGTTTCGCGGCTGTTTCATTATAGAGTTTCATCGCATATTCTAATGCGGCTCCGGGATAAATTTTAATTATTGGATTTTGCCAGACCGCTTCAAAATATTTTTTCTGAGTATCTTGTGACCAAGACCAATGTCCATTTTTAAGCAGTTCTTCTACCTCTTCAGGCGATGCTTGTTCTTGTAGCACTTTTAGATTGAATTGATGATTATTTAAATTAATCGTATCTTGAAATTTATTAAAACGAGTCGTGAGATCACGTGACCACGTGAATCCCTCTGTTATATTATTGTCCTTACGCAAACGAAATAAAATGAATAATCCGATAACGACAAAAGTACTCAATACGATTATTTTAGTGAGACGACACTGTAAATAAGGATGATAGTTATATTTCATATTAAAATATAACTATAATAAATTATATGGTTACTTTTTTATAATATCTCTAAAGAGAAGATGGAGACATGTGTGAAAAACGAAACAATACAATAAATACGATGGCAAGACCAGCTCCTAAATTCATGTTATACAACCCAGCCATGATGATAAATATAATTAATATAAGATTTCCTAAAAGTGTATCAAATAAATTAACAAATAGACCAGGGACAACAAACATTACCAGCCATAGCATTATAAGTAGTGTAATTAAACCGACAATAAGATTCAAATTTTTTGTGGAAAATGTCTCCTTCAATGAAAAATTGCTCATTTTATATATTATACGCGCAAAATATTAATTTCAATGAAATAATTAAATACCAGTCGAACCGAATCCCCCTTCTCCACGTGACGTTTCTGGTCCTAATTCCTCAGCTGCGTTGATCACATTTACAAAAATTGGTATCAAATTAGGAGCGCATATTTGAAGCAATCGGGTATGAAGATCTGCGTCGTAATTATCTACAAGACAATCAAACATACCAATAAGCGGGCCTCTATATCCTGCATCAATAATTCCTGTGCTATTTGCGAGTCGCAATGGTGTCTTGGATAGACTCGATCTCGGGTACATATAGTAGCCAGTATAATAACTGCGATAACAGCCTAGACTAACATCTGATTCTTCAGCCATACCGCCAATACAATAAATTTTTGCAGAGCATTTCACTCCGAAACTCACCTTGTTTACAGTTCTTTTTGAGAATAGATATGGTTCTGGTAGAAATAAGTCAAACCCAGAATTGAAAAAATGAGGTTCCTCAATTAATGAATTATTATGCTTTTGAGCTGCGGATAAATAACACGTCTTCAGGTTCTCTGACGTTGAATCAATAAATAAGTTTAACACCATAATATGATCGTTATGGGTTTCCTTCCTAAGTTTGTTAATAACATCAATTAAGGTTACTTGATAATCACTGACAAACTCCATTGAACAATTATATTATATAATATAACGCAAAAGTCTTTATATGCTTTTAACAAAAAATAAAAAAAGGGAATTCTGGTGCTTACGCTAAACAGAATTTTACGATCCTTAATGGCAACCTTTTTTTTATTTTTTTTGTTAGTTATTTATTATATTATAATTAATTGTGATTATTTAACTACAAATTTTTGCCAATAATGCGTTGGCCCTTCTTTCCTTCTCCTTTTGTTCTGGGGTCCTAATCGCTCTTGGTTTTTGGATGATCGATTCAATCTCTTCGACTTTTTCTTCCTTCTCCATCTTCACTTCGTCCTTCTCAACTTTGTCTTCCTTGACCTCCTTTTCTTCCACTTTATCAATTTTCTCATCAGAAACCTTCTTGTAATCCTTGTCTCTTTCTTTGCCTTTATCTTTACGTTCATATTTATTGTTCCGTTTAGAATCCATTGGTCTTGGTTTGTTATGCACTGGTTTGCGATACTGATTGTCATTCCTGCTATCTTTATAGGGACGATTACCTTCTTTTCCTCTTGTCTCCAGTTCCTTCTTTTCCACTTCATTGTCTTCTTCATAATCGATTCGGATCTTTGGTTTTGGGACAGGGACATGTTTCGGTTTCGGATTGGCAACCCATTTATTAATCGATACTTTCCAAAACCATGGATCGTCATAGACAATCTTTAGTTCTTTTCCAGCCAGAAGACGTTCCTTGGCCTTTTGAGCATCCGAATGTTGTAACCATTCCCTGATATGAACGAATACTCTCTTGAATTTTTCTCCTTTTTCATTTTGCTTCTGCACCACATCAATACGATCGATAATAAATATGTTTAGTTTGTTAAACACTTCTTGAATGCGATCTTGTCCTATGTTATCAAAAACACGAGGGATACAGATGCTGCTGACATTATTAATCTCCATATTAATATTTTCCATTGAATACAGTAGTAGTCCTTTCTTAGTAAATCTTTTAGAAACTTAAAGTCAATTTCTAATACGCTATACATCAATTTAT
>Ga0247722_10002080_pt1 | contig 10569 bp, 6 predicted proteins | sample MSEWelMarce3H_FC_FD_189094 | JGI IMG/M metagenome (GOLD analysis project Ga0247722, IMG submission 189094) | Subsurface sediment microbial communities from gas well in West Virginia, United States - MSEEL Well Study Marcellus 3H_FC | ecosystem: Environmental > Terrestrial > Deep subsurface >...
CTATTTGTAGAAACTCCATTAGAATGAACCGCAAAAAGAACATTTTTATCTTTTTTATCAGCAACTGGTAATAAACTTTCAAAATCATTTTCAGAAAGATTTACCCAATCATTATTTTTATCTGGATGAATACTATCAAATGCTAAATCTTGAATTTTAGCATGATTTAAAAATTCCAATTTATCAGTGGCTAATTCTTCTTCTGGTCTTCTGTAATAATAAATTCTGCATTTAGAGCTGTAAGCTGTTCTTTCTCCATAAATAGCTTTTGGTTCTTCAACCATATTATACTCTTTTTTTATTTCTTCAAATTCTTGTTCGTTTTTAGCAATAAACTCATTATTATCTTTAACTAAAATCATAATAGCAACTCCGGTTTGAATAGCAAAAACATTATGTTTTGGACCTGATAATTTCGGATTACTACGAACATCACCACCTAAATCAATAATGTAAATATGATTAAATTCCGAAGCAATTATTTTTCTAAAACCATCAAAAGTTCTGCTATCTATAAATGAACGATTAGTTACAAACGCTAAAATTCCGTTATCATCTAATCTATCGGTTGCCCAACGATAAAAACGAGCATACATATCATATACTTTTGTTTTTTGAGCCGATGAAAATTTCACATAAGTATCTTTTATACGTTTGTCAACATCCGGATATTCTCTGTTTTTATTGAAATCGTTAAAATTAGCTTGGTTGGCATTATAGGGTGGATTTCCAATAATAACCGATATTTTTTGTTCGTTTTGTCTTTTAATGCGCTCGGCATTTTCAGAGCTAAAACCAAACATGTTTTCCTGTTTTCCTTCGTACTTTAACCCATCAATATTGTCTAATGTATCTACAAAACACGAGTTGGGAAACTCTAAATACTTGCCCGTTTTTTGTTTGTAAGTGTATTCAATATTCAAATTGGCAACATAATAGGGCAAAATGGCTACTTCGTTGGCAAAAATTTCGTGTTTGTATTTGTGTTCTAAATATTGCGAAGGAATAAAATCTATAATATCGGTAATAAAAGTGCCTGTTCCTGTGGCTGGATCCAAAATATGCACGTTTTTGTCTGCCAATTGTTTACTGAAATGTTTTTGCAGCAAATAATCGGTACTTTGCACCATAAAACGCACAATTTCGTTGGGTGTATAAACCACACCTAGCTTGTCGGCACCTTTTGGGTTATATACTTTATAGAAGTTTTCGTAAACTACTTTTAGGAATTTTTGCTTTTCATGATGGTCGCTAACTAAAGCCGCTTGTGCGTTTAAGGTTTTGTAATAATGACCTAATTCGCCCAATTGATTTTGTCGCATAGAACGTGACATAAACGTATTTACCAAATTTTCAAGTTGAGATGCAATGTTATTTTCATGATGAAAATCAGCTTCATCAAAAACCGATTTGAACAAATCTTCCGTCAAAATATGCTGAATAATCATTTCGCGAATATCTTCTTTGGTAATTTGCGGATTGATTTCTTTTTGACACATTTCAAAAAAATCTTCTGAAGCGGTAACGAACTTTTTGTTGGTTTTGAATTCTTCGCTAATTGTATTACGCAGTGTATCAACAATTGTTGGAATATCTTCTTTGAACTTGTGTAACGCTTCGTCAAATTTTTCAATATATTCGGGTTTGTAATTGATAAATTGCAGAAGAATTTTCTCCAATTTATCGGCATCAGCCATTTCTATTCGAGAAATTTCAACACCATTTTGAAACAAAACAGCATAGATACTGTCTTGAAAAATGATATTGGTTTTTGGATAACCGTCTTTATAAAGTTTTTTGTTTATTTCTTCATCGAGTGTGTCATCGGTATCTTTACTTTCAACATATCCTTTGTGAATACGAAGTTCGTTCATCAAAATTCCATCTGGACGAACGTTTTTTCCATTTTCGTTTTTGATGGTAACTTCGGTAGCATATACATAATGTTTTGCCGAAGCTAAATTCAATAACAAATTATCAAATGGTTGTTTGATAGCCATTTCATTAGTAACACCAACACGTTTTAAATTATCGCGTTGATTATAATATTGGTTAATGAGTTGTTTGGACATGAATAAAAATTTGGTAAAATTATTTGTAAATATAAAGGAATGTGTGTAGATATCAAAAATTAATTCAACCTAAACTGCACATGTAATCGTTCCAAATCGTTCAATAACTCCTTTGAAATTTTTACTTTCAGTCTTCGGCTTGGCATCTCCAATTTTGTGATTACTTTGATTTCATCAATTATTTCGGGCGTTTGGGGTGCACTATCGCTTTCCATTTCGGGTTGATCGTCAATATTATCTATGTCAATTTCCGAATTAACTAGCATTGGTTCAGCTGCTGTTTCTGTTACTGATTTTTTAGTAGTTTTTTCAATTTCTAACACTTCAAAAACAATACTATTATCGCCTGGATTTGCTTTGAATACTGCGTCCATTTCCTGAATTAGTTCTTGTTTTAATTCAAAAATATTTAACTGAACGGCAATTTTTTTGGCAAAATTTGGTAGTACATCGGCTAACAATTTTGCGTCTTGAAAGTTAATTTGAGGGTCAGATTTTTTGCCTGTTTCGCGATTTACCCAACCGTCTTTAACTCCAATTTTGAAATATATAAACTGATTGTTAACTAAATAATGTCTGAACTTGAGATACTCTTCATTAAATATTCTGAAATCGTGACTTTCGTCGTAGCCTTCTAGGGTGAACATGGCCCAATCTTTACCGTTTTTTCCTGTTCGGTATTGCACATTAGTAACAATCCCGGCAAAGGTTACCGACTTTCCAATTAATGCGTCTAAGCTTTTTAATTGATACAATCTAATAGAACAAAAATGTTTCATTTCAAATCGATAATCGTCAAGTGGATGCCCCGAAATATAGATGCCTACCACTTCTTTTTCTTTGGCTAATTTTTCCATGGTACTCCAGTCGTCGCAAGGCGGCACAATTGGTTCGGCAATTTGGACCTCACTGGTTTCGCCAAAAAGACTTACTTGAGATGAATTTTCGTTTTCTTGAAATTTTGAACCATAACGAATGGCTTTTTCCAGAAAAGTAATTCCTTCGCCTTCAATATGGAAATATTGCGCTCTGTGCGTATCTTCAAAACAATCAAAACCGCCTGCAAAAGCTAGGCTTTCAAATGCTTTTTTGTTGGCTGCTCGAAGGTCAATTTTTTTGGCTAAATCAAATATTGATTTATACGGAGCTTCTTTTCTGTTTTTTACAATTGTATCAACGGCATTGGCACCCACCCCTTTAACGGCGCCCATTCCAAACCGAACGGCATAATTATCGTTTACCGTAAATTTATAAAAAGATTCGTTAACATCAGGTCCTAAAACAGTTAATCCCATTCGCTTACACTCTTCCATGAAAAAGGAAACCTGCTTAATGTCATTCATATTATTAGAAAGAACAGCCGCCATATATTCAGCTGGGTAATTTGCTTTTAAGTAGGCGGTTTGGTAAGCTATCCAAGCATAGCAAGTGGAATGCGATTTATTAAACGCATACTCTGCAAAGGCTTCCCAATCTTTCCAAATTTTTTCTAATTTATCCTCTGCATGCCCTTTGGCTGCGGCTTGCGAAATAAATTTTGGTTTCATTTTATCCAAAACGTCTCGCTGTTTTTTTCCCATTGCTTTACGCAAAACGTCGGCATCACCTTTAGAAAAATCGGCCAATTTTTGGGACAAAAGCATTACTTGCTCTTGGTAAACTGTAATTCCGTAGGTGTCTTTTAACAGTTCTTCGCAGGCATCAAGGTCATATACAATTTCTTCTTCGCCATTTTTTCTTTTAATAAAACTTGGAATATAAGCAATTGGACCTGGACGATACAACGCATTCATGGCGATTAAATCTGGGAAAACTGTGGGTTTCAGTTCCTTCATGTATTTTTGCATTCCGGGACTTTCATACTGAAAAATTCCAACCGTTTCGCCACGTTGAAAAAGTTCGTACGTTTTTAAATCGTCAATTGGAAATTCGTCGGGGTTGATATCAACTCCAGTTCTATATTTTACTAATTTGACAGTATCTTTAATTAAAGTCAGGGTTTTTAAACCCAAGAAATCCATTTTAAGTAAACCCGCACTTTCAACAACTGAGTTATCAAACTGGGTAACATACAAATCCGAATCTTTGGCTGTTGCTACAGGTACAAAATTGGTAATGTCGTCGGGAGTAATAATAACTCCGCAGGCATGAATACCGGTGTTTCTTAAATTTCCTTCTAAAACTTGAGCTTGCTGAATGGTTTCGCCTCCTAAATCGTTGGCTTTACCTAATGCAATTAATTCTTTTACTTTATCAAAATCTTCGGGACGCAAAGCGGCTTTAAGCTTGGCATCGTCCATTGAAAATATTTTGGCAAGATTTAATGTAGTAGGAATAAGTTTAGCAATTTTATCTGCTTCAAAAAGAGGCAAATCCAACACTCGAGCAGTATCTCTGACCGATGATTTTGCTGCCATTGTACCATAGGTAATAATTTGCGCTACTTGTTTGGAACCATATTTATTGATTACATAATCCATAACGCTGCTTCTGCCTTCATCATCAAAATCAATATCAATATCGGGAAGGGAAACCCTGTCTGGATTAAGAAAACGCTCAAAAAGCAAGTTGTATTTAAGTGGGTCAATATTTGTAATTCCGAGACAATAAGCCACCACCGAACCAGCTGCCGATCCCCTACCCGGTCCAACAGAAACACCCATTTTTCGGGCAGCGGCAATAAAATCTTGAACAATCAAAAAGTACCCAGGATAACCTGAGTTTTCTATGGTAAGTAACTCAAAATCAATACGTTCTTGAATTTCTTCTGTTATTTCACCATACCGTTTACGTGCTCCATTAAAAGTAAGGTGTTTTAAATAGGAGTTTTCTCCTCTTTTGCCTCCATCGGTTGCGTCATCAGGAATGATAAATTCGGTTGGTATTTCAAATTTTGGCAATAACACATCGCGTGCTAGTGAAAAACTTTCAATTTTATCGATTATTTCCTTACAATTTACAATTGCTTCAGGCAAGTCAGAGAATAATTTTTTCATTTCATCTGCCGACTTAAAATAGTATTCTTGGTTGGGTAAACCAAATCGAAAACCTCTGCCTCTGCCTATTGGAGTTGCTTGTTTTTCGCCATCACGAACGCACAATAAAATATCGTGCGCATTGGCATCTTCTTTATTTATATAAAACGTATTGTTTGTTGCAATTATTTTAACTTGGTGCTTGCTTGCTAATGAAATTAACGATTGGTTGACTCTGTTTTCATCTTCTTGATTGTGTCTGGTAATTTCTACATACAAATCGTCATTAAATTGATTTTTCCACCAAAGTAGTGCTTCTTCTGCCTGGTTTTCACCTACATTTAGTAATTTGTTTGGCACTTCGCCGTACAAACTTCCGGTTAAACAAATAAGATCATCTTTGTATTGTTGTACAATAGCTCTATCAATTCTTGGCACATAATAAAACCCGTCTGTGTAGGCAATGGAGGACATTTTGGCTAAATTGTGGTAGCCTTTTTTGTTTTTTGCTAGTAAAACGATTTGGTATCCGTTGTCTTTTCTGGATTTGTCCAAATGGTTTTCGCACACAAAAAACTCGCAGCCTACAATTGGTTTGATGATAGTTTCTTGAGGTAACTCTCCAGCTTGGATAGCTTCGTTGTTTATGGCTTCCGCTTTTTTGTTATGATTTAAAACATCTCTAACAAAATGGAATGCACCCATCATGTTTCCGATGTCTGTCATTGCTACAGCTGGCATTTTATTTTTTGCGGCAGCGGCAACTAAGTCGGCAATGGCGACTGTTGATTGCAAAACAGAGAATTGAGTATGATTGTGAAGATGCACAAAATCAGTTGATTGTAATAATTCTTTGTTGTTAGAAAGAGTTTTGGTTGAAATTGGAGTAGAATCTTTTTCTCCAAATTGTTGTCTGATTTTATCCGATTCTTGTTTTAAATTGATGTGTTTTAAACCAATTAATTGGATGGTTTGCGGATTTTTTTCGTTAAATTCTTTGAAATAATCGGCTGGTACATCGAGTTCTTCTTTGGTAAAAATTTGTCTTTTTATTAATTCTAAAAAGCAGCGAGTTGTAGCTTCTACGTCGGCGGTGGCGTTGTGCGCTTCGGCAAAAGGTTGGTTGAATAAATATTGGTGTAATTCGGTTAGTGTTGGTAGTTTAAATTTTCCTCCTCTTCCGCCTGGTAGTTTGAGTAATGCAGCTGTTGTTTCGGTGCAGGTATCAAGAATTGGCATTGAGTTTAATGGTGATTGGATTCCTGCTCTGTGGTATTCGGCACCCATGATATTGAGGTCGAAACTAAGGTTTTGACCTACTATGTATTTTGTTTTGGAGAGCGCTTGGTTAAATTTTTCAATCATTTCAGCTAAAGGAATCCCATCTTTTTGGGCTAATTCAGTTGAAATTCCGTGTACTCTTTCGGCATCGAAGGGTATATTAAATCCGTCGGGTTGTATTAAATAGTCTTGGTGTTCGATAAGATTTCCCATTTCGTCATGGAGTTGCCATGCAATTTGCACGCAACGAGGCCAGTTGTCGGAATCGGTTAGTGGTGCTGACCAATTTTTTGGTAATCCGGTGGTTTCGGTATCGAATATTAAATACATTGGGATGAGTTAGTGATTAGTGATTAGCGATTAGTGATTTGTGATTTGTGATTTGTGATAAGTAATAGTGATTGGTGAGTAGTAATTAGTGAGTAATGAGTAGTTATAAGTGATTGGTGAGTAGTAATTAGTGAGTAGTAATTTACTAATCACTTTTTACTCTTTACTTTTTACTAATCACTCTTTACTTTTTACTAATCACTTTTCACTTTTCACTCTTTACTAATCACTTTTTACTCTTTACTAATCACTTTTTACTAATCACTAAAACATAACTTCAAAAGTACATTTTAAGGATTAATTTATCAATTTTATTTATTAACAAAATTTGTTTTGATTTGGGTTTTGGGGTGTTTTTGGCAGCCTAAGCCTTGATTTTTTAGCCCCGTCCCGACGATTCGGGAGAAGTGGAAATCCTTTTTGTTTTTTTTTTCAAAAACAAAAAGATTGGAACAAAAAGCGGGAAAATGGTTGGTTGAAAATGCCCGAGCCATTTGCTTCAAATAAAAAAGCCACACATTGCTGTATGGCTTGTTGTATAATTTAGGTTTAAACTAGTATCTACCTCTGTTTCCTCCACCATTATTGTCTCTGTTTCCTCCACCGTAGTTTCCACCACCGCGTGAGTTTCCACCACCATTATAACCTCCACGGTCATTGTTGAAAGATCTTCTTTCACCTTCTGGTTTAGGTTCTGACTTGTTTACAACTATGGTTCTACCTTCAACAGTAGCACCGTTTAGTTCTGTAATTGCTTTTTGTGCCTCTTCGTCATTTTCCATTTCAATAAAACCGAATCCTTTACTTCTTCCAGTAAATTTATCAGTTATAATTTTAACAGAAGATACCGATCCGTATACTTCAAAAGACTCTCTTAAATCTGCTTCGTCTATGCTAAACGGAAGGCTTCCAACAAAAATGTTCATATATTTATTTTAAAATTTGATTACAAAGGTAGGTTATTTTAATGGATAGTTGTTTACTTTTGGTATAATTAACACAAATAAAAAAGTCCACTGTTTAATTAGTGGACTTTTTTTGATATTTTGAGCGCTCTTTGTTTAAGGTGCTGGAGTTATTGGCACTTTGTAAAATTCACCGTATTGAAAGTTAAGAATATCGGAAATTTGAGGGTTTAGTGGGTTTTTGATTGCATTGAATTTGAATTTACCTGAGATGGTTTTTCCGTCGTTTTCGGTTATTTCAATTTCGCCATTACTGCCCATTATATTAAGGACTTTAAATTTGGCTGCTCCGTTACCTCCTGTAATTGTTATTATATCGCCTGGGCTGTAGTAATTTCCTGGTGATGCTATTTTGACTTGTGTTACTTTTCCGGCTGATGTTATAATGGCTACTTTTAGTCCTGCTCCTGCTCCTGTAGTTGTTGTTTGGTGTGATGTGTTGCATACGTACTCACCGTTTACTAATGTGCAGTCGGAGGTATAATTTGTACCTACGTTGATAAGAGGGGTTTCTACGCCTGCAACTTGTCCCGCTATTGGAGCTGTTGTGAAAACGGTTGCTGCACCGTCAATTGAAGTTGAAAAAGTTGCTTTAGTGGCTTGGTTTGATGTACCAAAATAGTAGGTTCCTACTTCTGAAGATTGGGCGTCAATTTTGAGTGTTTCACCTGAATTAATTGCAACAATGCTAACTGTTCCTGCGGTTGCGGATTCGGTTGCAGTCATTTGGTTGGTTTTCCATAAAACATTGTCTTTATATCCTTGGAAACCAGGATTACTAAACTGAACATCGTTTGCGCAAGAATAAAATAAAATTGATAGTAATACTAGGTAGGCTGTATTTTTCATTTATAATAACTGTTATATTTTATACAAAAATAGGTTTTTTGTTGAATTAAAAAATAAAAATAAAGAAAAAACGCAAAAATTTATGAAGATGCTGTTTGCTAAATAAATTTTTATATCTTTGCAGCCTTAATTAATCGAGGTCGAGAACCTCACAATTTAATCAAAAGATTATGTCAGTAAAAATTAGATTACAAAGACACGGTAAAAAACAAAAACCATTTTACTGGATCGTTGCAGCAGACGCAAGATCAAAAAGAGACGGTAAATTCCTAGAGAAATTGGGTATTTACAATCCAAACACAAACCCTGCAACAGTTGATTTGAACTTAGACAAAGCTGTTCAATGGTTACACAATGGAGCTCAACCTACAGATACTGCGAGAGCAATTTTATCTTACAAAGGAGCTTTATTGAAACACCACTTGGATGGTGGAGTAAGAAAAGGGGCGTTAACTCAAGAGCAAGCAGATGCTAAATTAGCAACTTGGTTAGAGTCAAAAGCTTCAAAAGTAGATGCTAAAAAAGACGGTTTATCAAAAGCTCAACAAGCTGCAAAAGCAAAAGCATTTAAAGCTGAACAAGAAGCTAACGAAAAACGTATAAAAGCAGCAGCTGACGCTTTAAAAGCTGAAGAGGCAGTTGAAGAAGTAGCTGAAGAAGTAGTTGCTGAAGTAGCTTCTGAAGTAGCTTCTGAAGAAGTAGTTGCTGAAGAAGCACCTGCAACTGAAGGTGAAACAACTGAAGAAGCAGAAGCTTAATTAGTAGCGATTATGCGTAAAGAAGATTGTTTCTATTTGGGCAAAATCGCAAAAAAATTTAGCTTTAAAGGTGAATTACTTATCTATTTAGATACTGACGAGCCTGAATTATATGAAAATATGGAATCGGTTTTTGTTGAATTTAACAAAAACTTGATTCCATTTTTTATTGAAAATAGTTCGTTACACAAAGGGGATTTTTTAAGAGTTCAATTTGAGGACGTAACAAACGAAGAAGAAGCCGACAAATTATTGGGCAGCGACATATATTTACCGCTAACCATGTTGCCAAAACTTGAGGGCAACAAATTTTACTTTCACGAAGTTATTGGGTTTGAAATTGAAGACGAACGATTGGGAGTTTTTGGAGTAATTGCCTCAATAAACGATAGTTCTGCACAGCCATTGTTTGAAGTTTTAAACGGATCTGTAGAGTTACTTATACCTATGATTGATCAGTTTTTAGTAAAAATTGATCGTGAAAACAAAAAAGTAGTTATGAACTTACCTGAAGGGTTAGTGGAAATGTACTTATAAAAAAAATCAAAAACTTTAACAATATTAATTTGTTCCATTTTAAGCAGTTTTCGGTAAAACAAGAAAAAAGCGCCATGAAAATTGGAACTGATGGCGTTTTACTTGGTGCTTGGTGTCCCATAAACGAGGATGTAAAAAGCGTATTAGATATTGGTGCCGGCACAGGAATAATTGCATTAATGATTGCTCAAAGAAGTAAAGCACAACAGATTGACGCCATAGAAATTGAAGACAATGCGTTTGAAGAATGTGTAGAAAATTTTGAAAAATCGCCTTGGTCAGATAGGCTGTATTGTTACCATGCAGGTATTGATGAACTTATTGACGACCCAGAAGATGAGTACGATATAATTGTTTCTAATCCACCCTTTTACAAAGACAATAATGCCTGTTTAACTGAATCAAGAACAATAGCGCGATCAGAGAATAGTTTACCTTTTGAACTATTAATAGAAGCTGCCGATTTATTACTTTCTGAAAAGGGTATATTTGCAGTGATATTACCAAGAAAAGAAGAAGACCCCTTTATTAATTTGTGCAAGGAAAGCTTCTTATTTCCATTTGAAATTTTACGAGTTAAAGGAAGTATAAACAGTAACGAAATTAGGAGTTTAGTAGCATTTAAAAGAGAAATTAGTCACGTTAAAATCAACCAATTAACAATAGAAATTTCAAGGCATAAATATACTGAAGAGTATAAAAAAATAGTTGAAGATTTTTATCTGAAAATGTAAAAAAAAGGATTTTTAAAAAAAGAAGAAATCAGGTAAACAGTATATATAAATGCCCCACACCTATGTAC
>Ga0247722_10002082_pt1 | contig 10564 bp, 9 predicted proteins | sample MSEWelMarce3H_FC_FD_189094 | JGI IMG/M metagenome (GOLD analysis project Ga0247722, IMG submission 189094) | Subsurface sediment microbial communities from gas well in West Virginia, United States - MSEEL Well Study Marcellus 3H_FC | ecosystem: Environmental > Terrestrial > Deep subsurface >...
AGTCGCTGAAGAAGCAGTGGTTGCTGAAGAAGCACCTGCAGCAGAAGCAGTTGATGGTAGTGCAGAATCTACTGATGCAGAGGAAGCACCAGTAGAAGAAGAGAAGACAGAAGAAGCAGTTGCAGATGCAGTTGCTGATGTTAAAGAAGAAGTTGCTAAGGCACTTGCTGAAATTAACGCTTCTCTTACTAATGCCTTTGGCGATCTCGCTGCAACCGTTAAGTCTCTTCATGAGCAGGTAGCAGCAGTAACGAAGTCCGTTGATAGTGTAACTGGAGAAGTTAACAGTATCAAAGGTAACTTCAATGAGTTTGGCAAGCGAGTTGATGCCGTAGTTGCAGACACCGCTTTCCGCAAGTCTGGCGATCTAGGCGAGATCGTGCAGTTTGAACCTGTAAAGGTTCAGAAATCCCTATGGGGCGGTCGTTTCCTCAAATCAACCGACCTATTAAACTAAAGATATAAAATCACTAGGAGGTGAACAATATGTCGGAACAAAATACAGATATCGTAAAGAATTATCCTGGATCACCAACCGAATCACACGCCCATAACGGCGACGGTGCATTCGCATCTGGTGCTATCGGTGGTGCAACAACCACAGATGCCAACGGTAATCTTTCACCCGCTGCTTCGCTTGGTAACATTGCTACAGCGAACTTCGGATCAACATCTGGCGCAAATGCTGTAAACCCAACTGGAACACCAGGTGGTATTCTAGCACCAGAGCAGGCTCGTCGCTTCATCGACTACGTGTGGGATGCAACAGTTCTCGCCAAGGATGGTCGTAAAGTTACAATGCGTGCAAACACCATGGAACTTGAAAAGGTCAACGTTGGTGAGCGTGTAATCCGTGCTGCTGCTCAGGCACAGCCAGATTTCACAAATGCTGGTGCAACTTTCACAAAGGTCGAACTTACTACAAAGAAGATTCGTCTTGACTGGGAAGTTTCAGCAGAAGCGCTTGAAGATAATATTGAAGGTGCAGCACTTGAAGATCATCTAGTTCGCTTGATGACCAATGCTTTCGCTAACGATATTGAAGACCTCGCTATTAACGGCGATGGATCAACAGGCAACTTCCTTTCAATTATGGAAGGTTTCGTCCACTTAGCAGGAGACAACTCAGATGCTCATGAATCAGCAGTAACAGTTGTTGACGACGCTTGGACAACAAACGTTATGCAAGATATCATTCTTGCTATGCCACGTAAGTACCGTGCACTTAAGAACAATCTTAAGTTCTATGCAGGTACAGATGCATTCCAGGGAATCGTTAAGAATAACGGAACTCTTGCAGATGCAATCGCTGAAGCCTTTGTTAACAAGGGTCCAGGCACAGAGGCAAATCGTCAGTCATACCTTGATGGCGCAGGACAGACATTCGGTGGAGCACGTACAACTCGTGTTCTCGGAGTAGAAGTCATGGAAGTACCTTACTACCCTGCAGGATATGTCGACTTGACATTCCCACAGAACCGTGTATGGGGATTCCAGCGTGATATCACAGTAAATCGTGAATACATCAACAAGAAGGACACAATCGAATACACAGTATTCATCCGCTTTGGTATCCAATGGGAAGAACTTGATGCAGTTGCTTACGCAGATGCAGCAGCAAACTCTTAATTAGAACCAAACCTAGAGGGGGAGTAGACTAAACATCTGCTCCCCTTCTTCACATTCTGGTATAATGACATATGAGGAGTTATAATGACTATTGAAGAATTATCTAAGAAAACCGTAATGGAACTAAAAGCCTATGCAAAAAAGAACAATATTGAACTCTTTGACTCTAAAACAAAACTAGAGATCCTTGAGATTCTTGCTAGTTGGGCACCCAACGAAAATGTCCAGGTAGATATAAAGAAAAAAGAAAAAGATTCAGCAGTATACTCAAAAAGAAATATTTATTGGAGTGGCGTTGGTACTCTTAACATTGGCTATAACATCGTTACTAAAGAAGACGCTGAAAAGTGGGCTACACGTAAGTCTGTTAGAATTGCTTCTCCAGAAGAAGTAGCAAGGCACTATGGTAAATAAACATGCAAATACTTAGACTTCCTCCGTATCCAATTTCTATAACCTATACGGTTCCAGATGCATCAACTCCTTATGTTTTTGTAATTGACGACGTTGAGAATCAGTCTATAACCCAAGAAACTGTAACATCTACTGCAGGATCAAAGGTAACTTTAGAACTTCCTGTAGAATTTTCTAAATATGATAAGTCGTACTCTCTTGCAATATATGAAGAAATTTCTGACGGGGTATTAGGAGACGAAGCAGTTGTAGAAGATAACCTTGATATTACAAGACCTTATATTGATCCAGCATCGCTAGGTGTAACAGCAACAGAAATTGCCCAATACACAGAACAAGAAAATCTTGCAAGAACTATTATTGACAATATCACTGGTGGGTTTTATAATAAAAAGACATACCTTGAAACTGTTGGTCAAGGCACAGACTATATCCCACTATGGGAAAGAACAAATAAAATTTTAAAGGTATACGAGAATGCAGAATTAGTATACGATGTTGACAGCGTAGATGGTCCAGCACTTGGAGACTATAACTTCCTAATAACAAAAGATAAGACTGCAATTACAAAAGATCCTGTTGCTTATACTGATGCAATTAACCGTGCTGAGCGTAAAAACTCAAATATGTTTGTTGCCCCATCAGATTCATTTGCTTTATTTGATACAGAAGACAGCGGAAATATTTATACTATACATGGTGGCGTTGGATTTAATGAGGGATATGACTATATCTTTTTGTTAGAAACAGGATATAAGGTAGTTCCATACGATATCCAAGATGCTACAAGAATGTTAATTGAAGACATTCGCTGTGGAAAGTTAGATTATTACAAGAGATATGTAACATCCTATAATACTGACCAATTTAAGATTCAGTTTGATAAAAAGATTTTAGATGGAACAGGAAACATACTGGTAGATAAGATACTTTCAAAGTATACTAAGTCTATTGTTAAACTTGGGGTTTTATAATGCAGTGCGAACTTACTGACTTTATGTACCCACTTCTTGCAGATGTTTACTACCCTTTGGTTGATCAAGGTCCTTATGGAAATGTTAAGAAGACCTGGGTTTTAAGTAAGACCATAGCCTGTAATTTTTCAAGTGGCGGGGCAGCCATGAAGGAAGAAGTAAAGCCTAATGTCAATATTACACAAGACTCAATTTTGCTGGGTAGGGTCAAAACAGACATTAGAGTTTCTGATTCTGAAGATAAGAATGCGATAACAAATGTGCTCATTACTAACATTCGTGATAGATGGGAAAGCCCAATATATCTTGAGACTTCTGGACCCCGTGCAGGAAGATCTACCCTATATGAGATAGCCACTAATGAACCAACACTTGGACCCTTTGGAAGCGTAGAGTATTATAAACTAACAGTTCGTAGATCTGAGAATCAGGCTAGTGATATCTAATGAAACTTAAAGTAAACAGTGTGCAGTTTCAGAAAGATATGAAGAATATCATTAGGTATTCAGAGGGCTTTCTTGATGGCACAAAAGCAGGCAAAGTTTTATTTTTTAGAAATCTTGCGATAGAGGTAAAAAATATATTAGAAGAGTTTATAGATTCAAATGCATCTGTGAGTCCACAAACATTGCATCACATGTATGAGTGGAACCAGGTTGGTCAAGATTCAGGAAGACTTTTTAAGATAAATGCTGTTGCCAATGGATATGGAATTAATTTTACTGCAGCCTTTAACCAGTCTCAAACAATTAAAGATGGATCTAGGGTTCCATTTTATGACAAGGCTAGAATTATTGAATTTGGAATACCTGTTGTTATAGAGCCAAGAACATCTAATGTACTTGTTTTTGAAGATAACGGAGATACGGTTTTTACTGCAGGTCCAGTCAATGTTAATAACCCTGGAGGAGTTGCAGCACAGGGTGGTTTTGAAAAAACATTTAATACGTTTTTTGCTAGATACCTAAGTCAGGCATTTTTAAGAAGTACGGGAGTTGCAGCATATCTTGAAAGACCAATGGTCTATAAGTCCAACCTTCAACAAGGTAAAAGAATGGGCAGATCAGCAGGGTATCAAACAGGATATAAATGGATTGCTAGCGCAGGGATGACAGGAAGATAATGGCTAACGACACACTACTAAATACTCCAGTTCTCTGGATTAATAAATATCTAGAGTCAAAGATTCCTTTGCTCTCTAACATTGAGGTACCACTTTTTCCATCTACTCCAACAGCCCTGACAGACCTTCAGCAGTCCTTTCCAGAAGGAGGGGTTATGGGAACTTGGGACAGACTAATCAAGATGAACCGTAGAGGTTTCCCACACATTAAATGTGAGCAACTTCTGTATTATTTTTATGCTACAGCAGAAAATTCAATAGAAAATATGATCCAGATTCAGGAGGCAGTATTTCGCCTTATGGATAGATATGATGAAACAGCAGAAGAAATTAATAACTGGTGCTCAAATAGACAGGTAAATCTAGGCACAGATGCCAACCCAAACCTTATAGACAATATGTTTTATTTTCACAATTTTAAGGTCTATCAACTGGAAGAAACCAGAGACATTATTGACTTCGGAACAGCCCGTACGTATGGCGGTAATAAGATTATTATTGATTTTGACTATCACCAGATGCCTGATTTGACCACAAATGGCTGGGTACCTGAAAAGTTAGCCACCAAAGAAATCATTTAAAAGGCTGTTATAATTAACTTTGAGGAAACAAACGCCATACAACTTAATACACTATTCTTAAGAAAGAGGTGAACAAATGGCTTATAGTCGTGGAAGTTCAACCAACATTATCGTTGGTGCTGCAGCACTTTTCGTTGCAGATACAACCCTAACTCCAGGAACATTGGAGACAGCAGTATCAGGAGAATCATTCCGTGAGACACTCGCAGATGACGCAACCTATACAAACGTAGGGTACACAATGAACGGACTAGAACTGCAGTTCCAGCCTGACTTCGGTGAAGTTAGAGTGGACCAGATTCTTGACGTTGCAAAACTTTACAAGCAAGGAATGCAAGTTAATCTTGCAACTGCTTTTGCTGAGGCTACACTAGAGAACTTGCTTCTCTCACTAGCATACAGCGACGCACAACTAACAGGTAACAAGTCAACATCAGCAGGACAGGCACTTAACCTTTCTGCAGGTGAACTTGGAGAATGTCCAGTTGAGCGTGGAATCGTTGCAGTAGGACCAGGTACAGGTGACTGTGCTGAGTCTGCTTACATCGAACGTGTCTACTCTGCATACCGTGCACTTTCAATTGAAAATGTTACAGTATCTGCAAAGCGTGACGAAGCATCTATGTTTGAAGTTTCATTCCGTCTTCTTCCAGAAGATGCATCAGGATCATATGGTAAGATCGTAGATCGTACCTGGACACCTGCTTCATAATTTAATATAAATTAGCGACTAGGCCTGTCTCTTCGGAGGCAGGCTTTGTTGTTTTATGCTAGAATAGATTACATATGGCTACTATAGTTTATTCTACAAAAACAGTTGAAACCGTTGACGGTATTCAGATAGAAATGTCACCTCTTAAGATTAAGTATCTTAGAGAGTTCATGGATGCTTTTAATAATATGAAGACGGCAGAAACAGAAAATGACTCTATCAACATTATTACAGAGTGTGTAAGGATTACTATGAAACAATACTATCCTTCTTTATCTGAAAGCACAGAAGATATAGAGGATAACTTTGATCTACCAACCGTATACTCTATAGCAGATTTTGCTGCAGGGATAAAGGTAAGAGAAGACTCTTCAGACTCTGTTAAAGAACAGGCAGAGCAATCTTTAAAGTCCAAAGCAGATAAAGAAGGCGTTACCTGGCAATCATTGGATCTGGCTAAACTTGAGTCAGAAATATTTTTATTGGGTATATATAAAGACTATGACGAACTAGAGAAATCTCTATCTATGCCAGAGTTAATGTCAACACTTGAGGTCATGAGAGATCTAGATTATCAAGAAAAAAAGTTTTTAGCAGCAATGCAGGGTGTGGACTTAGATAAAGAGTCAGGTAAAGATAAGGGACAAAAGGAATGGGAAGACATGAAGGCCAGAGTATTTTCTAGAGGACAGTCTGCTGATGCTGATGATGTGCTATCTTTACAGGGTCCAAAAGCAAAGCAGTTAGGGTTTGGAATAGGCCTTGGTCTTGATTATGAGGATGATCGAGACCCCTCTCTTATGCTATAATTAACTTAACCTAATTAGGAGGGGTAAATGGCAACAACTGTCCATGAAGAAAGAGTCGTCACATTAATTGACGGCACAAAGGTTAAAGTACGACCACTGAAGGTATCACTTCTACGCACATTTATGAAGACGTTTGAAGGTCTTGGAGCAGTCCAAGCAGATAACGATAAGTCAATGGATGTTCTAGTTAGTTGCGTGCAAATCGCAATGAAGCAGTACAAGCCAGAGTTGGCTGAAGATACTGAAAAGTTGGAAGATCTACTTGATCTACCAACGGTGTACGAAATCATTGAAGCAGCATCAGGTATTAACTTGACTGATTCAGCCTTGCTTGCTCTTGCAGCGCAAGAATAAAAATTAAATAACAGGAGATCATGGTTGGTTAAATGGCAGATGTAAATAGCAATATTTTTATAAATATTGATACGGCGCAAGCCATGTCTGCACTTCGTGGACTTGATAAGCAATTATCTGCCTTTAACCGTTCCATGATTGTTGGAACAAAGGCTGCTCAAGCAGCCCAAGCAGACTTTACAAGATCGCTTCTTCACAACGTAAATGCTACTGGAGCCTTCACTGGCTCTATGGCAAAGATGACAACATCAACGGATCAGTTTTCAGAAAGACTTGAACGTGGTAGGTTATCTCTTCGTGAGTACTATAGATATGGTATGGCTTCCACAAGAACTTTTGGAAGAGCCTTTGGCAAAGAATTTGAAACAGTAGGAAACCTTGTACAAAAAAGAGTAAAGACACTACAAACACAATATGTAGGTTTAGGTCGTGATGCCCAGGGTGCTATAAATGCAATGAGCATGACCCCTAAGAAATTAAATTATAATGACCAACTAACAAGAATGCAGTCGGTTATTCAGCGTCAACAAATATTAAATAAATTACTTGCTGATGGATCCGTAAAACTTCTAAACTTTGGTAAAAATACCCAGTGGGCTGGTCGTCAGTTGATGGTTGGTTTTACCATCCCTCTGGCTATGTTTGCTGCCTCAGCCATTAAAAGTTTTAAAGAAATTGAAACACAAGCCCTTCGCTTTAAGAAGGTTTATGGAGAACTCTTTACAACACAAGAGGAAACAGAAGCCGCTCTTAGAAATATGCAAAAACTTGCAGATGAATATACAAAGTATGGACTGAAAGTATCAGAAACTATAAAAACATCAGCAGAAGCCGCAGCAGCAGGTTTTGCTGGTAAAGACCTTGAGGTAATTGTAAGACAGGCAAATAAACTTGCTGTACTTGGTGGCGTTGCACAAGATGAATCATTAGAAACCATTATTGCTCTTAAGAATGCTTTTGGAATTACCACAGCAGAACTTGGAAAAAATATTGACTTCCTTAACGCAGTTGAAAACCAGACAGTACTCACAATTGAAGATTTAACAAAAGCAATTCCAAGAGTAGCCCCAGTTATTAAACAACTTGGTGGAGATGTAAAAGATTTATCTTTCTTCCTTACAGCAATGAAAGAAGGTGGTGTTAGTGCAGAGCAAGGCGCTAACGCATTAAAATCTGGTCTTGCATCTTTGATCAACCCCTCTACTGCTGCGGTTAAAGCAACAAATGCTTTAGGAATTAACTTAAAGGCAATTGTTGAAACTAATGCTGGAGATTTAAAGCAGACAGTCTTAGAGTTTGCTCAGTCAATCAGCACACTAAATGATTTACAGCGTGGTCAGGTAATTGAAAAGATTTTTGGTAAGTACCAGTTTGCTAGACTTTCTGCAATGTTTAATAACATTACTAAAGAAGGAACTCAGGCAAATAGAGTTATGAAACTTGCGACTGCATCAGCAGAAGAACTTGCAATTCTAAGCCAACGAGAAATGAAGTTGCAAGAAAGTTCATCAATGAATAAGATGCAGCAACAAATTGAAAAACTTAAGGCTGCAATTGCACCAATTGGAGAATTATTTGCTAAAGTTTTGACTCCAGTAATTGAATTTTTTGTAAAACTTTTTAACAAATTCAATGAACTACCAGACGGAGTTAAAAAGGCTGTAGCCCTTATCGTTGCAGGTATTGCTGGAATTGGTCCAGTTGTATTGATGACTGTTGGTCTTGTTGCTAACGGTATTGCTAACTTAATGAAAATGTTTAATCTTGTTCGCCAGGGATATCAAAGATTAGCCTATGGTTCAAAAGATGCAGCACTAAACACCAGATACATGAGTCAAGAAGAACTTCAGAATACTGCGGTGACTAACTCATTAACCACAAGCCATCAAAACCTATCATCTGCATATGTTCTTGAAGCGTCAAGTCTTAGAGCACTTACTGCTGTTTATCAGCAAGCAAATGCTGCAATGTCTGCTTTTGCAAGAAATAATCCAGGAATGTTTATGCCTGGAATGCCACGAGGTGGAGGAGTTCCCCCAAGAAGATATAACAAGGGTGTTTCTTATGTACCAGGAACTGGCAATACAGATACCGTTCCCGCAGTCCTAACACCTGGTGAAGCAGTTATTCCTAAGCCAATGGTTGCTAAGTATGGCGGACTAGTTAATGCAATGGTTAAAGATCAAGTTCCAGGGTACATGGCTGGATATTATCCAGCAACAGCAACAAGACAAGTTTCTAGATTAGTTGCTGAAAGACAAGCAGCAGAAGTTGTTGGAAGAGCAGGTGGCTTTGGAGCATCAGGTGTTATTGGCGGATCAATTGCAGCAAGAAGATTAGTAACTGTACAACTATCACCAAATGCAGTAAGTTCTCGTGTAATGCAAAGAGTTGGACTTGAAGAAAGCGGAGACCTCATATCTGTAACAATGGGAGGTGCCCAGTTCTATGTTAAGAAATCAAAGTATAAAGACCTTGAGTCTGTAATTTTACAAAATGAAAAGTATCAAACATCTAAGGGTGCATCAGTAGATGATATTCTTGCAACAATGGTTTCTAGAGTTTCTGCCCCACACAGAAACCTTCTTGGCGCAACAGTATCCCCATCTCGTATAAAGGCTATCCTTCCTCTTAATCCTACAACAAGTGCGGTAAGTAAAGATGCAAAATCAAGAAGACTTGCATATAAAGATAAGCAGGCATACCTTGATCTTCAAGCATACTACAAGCAAGAAGAATCTTATGTTAGACAGAGACTTTCTATTGACGACCTTGTTGCGCTTACAGCACCAAGAGCAAAGTTTGAAGGAGAAAGACTAAAAGATGTAATTAGCAGAACTGGTGATAAAGGTCTATTTTCATTGTCTAGCGCTTTAAGCCATGGAACGCCAGCAAAAACTAAGATTAGAAGTGCAGAGCAAGACTCAGCATCAAATCTTTATGAAGAAACAAATCAAATGAATTTAGCATATGCTTATAATAAAAATAGAGCACATGTAAAGAGTGAAGCAGAAGCAAAAGCATTTATGAATGAACTTATTGAAAAGAAAAATAAGACAGCCTTTGATAGATATGCAATTGCTGCATTAGATAAAAGAATTAAAGATAAATTCTATGATAGATTTAAGACACGTCAAGACGAACTACTTATGGCAAACAAGGGAGTCCTCACTCCTGGAGGAAGTTATGGAAATATTCCAGCAGTTCTTACACCAGGAGAAGCAGTACTATCTAAGGATGTTGTTGATAAGTACCAACCACTAATTTCAGCAATGTCAGAAGGAGATATCCCAGGATACTTCGGTGGAGTAATGCTTGGAATGCCAATGTCATTTGCAAAAACACAACAGATGAGAGCATCACAAGCACAACTGGAAGCAGCCGTTGCAAAGAGCCGACTTGCTAAGGTTGAGCCAACAGACTTTGGACACCTAATACAGCCGTTCTCTGGAAGAAGTTATCCAATTCCAGGTATCGGTGGTATATACAGAAAGCCTAGCGGTGAAGTAGTAGTAGTTAAGCCTGCAGTAGATGAAAGATCTGCATTGGCTGAAATCAGAGCAACTCAGATTGCAAGAGAAGCCCATGGACTTGACTCTCCAAAGCAATCAATTAAAACAATGATTGACCCAACAGATCCAACTGGTAAGCGTAAGATAATTGTTCTTGAGTCACCATATAATAAAAAGTTTGCAGAACCAACAGGAAAGTTTACAAAACAGCAATATGTCAGACAGTTAGTTGCCTCAACACTTCGTGGAGACAAAGACTTACAAATGTCTAACCTATCTGGAAATATGCTCGCCGATGTTGGTACCGCTGGAGTGTTTAGTAAAGCATCTGGATTTAGAGATTTTGCAAAGGCTATGCCTTCTATGGAAGAGCAGGCAGTTATTAACCTGCTTGGAGTTAAGGGTGGAGCAAAGAAATTCTTTGCAGAAGCAACAGCACCTATTGCATCAAAGATG
>Ga0247722_10002084_pt1 | contig 10557 bp, 8 predicted proteins | sample MSEWelMarce3H_FC_FD_189094 | JGI IMG/M metagenome (GOLD analysis project Ga0247722, IMG submission 189094) | Subsurface sediment microbial communities from gas well in West Virginia, United States - MSEEL Well Study Marcellus 3H_FC | ecosystem: Environmental > Terrestrial > Deep subsurface >...
GATTTGTAGAGGTACTTCTACATTATGTAGACTTTTTATACACATCTTATTATAAAAATATAGCCCCCATGTAGAAACAAAGGGGCTTTTGTTTGTCAGAGGAAACCAACAAAACCACTGACTTTTTATTATGTACAAATTGCAACGCCTGTAGCTTCACCTATACACACACTCAGTGTTTTGTCAACACTTGATGCTTGGGCTACACCGTTTATTTCAAATATTCTTAATGCACCGTTGACCATAGCAGCTGTAGAGTTGATTGCAGTAGCTTGTGTGTTAATGATTACTATTCCGTTACTAGGAACGGTTACACTTACAAACAAAGCATTGTTAGCTCCCACAGTTGCTGTGCCATTATTTATAATACTATTAGAAAGCCCGTTTGCACTTAGACCAGGAACAGCCGATATGATGGCATTTATTTTGGCACAATATCCATCTGTAGACGTGTTAGTAAGATTACCTGCAACTGAAAGAGATACCTTCATAGTAGTATTTGCAGCTGCTGTAATCTTATAAGATCCGTAACCATTTAAACAACTTAAAGATTCAAGTTTTAAAGTAACTAGTCCTGACACACAATTGGTCTCACTAACTTTATAACAAATAGGAGTTGTAAGTCCACATGCTTTAAGTACATATCCAGTTGGACAGGAGTATCCAAGTCCGTTATTTCCTCCTGTAACAACAGTGCCTCTTAAGTCTTTTGTACTAAACAGCAACTTAGGGCCAAGGTTGGTATATGAAGTAACAGCAGCCAGTTCAGCTGGTGTGGCATCATACACTTCTACACCAATAGCAGCCGGACCATCTATATTGTTTCCGGCAATTTCCAGGATATTATTTCCTGCATTTATTGTAACTGGATAAATATGCCAGTACAGAAAAGTAGCAGTAATTGCTTCAATGGTTGCTCCCTGAGTCCTAAAATAGGCACCTACTGCAGAAGGGCTTTGAGTAACTATATTGACACCATTAAGTTTTATGTCAGCAAAATTATCACACCCCACACCTACCAGATATGTTTTTGTCTGTGTAATATTAATACACGTTGAAAAACTGACTCTCTGACCACCAATATTATCTACAGAAGTCCAAACCGCTGTACGATTCAAAGGACCTTGATTATTTACCCAGTCAGAGTTTCTCCAAAAAGAAGTCATTAGCATTTGAACCGGACCTGTTGCTGCACCGGTAGTTGCATTATACCCACCGGTATAAATAGCACTACCCATACCACTGTAGTTAGTAAGGCTTCTTGCTACAAGTGTTCTGTTAGCAGTGGTTTCTGTAGGGGCTGTTGCTGCAGTTGTTTCTTCTTTTACACATAAAGAACCATCTGGTGTAGCTGTAAATCCTGAAGGACATGTGCAACTTGGAGGATCTGTCACACATGGTATGCTTGCAGTAGCACTACCAATACAAAGACTCCTGGTAATACTTTTAGCCACACCGTTCACTTGAAATATGGTCAAAGTTGCTGAAGCCTCATCACTTACAGGTGAATTTTTAAATATTACTGAAGTATCTATGACAATATAACCAGTAGCAGGAATAACTAGATCTAAGAACACTGTATTAGTGGTGCCTACTGAAGTGGTACCTGTTCCAGTTACCAGCGGGGAAACATCAGTAATTGTAGAATCCGTACCTAAGCTGGATGTCATTCCTACATCTATTCTGGCACAATTGTTTGGAGTATTGTTATTAACAAGTTGACCAGATGCAGATATACCAACCTTAAGAATAGTACCTGATGTCCCAGTAATTGTATACCTACCAAAACCATCACTACAAGAAACAAAATCTATGGTAGGATCGGTAGGAGGATCACCTACAGTAGTGCAATTTATAGCCAAAGACCAGACATCAGTCTGTGTTCCATTAGGGAACGTGTCTACAAGAACTGTGTAAAAGCAACCAACGCCCCTGTTAAAAGTAAAGGAACCAGACGTAGGTGTATTTAATGAGACTCCTCCTTGCCATGGACCTATATAATTTGCCTGTCCTTTCCAATCACTACTAAACACTGTAACATCCTCTGCATTTTTAAACAAAAAACGATTAGGCGGATTTGGAGAACTAGGATTGTTCTTATCAACAGTAAAATAATTAAAAGTAACCGTTTCAGGAGCGTTACTCAGATCTAGTAAAACAACGGGGTAAATATAAGATCCACTACCAGTTCGTGTTCCACTTACTGATTCTGTACAACCATAAGATAAACCCTTTTGGGCAACTGATGTTTGGACAATACTGTTCTGATTATTAGCACACTGCCGCTGAATGCTTACTTCTACATCCTGGCAAACAGGAATGTTAGGCAGTTGTACTTTATAATTATTTGGAGCCGATACAAGTATGGGAGTAGGGTTAGGACTAATTGTAGTGTATGTAGTATCACCAACAACTCTCCAACGAAAAACATGATTAGCAGTTGCCGGAGGATCCGTCACCTGATAAAACACATCTAAGGTTTTTGTTATTGGGCAGTTACATGTTGGCATATAGAATCTGTGCTAGATTATTAACAAGGTACTACTGAGGTTATAATACCATTTGAGTTTACATTATAGGCTTTAGTTCCATCAGAATACCAACCCGACACATTAAGAGTTAAAGAACCCAGGGCGTCAACGTCTGGTGTTGTATATAACTGAATTCCACTACCAAGAGCCTGAGGAGCGTATAATGGAATAGTTTTAGCTGCTGCACATGCCGCTATAGAACTGCTGGGATCTCTTCCCAGTATTACTGAAACAGGAAGAATCTTAGAAAAAGTCAATAGGGACCCAAGTGATGTAGGACCACACTGGGGCTGCACTGTGATTTCATATTGATAACCTCCAGTCAGATTGTTAATATCAATGGAAACTACAGGCTGAAGAGGATTAGATAAATCAGGGTACGGTACAGGATTAACCTGTAAAAAAGTGGGACTGGTATCTACACCAACTCTTCTATATGATACAAGATAACCAAGTGTTGGTGGTTCAAGAGCAGTAGTATTGAAACGTACAGTTATTTTAGGCATATATTATTGGTTTTATGGGCAGGTTACAGATCCAGTAGTGTAAGATTTGATAATAGAGCTAGTACCCGTAAGGGCAGTAGTAGGAGCAGTGGATATTACAAATGTTGTAGCATTTGTAATAGAGCTCACAAGCGTATTAGCTGCAAAAACCCCTGTACCGGAATATACAAATACAGTTTGACCTACTACAAGTCCTGTAGTAGAAGCTACAGTAATGGTAGTATTGTTAGAAGTAGCTCCTGCTGAAGATGTATAAACAATAGGACCTTTGATCAAGAACCCTGTACCGCTCATAAGCTGAGGAGTATTTTCAATAGCACAGATTGTTGTAGAATCATCTGCGTTAACACTAATAGACGCCAATGCTTCGTTAGCGTCTAAGTATTCTATTGTAGTTTTAGTTTGTTTACTGTTAACTAAAATAGTGTAGGTCTTAGTAGCTACAACACTGTTGATAGATTTATACAGTTTGATAAGCACATCTTTTAACCGCTCTCCACTGGTTACACCAAGAGAAGGAAGATTAGGACCAGTGTACTTTACACAGTTACCATTGAGTATCTCATCACAAGACTCTCCACCAGGACAGTCTGGAAGTGTATATGATACATCAGGAGGACAATCGTTACAAGGGTTGCAGGCCATGTTTATAAATTTATTAGCTAAAACTAGGTGTTTGTAATACTGGTGTTGGGCAAGCAGGTACAGCTGCTGTTGACACTGCTACTGGCGTACAATTGTTTGTAAGCGTATTGTTAGCTTGAAGTATCAGCTTAATAGAGTATGCTGTAGATGGAGCAAGTGAAGAAGAATCAAACACGCCAGATATTGTAGTTCTTGTTTGGATAACATTTAAGCTGCCATCCAATAGTTGAAAAGTATATCCGGTTATTCCTTGTCCCTGATCAGCAATCTGGTAACTAATGGTATTATATGTACTGGAAGTTTGAATTGTTGGGCACAACCATTTAATAGCGGTTGTTTCATTACCTACAAGATCTCCACCAATCTGACACACACTGACAATTCTAAATGCATATAAAGTATTCTCCAATAAACCAGTAATAGTTATTGTAGCTAAAGCAGCAGGAAGTAAACCCGTTGGGTATGTGCCGTCTGTAAACAACGTCCAGTTCAGGGTGTTGCTGGGCCTATACTGTATTTTCTGGTTTACAATATTAGCTCCCCCACCAGGTGTCCAGTTTAAAGTAATATTTGCCATAGGTTATATTATGAAACTGTTGCAGTAGGTTGTGTAATTATAGTACAAGGTGCAACAAGAGTTTTATCAAGCAATCTGGTACATGTAACACCTAAATTGACCACTGCAGCGTTCATACTTAGTATATAGTTCTGAGTAGTTCTTAATTGGTTAGTACCTGTACCTGTATTTAAGGATATAGTTACTCCAAGATCAGAGGCAGCTGCTGCTGCGTTTGCTACTACCGGAATAGTAAATGTCTGAGAATTTAGAGAAGCATCTTTAATTGTAAATCTGGCACCATCTCCATTGTATCCATCAGTCCAACCAGTAAGTCCAGTAGATCCTTTATAACCGGTGAGTCCTTTGAACTTGATAGTAATACTATCTCTTGTAGAATTTAATGTAGCCGTAAAATCAATAATTACAGAACTGCAATCTACAGCTCCACAACAATCTTTTAATGTACCAATAGCTCCTCTCATGTCACACACTGTCAACCACAAATTGTTAATAGAATCAGACAATGTTGTCACAGTTGTTTTCCAACCGGAAATACTGCTCATTACTCCTATCTGACCAAGTGCATTTACTGTAGACAACTGAGTACATTGTTTAGCAGCAGCGGATGTAATAGCTGTATTAGTTCCTAGCACTCCTTTAAGAGCACAAAGCTCATCTGCTACAACATCCAATGCATCATCTAAATCTAGTGGCGTGGCACTACCATTAAGACATTGGACAGCCAGGGTGGGTAGTGAAGTTGCAGTAGCTGCTTCCAAAACGGTTACCCTTGCACTAACTGAACTAATTTGTGAGGTATGCGTATCTACGGTTGCTTTGATTTCACAAAGCTTGGTAGCCAGTGTAAGACTGTATTGATTATGAATTAGTTGTGTTACGGTCTGACCCTGACCATTTGTGTACTGAAGACATGCCGGCAGGTTAAGCGTGGGTTCTGTGTAAGTAGCTCCACCTGGTACAATAGCGTCTACAAGATCTGCCAGGCATACTACCTTATCTATCAAAAGATCCAACACTGCTGCCAGGGTTTTGGCTGGCTCTGCCGTTGTAGTACAAACCTGGACAAGCTGGGAAAGATCCAGGTCCGATAATCCTAGATTACCCGACAAAGCACAAACTTCCGTAGCTATTTTATACACTACGTCAGAGACTGTATCACCCTTGCAAAGGTTAATACAGGACAGGTTGGGACCCTGCCATATGACACAATTAGAGGAGACTGGGGAACACCCCTGGTCAGCAGTATTGGAAGATGTAGGTAGCATAGGGCTTGGATTACAGGTAGAAAGTTATTCCTAAAAGATAGGTCTACAATATAATATAAGACATTATGCTCAGTTCTCCAAAACAAAAACCCCCGGGTAAATACCCAGGGGAGACACTGTATGACTCGCAAAAGCAAGTTATTTTGGTTGCTCTGTTTCTTTCTTAGGTTTCAGAAGTTTAAAGAATACGGCATATGTTTCATCGGTCTTAAAATCAAAGTCTTCTATCTTAAAGGGATAATGTTCTACCTCTCTTGTTTCAGCAAAAAGCTTTTCCATTTCATCGTTAAACTCTTGGAACTTGGGGTTCAACACCTTTACAGGTTTACCCTCTTCGTTCAGGACAGGATTACCCTCTTCGTCAAGCTTGTCAATGGATACAGAGATAGACAAGCCACCGTTCTCTACAGGCTCTCCGTGCTTCTTAATGAGGTCGTTGCGGATAGCGTCTACGTTCTTCTTGTGCTTACTTAGGTCTTCAGCTAGGTCAGTAAGCCAGTATTTTTGTAGCAATGAAATAGATTGGGAAAGTAGACCCTTCAGGGTTTTTTCACCAGTCTGCTGGTTTGCTGCTCCAGCCAGCTCAGATTCCAGGGTGTATATCTCACCGAGGGTTAGTGTTGTTTTGTTCATACGTACGTGAATTAGAGTTTAAACTTCTACAAATATAGCATATTGTAGAAAATATATGTAGAGGTTATACACTTATTTTACACAGAGCAGGCTACACTACAAGAAGTAAATCCACTGCTAGGATTAATAACCTGACCGCTATATTGTCCAAATCCGTAATAACTTGATAAATAATAAACATTTCCTGATATACTATCGTAATAATAATATCCTGTTGTCAATGCACTAGCAGAAGCAACCAGCCCGTTTGCAGGATCTGATGTTGTTCCACAACCTGGACAAGCATAAGAATTAACATAGTAATGATAGTAATCTTCTGACCCACCGCTGCAATTTGATACAGAACTTACGTACCCACCAGTTGTAACCGTGTAGCAATAAGTTGAATCTGAATAATACCCAGGATTTACAGGAGCAGTCAAGCTAACATTAGAATAAAGATAACAACCGGCACTTATTGTACTACAGTTAGAATATAAACAGATACAAACATTTGCAGGAGGAGCATCTGCCCATCCTATAGTAACTGCACCATTTCCTCCAGAACCTCCTAATCTTGTAACTCCACTTAAATAAATATCGGGTGTGGCACCTCCACTACCTCCTCCTCCATATGTAGATCCATTTACACCACCACTGGTAGGAGAAACACCATTTGCACCATTTCCTCCGGGAGAGTTACCTGCACCTGCTGTATTTGAAGAAGCATTTGCTCCAACTCCGGAAGGACCAGCACAACCTCCACCAGCTCCAGAACCATTATCTACGCCATTTCCTCCAGCTCCGCCTATTCTTATAGTAACTCCAATGCATCCCAAAGTACTAGCTGTAGCTCCTGCACCAAAAGCTGCAGTACTTGATGAAACATTGGCTCCTCTGTTTCCTCCTGTAGCAAGAACTATAGGCTTACCACTTCCATAGTAGTTAAAGCTTGATGATCTGTTTTCAGTCAACCCTATGCCTCCACTTCCAACTTGAATACCATATGTTTCTCCTGGAGATACAGCTATAGTTGATTCTGCAAAGTTTCCTCCACCTCCTCCGCCACCTCTACCTCCAGCTCTGTTGGAACTTCCTCCTGGTCCACCACCACCATAACATCTAACAGTTATAACAGTAACACCAGAAGGAACAGTAAAACTAGTTTGTCCAGGAGTTGTAAATGCTTGAGATCCCATATTTTAAAAATTATTTATTATGTACATCCAGTATATGCAGTGCAGGCTTCAGAGCAAGAAGTAGCACTATATCCTAAACAGAAAGAATAACCGCATGTGCACGTATGACAGTATCCATACCACTCACTCATTGCAGCAGGATTACTGGGAGCTGGAATGTTAGGACTACACTGGTTTATTGTGACATACTCACCATTCTCAGCCATGTCTAAACTAAAAGGAGCCTGAGTAGAAATACCAAGTTCTCCTCTTATTTGGTTCATTGTTATAGTGCCTGATGTTTGTAAAGCCATGGTTTATCTGTTTTCTACTAAGTATTTAATTTGTTTTTTAAGTTCTTCTATCTGCTTCTGCTGCTCCTTGATAGCCTCAATAAACACACCGGCCAGGTTACCGTAGGAAACTCCCAACATTCCGTCATCACCTTCATTAACTACCTGGGGAATAACCTTTTGGATTTCTTGAGCTATCACTCCAATCTTTTCAGACTTGTCATCTACATCAGTTCTGTTATAAGTAACGCCACGCAAGGATGTAACTTTCTCAAGAGCATTGTCTATTGTCTGAACATTAGTTTTTATCCTGGCATCAGAATAAGCCACTACGTCACCAGATGCTGTAAATGTTCCGGTCAGATAACTATTACCTGTAAGACACCGGAGAACCCAGTTGCCTGCTTGATCCAAAAATCCAATCTCATTACTAGAGTTTGCATAAACATATCCTCTTAATGCACCTACGTGACTACCTGTCCAAAATCTAATAGAGGAAACAGATGTAGTAGATGATGCATCCCAATAACCATTGTCTTTAGAAGACCAGTGCTGTGTTGTTTGTTGATTGTACAGACCGGTGTTTGTAGTGTTATTTCTAAACCATTGATTATTATATATATCAGAGGCATCATAAATTGTATTCCCGTTAAGGTAGATAGTACCATACAACCAGTTTGTACCCTCTGAAAAAACACCAGCTGGGTGGTGTGATGCTTGACCTGTACCACCTACGTTTCCACTTCCTCTATAATGAGTTGCAAAAATAGTACCATCACTAGATCTTATTTGTACTGCATCACAAGAGTATATTGGTGATGGATTGCCTGAAAACCAACCAATATTATAAAGAGTTCCATCTACTCTGCTTGCATAATGAGTTACGGTTGCAGCACTGCCTGTAATGCTTATCCCCCAAGTACCAGATGCATTACCACCGGTCAGCGTTGGAGAATAAGAGTTGTAATTTAAACCATCTAGTATTGTAACCCAGTTACTTAATTGACCTCCGCCAGATATAACTCTACGAGCTAGTCCTAAATTAGTTGTCATTGAAACAGCTAAATCAGCGTAGTATCCTACACCGTTAGCATGGTTCATTCTAATTACATGCCACCAGTCATCAGTTGGAGTTTGATGTGAAGTTGCAGTATTACCCGCTGTACTAGAAGATTGAGCAAACTGTAATCCACTTCTGCCAAAAACTACGGCATTATCTACACTTAATAAACCTGCTGAACCTGTAATACTTATACCCCATGTTCCAGTATTTTCTACAAACCTTGCACCATTGTATCTCCAGAGTTCACCATTAACATCTATCCGTGAACCAAAATAAAAGTTACCCCTATCTGTCTCAAAGTGACAGTAGGACGTATTCTTTGGTCCTATTTCAAGATAACCACTAGGTGTACTGACACGCCATGAATTAGTTGTATCACCATTTAGGGAATATCCACTGTTACCAGAGTCATAAAATATTGGAGCTCGTATATCATCCCTGGCTCTGATAGATCCTGATATGGCAGCCAGGAACGAACCATTCTCCATTACAAGGAGACCGTGGGTGTTAAGATTGGCAGCAACACCTCCTGCATTAGGATGAGACCATGCTAAACCATACAATGATCCGGTAGTAGTACCATCTGCAGGAAGCTTATAAGAATCCCCCATGGCAAAGACACCTTGATATCTGACATCTGAATATACACCTACTACACTGTTACCATAGTTATCATCTATGTAAAAGTTTCCATTTGCCCCATTGGCAAGAGCAGCTATGCCAGAATAAAAACCGCTTTCCATCTGAATATAAGAACCTACAGCATTATTACCCCAAAACTCTATGCGGTTATTTAACTGGTTATGCTTTATACCCCACTTGTTACTATCAGATCCTGCAGAGTCTATAAATATCCAGGTATCCCCAGCCGCATCATCTGTTCTACCAGCACCAGATTGTAGAAGACCGTTTGCATATGCATTATCTGTACCTCGTACTCTTATACTCCATGTTGAAAAATTTGTAACATACTGTAGCCAGGATCCCCATCCTGAATTATAAGGACTATTTCTATACCAAGTTCCGCCAGCAGCATCAAAGTATACTTGAGTGTTTACGTGACCACTCCTGCCGTAATAATCCATTACAGTACCGTAGTCACTTCCCAATCCTATACCGTAAAAATAGTTATCCCACATCTTTACAGACATAGGATTTAATGCTGTTCTTGGTGCTGTAGACGGGTTAAACGCTGTCAATGCGTAAGACAGCTCAAATACTCCAAAACTCTGTCCTGTATTACCATTAACCAGAGCAAAAGCAGAAGCATGATTACCATCAAGAAGGTCAGCATCCAATCCTGATAAGGATCCATCATTACCAGAATGCCAAACAGTATTACCATCCCAAGTAAATCCACCGGTGTTACCATCCAGGTAAAATAATCTTAACGTGGATCCATTACCACCATACATTCTAAGATTTAGCTTAGATCCATTATTATTTGCTCCAACATTGTAATGAGGATAATGGTTACCGTTAGCGTCATACGCATTAAAGTAATGATGCCCGTTAAAATAGTTATTACTACTACTTAAAGTAACACCAGTACTTGTAGAAGCTCCCCTGGAAGTAACTGAAGCTAGATCATCAGATTCTCCAGTAATGTAACCAGGTCCGTTTGTAAGCTGGTTGAGATTAGTTAAATTACTACTGTTCCAATCAGTACGCCATCCTGGAGAATAACCACTACCTTGATCATTATAAACCAAAGTTACAAAACCGCCAGCACCTGTAGTTGGTCTAGTAATTCTTATAGTGTAGTATGTTCCATCAGAGAATGTTTCAATAACAGTTCCTGCCATTTCACAAGCCCCAATGCTTGTATCACTGATATCATTGTTTCCAGCATAGTCCCAAGTACACTTAGCAACAGTATAATAG